>ENA-OOZO01000132-OOZO01000132.1-human-gut-metagenome-genome-assembly--contig:-NODE-132-length-10405-cov-1.219614_pt1 | contig 10405 bp, 9 predicted proteins | sample MGYA00241046_ERZ501408 | MGnify/ENA primary metagenome ERZ501408 (study PRJEB25962, sample SAMEA2042730) | human gut metagenome | biome: human gut; feature: human-associated habitat; material: faeces... | reverse complement strand
CATTGGGCAGGCGGACAACCAACGAAGCGTATGTCGGGTCTTTTATATTCCGTTTGATTTTGACTTTGACCGTTCGGAAGCCGAAGTTGTCTATGTTGTCCCAATATTTCCGGTCAAAGGTACCATAGCTCAATTCCCATGGGGTATATATCGGATGCGGGATGTCCAGGAACAGGGTTCTGCTGTACATAATCAGATACGGGATTGCAAACCACAGGATATTTGTTGTGTTCCATAGCGAATAAGGTAGCTTGCTTATCAGTTCAAACAGCAGATAGTAGCACCATCCGCCTAAAGCGCATATTGTGGTTAGAGTGAGAATGACCGCTGTTCGGGAACTGCCAATACCGATTGCTCCGAACAAATCGGAGGTTGACAGTTTGCAGAACAATGCTCCAAGGAGGATATAGGACAATATCGTGAATGTCAAGCCTCCCCAGACGTATTCGTTTTTTAGGAAACCGAACAGGCTGGGTAAAGCGACGGCAATGGAAGCCAGAAGAATGAATATGATTAATTTCTTCAGGCTAAGTTTGCTCTTGATCGTTTTTATTCCAGTCAAGACAAATATCATCACGGCTACAAATAATGGAGCCAATAAATAACGTGCAAAGAAATATAGCAATATCTTCATATTATTAGATTTTTCATAAGTTCATATTATATCCTAATCGGTTTTCTCCGAGTATAAAATCCGTTTCTCCACGTACCAGATAATCAACTTCGATATTTCTTGTTGAAAGGATGAAAAATTCAAGTATCCGGCGGACATTGGATAGATGCGTTTTTACCCCCTCATAGTCATCTGTCGGAGTATCAAGGATGATTGTCGCCGTCAAATCATCGGTTTCGCTTATCATTAGACCATTAAGGCCTAATGTCTGTCCGACACATCCGGAACCGACGGAAAGGTAAACCGTTTCATCAATCTCATGGACTTCCAGTCGCAGTTTCACCTTCAATCCCAAAACGATAAGAAGCAGTTGCTCGATAGCAGGCAGGTTCTCTTTATACCGTTCTGCATTGCAGAGGAATAGGAACAGCTTATATTTCTGATGGGAAGTAATGGATAGTTCGACATTTTCCATTACTTCAATCATCTTGATGAAGTTCTTCTTGGAGTCCGGGTCTGAAAAGAAATTCAGATGGCGGTTATTGATACGGACCTTTTCTTTGAAAAACTCTGTATCAAAGGGTGCAAAGAATTGTATAAGCTCTTTATCCTGTTTTTCATTGGCTCGGATGGCTTCAACTATCTCCTTGTTGCTCATGCCCGGTGTGCTAAGCACCAATGGATGAAATAGTAATTCCGGCAATTGATGATAGATGCTGTTTCTTGCCAGATTCAGCAATATATATTCTTTGTCGGCATTTGTTGCCGCGATATGCTGTACCGAAACACTTAATACATCTCTGGATTTCACACGACTGTTCATACCATGGCAATTAACCATAGTATGGTCCAACAGCCGCCGGTCAAGAATAAATTGAAGTTCATCATAAAAGATTTCTGCGACAAAATTTATTGCCTGACTGCGTTGGATGCTTTCCAAGGGTTTCTTTTGCGCTAACATTGTTCCCATATCAGTTCACCGTTTCGATAGTTTATGACGATGTTGTCACCCGACTTGATTTGCTCAGAGACAATCAGACGAGATACGGACTTCTTGATATAAGTTCTTATGACTCCTGCTATCGGACGTGCGCCGTATTTGGGAGAATACCCTTTGTTTGCCAGATGTTGCAATGCTTCATCCGACAAATTCAACTGGATGTTTTTCTGTTTCATCAGTTGTTCTTGCAATCTTCCAAAATGGAGGTTGAATATCTGTTTGGCGACATTTTCATCTATTGGCGCAAACGGAACCACCTCGGTGAGACGTCCCAAAAATTCAGGTCGGAAATACTGTGCCATAACCTCGATGAGCTTTCCGGAATCAGGAGTATGTCCGGATTGTATTTGTTCCACAATCCACTGGCTTCCGATATTGGATGTGAAAATGATTATGGAATTTGAAAAATCTCCTTCCCGGCCCAGTTTATCATGTATCTTGCCTTCATCCATCATTTGCAGGAAAACATCATAAACGCTGCTATGGGCTTTCTCAATCTCATCGAATAACACTACCGAATAAGGTTTCTGTCTGATTTGAGTGACCAGTAAACCACCTTCCTCATATCCTACATATCCCGGAGGTGCACCATACAGCAATGCAGCCGAATGTTCTTCCTTGAACTCGGACATGTCAAATCTGATCATGGCTGATTCGTCATCAAACAGTAACTCGGCCAGTGATTTTGTGAGTTCTGTTTTTCCCGTTCCGGTAGGGCCAAGGAAGAAAAATGAACCTATAGGCTTCTTGGGGTCACTCAGTCCGCTGCGTGATTCTATAATGGCATCTGATAAAGTCGTAATAGCCCGGTTCTGTCCTTTGACCCGTTCTTGCAATTTGCTCTCGATGCTCAAAAGTCGGTCCTTCTCGCGGGCTTGTATTTTTCCGATAGGTATATTGGTGCACTCCGCTACAATCGCCTCTATTTCCGAAGAGCGTATCTCTTCAATAGACTGGTCGGATAGTGCCTTTAATTCTTTGATGATGCCCGACAAACGTCCTGCTTTTATCGCGATGTCATCTTCTTTATCCCATACATAGTTGTCTGACAGTTTGGTGGTCAATACGACACTGATTTTGCTGAATACAGAACGGTATAGTAAGTAAAGCGGCCCTTCAGATATTTTTTCGTCGAGACTCTTTATTTCCTCAAAATCCGCTTCCAAATCAGAAACACTGGCTCGTGCATTCTTATTGCATAGCCGGACGGCAGCAGCGGTTCTGTCAAGCAGGTCGATGGCGGCAGATGGCAGGCTGCGTTCCTTAAAATATCGTTTGGAGAGTGCGATTGAATCTTTAATACACGCATCTGAAATTCTCAGCTCGTAATAGTTTTCAATCCTTTTTTTATGTAATTGTATGGCACTTTCAAGTGTAGCCGTATCCAGTTCTTCAATCTTTATGATATCAAGACGCCCTTCTATCGGATGCTTTTCGATGTTCTTCCGGTAAGAATCGTTCGTGAGTGTGAGAACAAGATTTGCGGCTCCCTCGCTGATTTGCGCACTTAATATGTTGATGAGTGTGGATGCTTTGCCTGATACGCTGTTCTCCAAAAGGACCTGTAAATCATCAATCACCAGCACAGCTTGTTCCAATTGGTTGAGCTTGTGCATCAGATTGACAACTTTTTGTGCTATCTCCGTTTCAGACGAGGTTGATGCGAGCAGTTTTGCCGTATTGAGTCCGACAATAGATATTTGCTTTAACATCTCGTCTTCATTCTCACAGATATCTTTGACAAAGGCGTTGATGATGGAACTCTTCCCGATACCGGATTCACCGACAATCAGTATGCCCTTGTTCTCTGAGCGTTCGAGGCATTCTAAAATAGTACGGACCTCTTTTTCCCTACCGACGACAAAGCCACCGGCATTGATGGTTTCTTGCTTTTTTAGGTTGTCGGCATAAGGAACGCTTGCTGTTATCTGCATTTCCTCTCCTTGATAAGAATGCAACGGGGTAAGGGCATTGTAGTGGGACAATATGTCATCTTCCGAAACATCCAGCATCTCTATCTGCTGATGCGAATATACGACACCTTCACGCAATATGGCGGTAAACACACAGATGGAGTCTATGGAATCCGCTCCTAATTTAATTTTAGACCGTTCGGACTCATCCAAGACTTTTGACACTTCTTCGTCAGGCTCCACTTCTTCTGTGGAAGTGCCACTGGACCTATACATTTCGCGGTGGGTGTCAAACCATTCCATTATGTAGCCGACATCCTTCTGCATCGAGGATAAAATTTCTTTTAGACCCGTGTTTTCTGCAAACATGGCCATGACAAGATGTGACACGCCGAACGTGTTATGCTTGTCTTGAAGTGCCATTCCTCTTGCTATCTTAAGGGCAGACACCAAACTTGGACTATAATTGCTATCATTCATACGAATTTGATTTTATAGTTTGAATTACATACAGAGCGTTCAGTCAAATCTTTTTCAAGATAATGGGCCAATTCTTCCAGATTGGGAATTTCATCTTTATCAAATTGTCCAAGTTTTATCTTGACCTCTGTCACTCTGATTAATCCTTTTTTGCTGTCAGGAGATATAGCTACGCCATTACCGACTTCGACTGATTCAACATGTTTTCCCAGCTTGTGAAACAAGTAGCTTTTGATGTCTTCTTTAGATATAATCCGTTCCCGGGACAACAGACCATACCTTAAACTATTAATAAGTTCCTGTTCGCTATCATGCGTTGTTCCTCCTTGCATACAAGTGCGCAACATGATGCCTGAAGCGTCATATTTTTCTATGTTGAATTGCTGTATCAGTGTGCGTTCATTGAAACCGTTCGCCAGAGATCCGGAAGTCACCCAATATTTTATCTCGGCATTGGTCGCATCCTTTTGTGGGACACTTAAAACAAAGGCCTTTATTTTGTTATCTCCTTTTAGCGTGGCCTCCAATCCTTTCTCTATATCATTTATCTTGTTGAACAACTCTTTGAGCTGCGTCGAAAGTGCATCCGGATTCATTGAAGCAAAAGCACTCCCGTCTTCTTTCATTAATTGTAACACTTTTGAAATTAATGAGCGGGCACTGTCCGAATCAAATCGTTCAAGGTCGCCAAAATACAGGCTGAATATACCTGTCGGATTTTCCTCATACTGGTTCAGTCGGTTTACATATTCCCGGCCTTTGTTGTCTTGAAACGAGCGTATGTTCAAGAATTGTGTACGGCCCGGACATTGCAGGGGTATAATTCGTCCGGTGGAACGGAAATTATGCTGTTTGTAAACGATTTGTCTGTTTACAACCGGAAATGTGTTCAAATATACTTCCAGATTTTCAAGACTTTCTTTCGTGAATATTTCAGGAAAGACTATCTTGACCCAAAAGAGATTCTCAGAGTCATCCGGGACCTCGCAGTCGGCCACATAACCGGGAAACATTTCCCGGTAGGTATGTTTCTCTTTGGAAGCATCTTTTATACCCACATTAAAATATAGGTCACTATAAAAATCGCGGATTTCATCAAAGTAGTGCGCATTACTATATGGATCTTCAACATGAAGGCCTGTTTTTGCATTCAATCGGTTTCCTGTGCAGTCATAGAAGAAAGCCATATTCATAAACGGAAGCAACCCCATATCGGAAGGCTTGATACAAAACATTACAGAGTCCATTTTTTGCAGGACTTCTTTAGACACATCCAGCCCGACCCAGACGCAATAATCCGCTATCCGGTTTTTAGGGCCAAGGAAGCGTGTTGGAGTGCTAAAGCTATCGGTTGAATGCCTTATACTATCGTTGTATGCGATTGCTTTGACTTTTGCATCAACCAGTTTATAGGAAAACAAAGGGGTTATAAAGACTTGAATATCCCCTTTGCCAAATATGTTTTTCTCTGCATAAAAGTGATCTTCGGCATCAAGTTCGCAACATTCCCCATGATTGGGGGTAATAGTCATAAGCGCATGGGCCGGCTTTGGCAGCGACCATTTGTTTCCTATGAGTATTCTGGACAGGCGGTGAAGTATCCGTGAATCGGACTGATCTATTTCTTGATGCAGCTTGTTGGACTCATGGGCAAAAACTTCAAGCAGCAAATCTATCACGGGGTCCATATCGCGTATATCGGATACACCCCAAAACTCCATAGCCTGCTTTAATATTCGTTCCTTTATTGCAATTTGTTTCTTGTCTGACATAGTTCGATTATTGTGATAAAGGGCTTATATATAATGAGGTGTTAAAACTGAATTTCTCGTTGGTTCTATCCATTATTCCGGTCACCGTTATTTGTGCCTTTCTTCGGATATGAGATACTTTATCTATATTTTCTTCTTCTATTTCCAAAAGGGTGACGTTCACATCTACATTCCGTAGTCTCTTTTCATATTTCTCTATCGTTTTTATTAAGGAGTTTTTTACTCCTTCCTCCCAATCGCTGATTTTCACAAGTTGGTTGAACTCAAGGTCCCATATCATGGAACCAAAGTCTTCTCGGCCGATAACTTCCCCATGGTGAGAAAGAATCAGTAGCATGATGTGTTGGGCTATCGATTCCTGATAGGAACACCTTTGCAATTTCTTGGCAACAGCCGATTGCAATTGTAATGGCATTTTCAGGTAAGTCATACTATTCTTTTATTTTATTCTATTTCGCAAATATACTCTTTTCCTTGTTAGATGCCAATAAAATGCTCCTAAAAATTTGACGGTTTCAGAAATAATTCATATATTGCGCACGGTCACAAAACCAAAAGAGAGCTATAAAAAAAGTATGATATTAAAAAGTAAATTCTATGGCAATCTACAATTATGGAATTGGAGGCAACGAAGTAAAAGTCGATGCGAACGAATCCATCGCGGAAATCCCCTCCAACCGAACTTTGATAGTTCAAAAACTGACAGATGAAGCTCCTGCGGCTCCGGAAAGCGTGTATGGTTTGGAAACCATTGAAGATGTGTTCCAACGTTTTGAACCAACAGTTGACTTATGCCACGTGGATGCGGAAGGTAATGAAATCAAGGAAATCATGACATTCACCGGACTTGGAGACTTCGGAGCCAAGAAGATTAAAGAGAAGAGTGATTTCTTGAGTAAACTTGACATTGAGAAAGAACAGGGTGTCAGAATAACTCGCCAGCTTACTTCCAACCGCGCTTTACAGAAAGCACTTGAAAATCCGGAAGTCAAAAATGCCATTATGGACGTGATTGAATCATCAATCGAGGAGATTCTGGCAAATCAAAAGAAAGTAGAACTTTAATCTTTTACTAAGATGAAGCAGGAAACTCAACAACAGACAGCCAGTACGACAACCTCACAGAAAGTCGTATCACAACAGGCGCAAAAGTCATCTGCATCGGCAATAGACAAACTCAAAGAATTTGGTGGCTTCGCTTTTCTTGAAAATATCATAGATGGGTATTCCAATCTTAATCCGGCACGAAAGGCCCGTCGCAACATCTTCCTCACGGATGAACAGTGGGAAAATGAACGTAAGGCCTTGGTTAATCGCTTAAGCGTATGGCTCAAACTCTTACGTGAGAATGACACTGCCGAACAAATGCGGGACAAGGCCAAAGAAACCGCAGAAAACGCCGAGAACCTTCTTAATCATAACTTGAAGAATGCTCTTGCCAGGACACGGGAACTTGAAAGCGCATATCGCACTATTGCGTTCTTTTACAAGAACACGGAAAGTGATAAGGTGAAGAATGTCACCATTGTCAATGCGACCATGGAGCAGCTTCAGGATTTGGACAATACCATTTTCGCTGACCACATTAGCAACGAACTCAAACAGAATTTTGACCGTCTTGACCTGCGTCGCAACTACTCCTTGCTTGTCGTTCCTGGATATATAGGCTCAAATGCCATTTTGGATAAGTGGTCTAAAATGGCATACGAGAACAAGGTTTTTCTTGTTACAGACTTCCAAGACCTTGAAACTCCGGACGATGTAGTAGATATATTCTTCAATGCCAATCATACGAGTGGAGATGTGTTCAAATCGAATACTATTATGACCTGTAACTGGTTGCTTGGTCGTCAAAGAGAGGAAAGCGTTGGAGAAGAAGAAAATCTTTATATTCCGCCATCTTCTTCACTTGCCGGAAAAATATACAACACCTTAATGTCTCAGGTAGTAGCCGGAAAGAAATTTGGTGGACTTAATGAAGTAGAAAGTGTACGCTTCGACCTTCGCAAGAGCGAGATTTCCGAGCTTGAACGTATGGGTCTTGTGCCGATGGTGAACGAGTACAGCAAGGTTATGGCTTTCTCCGCCAAGACATTATTTAATGGAGATAATCTTGGCTTGCAGACCTACTCCGTAGTTCGTGTATTCGACTATATAACGAAGGTACTGATTGACTTCCTGAACCGTCGGGCATTTGAAAATTGGACTACTCGCACGGAAGCAGATTTGCGTGGTCAGGTTGTGAAATTCCTCGATAGTGTAATGGGACCGAACAAACTCATCGAACGCTTCAAGGTTATGAAGATTGAACAAGACCCGAATCAGAAAGACCGTGTGCTTCTTGACATCCACATCACACCGTATTTCCCGGCAAAAAGCTTCGTGATACAGCTTGCCGGTCATAAAGGCGATAATCCGGAGGATGCTATTTGGGAAAGCGAATATCATCAAGAATAGTATTGAATAATTTTAAATTTACAGATGGGCATAACTATGCCCATCTGTAAATCATTTATCAGGGTCATGTGTTGCTGAAATTATATGTCTTATTATTGAAATCTTTACTTATATGAAACTCCGAGATGTGGATATTATTATTTCTGGTACAAAAACTGGGGATACCTATTATGCAAAATCTTATCCATGCAGTGATATGGATAAGAATAGCAAAATAGAGCTCTATGGAGTCCCTGTATATTATGTCTATATCAAAGGTACTGATGATAAAGGTCAAAGTGTAAAATATACATGGAAAGCATTACGCTTCATGCCGTATTATACCCACCAAATTTTAGTTCTTATAAAACAATTGGATGGGTTAATAGTGGCTTGCATAAGCTCAATAGGCAGCCTGCGCCAGAATATAAAAAAGCCTATGAAGTACATAATACATATTCTCAACATAATGGTGCAATAGTTCTAAAAGGAACTTTTTACATTCACGCTGGTCCTGAAGATCTTACTCATATTGGATGGGGAGCAGCAGGGTGCGTTGAAATAATAGGAAGTTTTAGTGAGTTTAAAGATCAAGTAAAAGAATTATCGGGGTCAACTCAAGTTGATGCGGATAGTGCAATTTCTGAATTAGTTTTTTATAAAAAACTTTATATAGAAATTGAATATGCTACTCCACCCAATATTAAAGCGAATTTTTATAAAGAAGTTAGTATAAAAAGGAGATAAGATTTATGTGTAACATAAAATATATACTATGTACTATATTTTGTATGTGTGCATATCTTCATGCTGCTGCAATCTGTAGCGATAGTATATCTGATAAGTTTTCATATAAGGTACTTGAAAATTTCAATTATTGTTGGGATAATAATATTGTCTATGAGGATACTAATTCCAAAGATACTGCTTTATTTGTCTCGTCTCATAAATACATAATCTCTCCTATTTTAAACGCTTTTTGTAATAATGTGAACGAACAGACAGAGTTGGCTAAGATCGGATATTGTTGTAAGCATTATCTCATTAAAGTCCCAAATAAATCAAAGAAAAATATACAATATTACTCTATAGAAATCAATATTCTATCTAATATAAAGAGTCATGCCCCCATAACCTCAAAAATAGAAGAATTAAAAAAACAGGACTATGCGATTATTGATATTATATCAGAGGCTCCTGTTATGTGTCTTGTTTTTGTGGAAGCTGATTATTTAGTAGCCGTAACTTATAATATGTTCTATGATTTTGATGATGTATTATCCTTTTCGAAATTCTTTGTAAAAGAACACTTCTCAACAAAATAATAAGATGTCATTACACAGTGAATATAAAACGTAATACATCCTCTTTCAAAGAAAAAATAGAGTTTCATTTTTCGATATATAATGCTTCTTCATTCTTATAATCCTCACATGAATAATCCAACATGAAGTTTTCTTTATATGAAATCATTAGGGTCTCATTTAAATTGACTTCTCTTATCGCAACCGGAAACTATCAGGGATTTAATGTAGATGTGCAGCAAGTTTTCTTCGTGTAGTGAGTGTTCTTTTTTCAAATTGGAGATTTTCCTATAATATAGCAATAAATAAGTAAATTAATACGTCTATTATTGAAATGCAAATTTATTGGTAAACGTAGTTTTTATATTCTGTCTATTGTTTGTAAAGCATAAAAATGTATATTTGCAACAGACCCAATTGCTCTATATCAAAACAAATGAAAAGAGAATGGAATAGCTGTATAAATACTTACAGCCTACCTTGGGATATTATCGTCAATTCAGAAAAGAAGAAGTTTATCGAAAGCTAAAATAAAAATAATTCCTTTTACTGATTTTTGCAGATTTATTTTTATAACATACTATATAATAGTGAAACAGAAAGAAAAGAAAGCTCGAAATAGGAGGACAAATGAACAAATAGACAAGGAGGTAATTGAAAAGCTTGTAGCTGAATATGGTTTTGGTAATGTCAATTTGAGTGCATTGATGAAAGCTGCAAACATAGAAGCTAATGTGTTTTATAGAAGATACGGCTCAATGGAAAACCTTTACGACAGGCTTGCCAAGCAGTATGATTTCTGGATCAATGATACTATTGACGTTTCCAGCCTGAACATATTGGGACCTAAAAAGTTTTTTGCGGAAACATTCAAGACCCTTTATAGG
>ENA-OOZO01000130-OOZO01000130.1-human-gut-metagenome-genome-assembly--contig:-NODE-130-length-10467-cov-1.363619_pt1 | contig 10467 bp, 8 predicted proteins | sample MGYA00241046_ERZ501408 | MGnify/ENA primary metagenome ERZ501408 (study PRJEB25962, sample SAMEA2042730) | human gut metagenome | biome: human gut; feature: human-associated habitat; material: faeces... | reverse complement strand
GTTCGGAGCCTTGATGGTTTCGTCAACGGGAACATTTGTGTCTTGTAAAGACTATGATGATGACATTGACAACATCAACAAAGAGTTGTCGACTCTTAAAGGAGATCTGAGTGCTTTACAGGCAAAAGTAAATGAAGGCAAATGGATTACAAGTTTGGCTCCAACTACTGGTGGTTTTACCGTAACTTTTTCGGATAACACTTCTTATACCATTACGAATGGTAAAGATGGTGCTGCTGGTGCTGATGCTGTGAAATGGGAGATTGGTACTGACGGTTTCTGGTATAAGAATGATGTAAAGACCGAGTATCAGGCTGTTGGTCAAGCTGGCGAAGCTGGTGTTGCTGGTGTATCTCCTTATATCGGTGAAAACGGTAACTGGTTTGCTTATAACACCGAGACAAAAGAAGTGGAAGATACAGGTATCTCTGCTGCCGGAACCAGTACCTACGTGGTGAAGAATGGTGATAACTATGAATTGCATGTGTATAACCAGACTACCGGGGAATATGAGTCAATCGTTCTTCCTGCTACTGCCGCTGCAGCTGCTTTGAACGTGGTGTTTATGCCGACATATAGTGATATGCAGACTAAAGTAGTTGCTATCAATATTCCTGTTGGTGACGAGCTTAACGATAAGAACCATTTGTGGGATAATAATGTTTCATTGACTAACGATATTGTTTTCAACTATCGTGTTTCTCCTGCAAGCATTGATTTGGCAAAAGCAAATATTGGTTTCTTGGTAAATGAAGTACAGTCAAGAGCTGCAGGTTCTATCTTAGATGTTGCTGACAAATCGTTTGCTGATGGTGTTTTGACTGTAAAAGCTAAGGCTGGTGAAGCATTCTCTTTGAAGAATAAGAAATATGCCGTGGCTTTGCAGGTTCAGAATGATGCGCAAACTGCACTCTCTACTTATCATTTGCTTACATCTCAAACAATCGATCGTAGAAACTTGACAGTATTCGAAGCTCGTAAGGATGATAATGGAGATGAATCCTATATGAATTGGAGTACCATTATTCCGATGAACCTTTTATATACAGGTGAACTGAATGTTGCTGATACTTTAAGTGTTGGCGACTACACTTCTTATAATTCATACAAAGATTTGAGAAAATACGGTTTTGCTCCTTACTACGAAGTAGCTAAGAAAGCTGGTGAAGACAAAGGCAATTATTTCACTGTAGAAAATGGTGTTATCAAAACGAATGGACAAATTTCTTCTGTAGGTCATAATTGTACTTTCATTGTATCTGTATATGATAAGAAAGACGGATATAAATTGGCTGAAAAAGAATTGACTGTATCGTCAGTTGAGAAGATTGCTACTACTAAGACTTATACTAAATCTGAAACTCATGAATTAACTCTTGAATCAAAAGATTATAGATTCAAGTTTGATATGAATGATGTATATAATACATTGGGCATGTCTTCTCAAACTTTCTGGAATGCAGGATATTCTTCTAAATATTATATTTGGGATGCAGATAGAAGTGAATATGTACCAACAAGCAAGGGTGTTATTTCTGCTGGCTCAGCATATGAAAACAATGAAAACTTCTTGTATGTAGATGTTAAGAATATCTTGACTAAGGAGCAGCTTGGCAAGTACAAAGTAGTATTTAAAATTGGTAATACAGGTGCAGAAGTTGTTTATGAGGTTAAGGTAGTATATCCTGAAGTAACTTTGGTTAAAGACAATGATTACTGGAAAGACGGTTATATGATTAATGCCGGTAAACTTGTAGGTTCTAATTATGTCATGTCTGGTGACTTACGTCGCGGATATAAGAATAAAGACCTTGATTTGGTATTTGAAACAGTAGCTGGTGAAACTCGTACAGATTTTGATTTGACTAACAATATCCTGACCTATACAGGATCTTGCAATGATAAAGAAGGTAACCGTATCAACATTTCTAAGATCGATCCGGTTGATGTAATGGTATTTGTTCTGATTAATGGCCAGAAGATTGACAATGGTACTAAGATCCAGGTTAAGTTTGCTGACCCGTTGAAGAATATCACTTTGAAGAAAGATGCCAAGTTTGAAACTACAGACAAGAAGAATCCTGCCGATAAATTGCAGTTGAATTCTGCAATCAACTTGGTAAGCATTGCTGGTGAAAAAGTAATTGAAAACGGTACGATGGATGCTACTATTGCCGGTTACTATAATGCTCAGGCAGCTAAGTTCGAAGTATCGGAAGAGGATGCTGCTAAGGGAGCTAGTGTAAATGCTACAACGGGTGAATTTACATGGCAGAATGATGGTGTAGCTTTGACAGCCAACAAGACTATCAATGTGAAAGTTACGGTTACATACACTTGGGGTGTTGCGGTTGGTACAATTCCTGTAACTGTAAAATCTAACCTCTAATCTGAATTTAGATGATTAAAAAATAATCATACTATAAAGTAAAAGTCCGCTTCTCCTTCGTGAGAAGCAACTTCTACCCAAAGTAGAAATTATAAATTCTTTCAAGCGGGGAAAGCATACGTATCCGGCAACGGGCGTTTCTTTCCCCGCTTTTTTTAAAGGAAATGACTCTGAAGAATAGTTTGTTTCTTTCCCGCTTAGAGTCTGTTCATTGAATTTGTAATCAATAAATTGTATATACCATGAATAAAATAGAAGAGATAAAGAAAAAAATCAGGGATTTGAAGTTAAAGCAGAAGATGACAACTGGGCGTTTGGAATGGAACGATATACAGAGAGAAATAGACATTTTGAATAATGAGTTAAAGCAACTAGAAACAGACAAACCACAATATGGAAAATAGATTATACTTGTACAACTTAGGTATAAAGACATTTGGCGGCTTTGCAACACTGGGTGGGGTTATACAGGCTTTGCAACTATTTACGCAGCCTGATCTTGATATTAAATCAATTTTGCTTTCGTTTCCTGCGTGGGTAGTATATGTATTTGTATGCCTGACTATTATTTTTGCTATGTTGAGGGAACGGTACAAATCGATGAGTCAAAGGGTGGAAGTATTGAATGTTAAATTGAACGAGCAAGATGCAATGATTCGTTCATTGCAGGAAATGATGAAACCCTCTAAGCTTTCTCCCCGTTTGCTACCCGATTATTATGAATGTTACCGTCATTTATACAATGAATTGGGGGAATATATACAGAATAACATTGATATTGATTCAATAGAGATAAAGAATACAATAGAAAAAAGAGGTATGGGAAACAAGAGAGATTCCTTTGTCCGATTAAATATAAGAGGTGTTGTTTCGCATAAAATCAGTACATTCCAACTGCTGGTGGCAGGTGATACCATTGTTAACTTTGAAGATATAAACATACAAGCGTTCGAGCGTGTTGGTGGGAAGCAGAAAAAATTATGTGCAAGAATTGCTGATAACGGACAGGATTCTTTGTTGAAGCAGGTTGTTGTTTCTTATGGCAAAGTAAAAAGTCCCGGTAGTATTGTTGATTTGATGATTGAATGGTGCTGGCCTAATATGTTGAATATTACAGATTGCGACTATACTACATTGCCTAATTTTTTGGCAGGTACGGTGAAACATCTGAAAATGTCTTTGGAATGTAAAGAAGATATAGGTTTTAAATCGGCAAGTATATATAAATATAAAGTCGGTATGGATAAGGCCCAGTTGATTTTGGACGTTGATATGTCCGAAATCACAGATACGATATCTTATGAAGAAGATAATCCGTTAATGAATTCTACTTATATATTGTATTACGAAGTTGCCAGATGATTGGAAATCTGAAAAAATATATAGATAAGGCATCTTTTATGGAACATATAGATGCCAAGCTGCGGCAGAATGAACCTATGATTATAGATTCATTCGTCAGTAATAAATGTAATCTGAAATGTAGGCATTGTTATTTTGGAGATGCCCGGCCCATATCAGAGTCGGTTTCTTTGGCAAGATGGAGAAGTTTTCTTGATGAAGCTATTGGAATGGGTATGAAACATTTTCATTTTTCGGGTAAAGAATCTTTTTTGGATAATAGAATCTTTGATATCCTGAATCTTTTAGCGGAATATAAGGAAGATAGGAGAATATTTTATGGAGTTGTTTCAAATGGAATGAGTATGGATATTCAGGGGTATGACGAAGTTCTTGCAACCAACATCTCATACCTTGAAATTAGTCTTGAGGGCTCTGGAAAATACAATGATTTGATAAGGGGTGAGAATGGATACAATACGGTTTATGAGTTGATTGAAAATGTGGAGCATCGAGATAAAATAAACATTACTTCTACTATTTTTGATGATAATGGAGCTGATTTATTATCCATGTTGCTTGCATATTGGAAATTAGGAGTTGATAAATTTAATTTTGCTCCTATCATGTATTATTCACCATTTGAAATGAAACCATTGAAAAGTTTGTCGTGTGAATCCTTGCTTGGTTTTGTTTCGCTCTGTCTTGATTTTATGAATAATGATAACAGTCCGGATGCTATTGATATAAGGATTTGTATGACGAAAGCAATGGCGTATGAACTGTTTCTGAAAGAAAATATATTAACCGGAAAAATAGAGGAATATATATACAGAGGCAATAAAATGAAATATCAGAGGGGGAATAAGGTGTTGGAGTTTAGTTATCCTTTACTCAGCATTCCATTCCTTAATGAATTGGTCGTTACTCATGATGGTTACATTATATCCTGTGCAGATGATATTCATTATAAGTATCTTGATAAGATCGCTTTACCGAACGTGAATATAGTAAAAAACAGTTTTGCAGAAATATTGCAAGCGAGAAACGAATTTATTTTGTGTTATTTAGACAAAGAATTATCTTAATATACTAAATGTTTATAATTATGAAGACACAAGAATTGGTAGATGTTCGGGTGGGTGAAAGCACTCAGCCGGATTACGGTTATGAATTGAGTGATAGGTGTATAATAACGAAAAGTTCAAATGCTGTCGCTAGCGGAGCAGGAAGCAAAGGCTTGTTTTCGTATAAAAGTACTAAACTGAAAAGTGCTGAATGTAAAATCAATCAGAGTTTACGGGATGTTGATAATGGAGCAGGAAGCAAAGGTTTGTTTAGTGTGAATGTTGATTAGTAAGCATGGCTTTGTAGAGAGGTTTGTTTGTTCTTTTTAACTTCTGAACGTGAAGCTAAAATGTTTGACCTCTTTTGCATGTGGCAACAATAAATTGACATAAAGCAAGTAATCATTCCTTTTCTTATAAAAGTGTGCTAAAAACACTTATATCTGAAAACATAACAATTATTTTTGTACGTTTTTTAATTAATGGATTGTTTTTATTCAGGTATGAAGAAGAGTTTGACGGCTTTGGCGTTCGGCACATTGGGATTGGGCATTGCCGAGTTTGTAATGATGGGCATTTTGCCCGATGTAGCGAAGGACTTGCATATAAGTATTCCGCAAGCAGGACATTTTATTTCGGCTTATGCACTAGGTGTGTGCGTAGGAGCACCGGGGATGGTTTTGGTGGCTCGTACCCGTCCGCTGAAACATATTCTGTTAGGTTTGATGGTTATTTATATTTGTGGTAATTTGTGTGCTGCCGCTTCAGTGAATTATTGGATGATGTTGATGATGCGTTTTATTTCCGGATTGCCTCATGGCGCCTTCTTTGGGGTTGGTTCCATTGTGGCGGAAAGAGTGGCTGATAAAGGAAAAAGTTCGCAGGCAGTGGCATTGATGGTGTCGGGTATGACGATTGCCAATCTTTTTGGTGTACCTTTGGGTACGTTCATGAGTAATATAATGTCTTGGCGTATTCCTTTTCTCTTTAATGGAGTATGGGGACTGATTACTTTGTTCTATATTTGGAAATGGGTTCCTTCACTGCCTGCTTTGCCAGATACAGGTTTGAAAGGACAGTTCCGTTTTTTGAAGAATCTGGCTCCATGGTTGTTGATATTTACGACCATGTTCGGAAACGGAGGCATCTTTTGTTGGTATAGTTATGTTACTCCTTTGATGACGCACGTGGCAGGTTTCAGTGAAAACAGTATGACTTTCATTATGGTGTTGGCAGGTCTTAGCATGACTGTAGGAAACTTGATGGGTGGAAAGTTTTCTGATCAGTATGGGGCTGCCCGTGTGGTAAAATATACACAGGTTATTATGGCTTCCGGTTTGTTCGCCATTTTCTTTGCGGCTTCTGTTTCTTGGTTGGCAGTAATATTGATGTGTATATGTACGGCAGGATTATTTGCTGTTTCGGCTCCACAACAATTATTGTTACTCCGGAATTCACGCGGAGGAGAAATGATGGGAGCGGCCTGTGTGCAAGTCGCTTTTAATTTGGGCAATGCCATTGGTGCTTATGCCGGTGGGCTACCCATAGATGCCGGATTGGGTTATCGGTATCCGGCTTTGGTGGGTGTCTTTATCGTATTGATCGGCTTTGTCGCTGTTTCCCTTTATTCCAAAAGGGAATCGGCTTCCCTCTCCAGAATATAAATTACATCTCCACTCTTTTTAACCTCTACCCGGCTACCTTCCGGATTCAGGTTGAAAGGTGTGGTCTTGTCTGTTTTGTTATCTACGACCATCAGTACATTATCTTCGGCAAAGCGTTTTATCTCCACTTTCAGGTTGGCGTCGGGCATGGTTTGGTCCAGTAGCAGACTGTCATTTAGATATACCGCTATACTGTCTCCGGCAAAACTGTTAGTCAGTTCTATGTTGTAGACTCCTTCATAAGTCTGTACTTTGTCAGCCTTGCGTTGGAAACGGAAGGACATATACAAAAAAATGATAATAACGGCAAAGACTCCAAAAGCCAGCATACCGTTACCTATCATGAACTGCTTGTTCGTATTTAAACTGTTTTTATCCATAGTGTTATAAGTTTCTGCAAAACTACAATTTTTTAATAGAATATTTTGTAGCACTGGTAGATAATTTGTATCTTTGCACCGAAATGGATGAATGGTGGGGCTTGATTAAGCCCTTTTTTTGTTCTTAATAACTAATAAATGATAGATAAGAATGTAGTAACCCGGATTGTTGACGAATGGTTGGAAGGTAAAGATTACTTTTTGGTAGATGTCACGGTGAGCCCGGATGACAAAATTGTGGTAGAAATTGACCATGCCGAGGGAGTATGGATTGACGATTGTGTAGAACTTAGCCGCTATATTGAGTCTAAACTGGACCGTGAAGAAGAGGATTATGAACTGGAAGTGGGTTCGGCCGGTATAGGACAACCTTTCAAGGTATTGCAACAGTACTTGATACACATTGGTAAGGAGGTGGAAATCCTGACTAAAGAGGGAAAGAAGCTGGAAGGTGTATTGAAGGATGCAAATGAAGAGAACTTTACCGTAACCATTGAAAAGAAAGTGAAACCGGAAGGAGCCAAACGCCCCAAACTGGTAGAGGAGGATATTACTTTTGCATATGATGAGATAAAATACACTAAATACTTAATTAGTTTTAAATAATTATGGCCAAAAAAGAAGAAACAATCAGCTTGATTGATACATTTTCGGAATTTAAGGAATTAAAGAATATTGATAGAACAACTATGGTGAGTGTACTCGAAGAGTCTTTCCGTAGTGTGATCGCGAAAATGTTTGGCACTGATGAAAATTACGACGTTATTGTGAACCCTGACAAGGGAGATTTTGAAATATGGCGTAACCGTGAAGTTGTAGCAGATGAGGATTTGACGAATCCCAATATGCAGATCTCATTGACCGAGGCACAGAAAATTGATGCGTCTTATGAGGTGGGTGAGGAAGTGACCGATGAAGTAATCTTTGCCAAGTTTGGCCGCCGTGCCATTCTGAACTTGCGTCAGACACTGGCATCGAAGATTTTAGAACTGGAGAAAGATAGCTTGTATAATAAATATATTGATAGGGTGGGTACTGTAATCAGTGCGGAAGTTTATCAGATTTGGAAGAAGGAAATCTTGTTGCTCGATGATGAAGGCAATGAACTGCTGCTTCCCAAGACTGAACAAATTCCGAGCGATTTCTACCGTAAAGGCGAAACTGCCCGTGCCGTAGTGGCCCGTGTAGATAATAAAAATAATAATCCGAAGATTATTCTGAGCCGTACTTCACCTGTGTTCTTGCAACGCCTGTTTGAAATGGAAGTACCCGAAATCAATGACGGGTTGATCACTATCAAGAAGATTGCGCGCATTCCCGGAGAACGTGCTAAGATAGCAGTTGAGTCGTATGACGACCGTATAGACCCGGTAGGTGCCTGCGTAGGTGTAAAAGGATCACGTATCCACGGTATTGTGCGCGAGTTGCGTAATGAAAATATCGACGTGATCAACTATACTTCTAACATTCAGTTGTTCATTCAGCGTGCGTTGAGTCCGGCTAAGATTTCTTCTATTGTGTTGCACGAAGAGGAGAAAAAAGCAGAAGTATATCTGAAACCGGAAGAAGTGTCTTTGGCAATCGGTAAGGGGGGAATGAATATCAAACTCGCCAGTATGCTTACCGAATATACGATTGATGTGTACCGCGAATTGGATGAGAGCGCGATGGATGAGGATATCTACCTTGATGAATTCAAGGATGAAATTGATGAGTGGGTTATCAATGCCATTAAAGGTATCGGGTTGGATACAGCTAAGGCTGTTATCAATGCTCCGCGCGAAATGTTGATTGAAAAAGCGGACCTCGAAGAAGACACGGTAGATGACGTGTTGAGAATTTTAAGAGCTGAATTTGAAGAGTAACTCTTCAGTCCCGGCTCGTAGTTAATAATTAAAAAACGAGTATGACGATTAGACTGAACAAAGTAACAAGAGATTTAAATGTAGGAATAACGACGGTAGTTGAATTCTTGCAGAAGAAGGGCTATACCATTGAGGCTAGTCCTAATGCGAAAATTACCGAAGAACAATATGCTGTACTTGTGAAAGAGTTCAGCACAGATAAAAATTTAAAAATAGAGTCTGAAAAATTTAGTCAGGAAAGACAGAACAAGGACCGCAACAAAGCTTCTATCTCTATCGAAGGTTTTGAATCTAAGAAAGAGAAAGAAGAGGTGGTGAAAACTGTTATTCCTGAAGAGGCACGCCCCAAACTGAAGCAAGTGGGTAAAATAGATCTGGACAATTTGAACAAGAAAACTGCGCCAAAGGTTGTAGAACCAGTTGCGAAAGTTATTGAACAAACTCCGAAAGCAGAACCCGTGGTGGAAAAGGTGGTTGAGAGGAAGGAAACTCCCCAACCCGAGAAGGAAACGCCGAAGCCTGTGGTGGTAGAGGAAAAGAAACCGGAACCTGCTCCTGCTCCAGTTCTGGAAGAGAAGAAAGAGCCTAAAATTGAAAAGACGGAAGAAAAGACACCCCAGGTGAAAGAGATGGAAAAAGAAACACCCGAAGCAGCACCCGTTCAGGAAAAAGAAGAAGACGATGTATTTAAAATTCGTCCTACTGAATTTAAATCGAAAATTAATGTAGTAGGTCAGATTGATCTGGCTGCATTGAATCAGTCTACCCGTCCGAAAAAGAAATCGAAGGAAGAAAAACGGAAAGAGAGAGAAGAGAAAGATAAGCAGCGTCAGGAACAGCGTAAACTGATGAAGGATGCTATTATCAAAGAAATCCGTAAGGGAGACGATAAGATTTCTAAAAACTCGGTTAACGATGATGCTGCAAAGAAGAAAAAACGCAATAGAATAAATAAGGAACGTGTGGATATAAATGCTGCCGGTACAACAAATGCTGGAGGAGCATCTAATAATAACCAACGTAACGATAACGCTAACAGACCGAATAGGAACAATAACTCCAAACCTAATGGCAATAACAATCAGGGTGGAGGCAAATTTAATAAAGACCGTTTCAAGAAACCTGTTGTAAAAGCGGAAGTTAGTGATGAAGATGTGGCAAAGCAGGTTAAGGAAACATTGGCACGTCTGACTAACAAGACTAAGAACAAGGCTGCCAAGTATCGTAAGGAGAAACGTGAAAATGTTCAGAACCGCCTGATGGAACAGGAGGAGATGGAACAGGAAGATAGCAAAATATTGAAACTGACCGAGTTCGTTACTGCGAACGAACTGGCAAGTATGATGGATATTCCTGTTACTCAGGTTATCGCTACTTGTATGAGTATCGGTATCATGGTCTCTATCAATCAGCGTCTGGATGCCGAGACAATCAACCTGGTAGCGGAAGAATTCGGATACAAGACAGAATATGTAAGTGCTGAGGTAGCACAGGCTATTACAGAAGAGGAAGATAACGAAGAAGATTTGCAGCCGCGTGCTCCGATTGTGACAGTAATGGGACATGTTGATCATGGTAAGACTTCATTACTGGACTATATTCGTAAAGCAAATGTAATTGCCGGTGAGGCAGGTGGTATCACCCAGCATATCGGTGCTTACAATGTGAAATTGGAAGACGGACGTCATATTACATTCTTGGATACTCCGGGTCACGAGGCATTTACCGCCATGCGTGCCCGTGGTGCGAAAGTGACGGATA
>ENA-OOZO01000129-OOZO01000129.1-human-gut-metagenome-genome-assembly--contig:-NODE-129-length-10496-cov-1.486065_pt1 | contig 10496 bp, 6 predicted proteins | sample MGYA00241046_ERZ501408 | MGnify/ENA primary metagenome ERZ501408 (study PRJEB25962, sample SAMEA2042730) | human gut metagenome | biome: human gut; feature: human-associated habitat; material: faeces... | reverse complement strand
ATGAGGCAGCAAAGGACAGCTCTTCTTCTTTAAAAGAAACTTCTGCATTGCTGGAAAAAAGTCAGACGGCACTTGGAAAATTTTATAAACAGTTCTCCAATGGGCTGACCGGCGGGGAAGTTTTTCTGGATGAAGTTTCGTCCTCGGCTTCTAAGAGTCTGAATAAGTTTGAGATGAAGGCAGATAAGGCAAATCTTGCGGTTGGGGACAGTCTCGATACGATCACCCGGATCAATGAGAAAAATGCCCAGCTTCTCAAAGATCTGGAAAAGTTAAATCAGAATCTTGGAAAAGATACACAGTTATCAGCATCTGTCGGACAGAAAATTTCACAGCTGCAGACGCAGAGCATTTCTGCGCAGAAACTGGTAAATTCATTGAAAAGTGCAAATACCAGTATGCGGAAAGTGTTAAAGAATTCCAAAGATACGAGAAGTTCACTGGAAACGCTTGCAGAGGATAACCGTGAGAGTTTTCAGGACAGCCGGATTGATTTCAGCAAAAATATTTACCCGCAGCTGGATCAGTCACTGGAAGGTCTTGCAGATATAAGCGGAGATCTGTCAACAACCTTACATAGCATAACATCCATGACAAAACAGATGAGAGATCTGCTGGATCAGTTAAAATCTGCATTGCACAGCAGCTCCAAAGTATTTACACAGACGGGCAATGTCATGGGACAGGTGGATCAGAAACTGCAGAAAACGGTCACGGATCTGCAGACACTGCAGAATTCGGATATGTATCAGAATATCCTGTCACTGGAAAAGATTGATGCCAAAGACATTTCCAATTTTATGTCTTCTCCGGTAAACATAAAGACGGATGTCCTGTATGAAGTGGAAAATTACGGAACAGGAATGACCCCGTTTTATACAAACCTGGCACTCTGGGTAGGTGGACTGATACTGGTTTCTATTTTAAAACAGGAAGTAGACCGGGACAAAGAAGTGCCGGATTTTACACCGACAAGTGCGTATTTCGGGCGTATTCTGCTGTTTCTTATCATAGGACTGATTCAGGGAGCTATCGTATGTACGGGAGATATTATTCTGCTGAAAGTACAGTGTCTGCATCCGGCAAAATTTATTCTTGCCGGAATGTTAACTTCCTTTGTTTATGTGAATCTGATCTTTGCACTGGCATCGACGTTTAAACACATGGGAAAAGCACTGGCGGTTCTTCTGGTAATTTTACAGATTCCGGGTTCTTCCGGAACGTATCCGATTGAAATGATGCCGGAATTTTTCCAGAAACTGCATCCGCTGCTTCCGTTTTCTTATTCGATCAGCGCAATGCGGGAATGTATTGCCGGATACTATCATCATACTTATAGAAGCAGCCTGGGAAAACTGCTGGTATTTTTACTGGTCGCATTGTTTATCGGGCTTGTACTCCGTCCGCTTCTGATGAATCTGAATCATCTGTTTGATGTCAGACTTGCAGAAACCGATTTGATGATCTGTGAGACGGATTCCAAGGGCAGGGATAATCCACAGCTGCAGCGGATTATGCAGGTGATTATGAAAGATGATGCGTGGAGAAAGAAATTAACAGAGAAAACACTCGCGTTTGAAAAATATTATCCGGTTATGGTACGCTCCGGATTTATCTGTATGATGGTTATACCACTCGTATTTCTGATTTTGATGTTTAGCCTGGAATCCAAACTGGTCTATCTGATTTTGTGGATCGTTTCTTTACTTGCACTGATTCTGTATCTGCTGATTGTGGAATATCTGCATGAAGAGATGAAAAAGAAATCTGTTTTGGGAGAGATGAGTTCTGAGGAACTGATGAAAATTTTGAAGGAGGAGAACAGCAAATGAAAAACATTCTGAAAATTTTCATCGACGACGTGAAACGGATTCGCAAAAATGTAATCGCAATGATTGTTGTCATCGGTGTCCTTGTCGTTCCGTGTCTGTATGCATGGTTTAATATTGCGGCAAGCTGGGACCCGTATAACAATACGGGAAATTTAAAGGTCGCGGTGGCAAGTGTGGATGAGGGATATACCGGAAGTCTGATTCCCCTTGAGATTAATGTAGGGGAACAGGTGATTTCCGCACTAAGGGAAAATACACAGATGGACTGGGTATTTACCAGCAAAGAAAAGGCAATGGAGGGGGTAAAATCCGGACAATATTATGCGGCGATTGTTGTTCCGGAGAAATTCAGTACCCAGATGATGAGTCTGTTTTCCGATCAGATTCAAAAGCCGGAAATTATTTACTATTCCAACGCCAAGGAAAATGCGATTGCACCAAAAGTGACCGACAAGGGTGCAACCGCGATCCAGAAACAGGTGAATCAGGTATTTATAAAGACAATATCCGACACGGCAATGACGGTGTTTCAGTCGGTCTCTAATATGGCTGAGGCAAACGGAGCAGACCGGCTGGTGGATAATCTGATCCACAATCTTGGGGATGCATCGGATGACATGGATATGACTGCGTCCACGCTGGAAACTTTTTCGGGGATTACGTCTTCTGCCCAGTCCCTGCTGACTGCGTCTTCTGATTTTTTAAAAGAACTGAAAACAGAGTCTGCGGATGGAAAACAGGTTTTGGAAAATTCCAAAAAGACGTTTACCGATATGAAAGCGACAATAAGCAGTGCGACCGAGAGCGTGGGCAAAGCACTGAAAGCAGGCCAAAAGGTATATTCTGAAATGAACCTGCTTTTGGATCAGATGGTGGAAGATGGAATAAATGGCAGTGAGGATACGGTGGATACCCTTGTAAAAGCAGCAAAGACGGTGGATAAAAACATCAAGTCATTTACAACACTCCGGGATAATTTGATCAAGCTTTCGGAAAAACATCCGGAAACCGATTCCTCAATAGGACCTATGATTGAAAAGATCAACCGTTCTATTGAAAAACAGGAAGAACTGCGGGATGATCTGACCGATACTGCGGCTTCCATGAGGAAGTCCACAACCAGCCTGATCTCTGACAAGAAAGCTTTGGATGCCCTTGTAAAAGAAAATCAGAAACGTCTGCAGCAGATCAGCAAAGAATATGAAAATGATGTAAAAGGAACTTTGCAGAACCTTGCAGATTCGATTGGTGAAACATCAAAAGACATTACCGGTCTGACGAAACAGATCAATGCAAGTGCAAAGGGTGTTTATACGTTAACGGACACTGCAGGATCGGATCTGTCAGAAATACAGACCTGTCTGAATGATTCCGGTAAACTTTTACGCAAATCTGCAAATAAAATAAAAAAGATTACGGATAAGCTCACAAAAGCAAAAGACAACGGGGATTATGCGGATCTGGAACATATGATCTATGATAATAAGTCCGGAGTCAGTGCTTTCCTGTCGGCTCCGGTGGAACTGAATACAAAGAAAATTTATCCGATTGATAATTATGGTTCTTCCATGGCACCGTTTTATTCGACACTTTCTATCTGGATCGGCGGAATCGTGCTGGTTGCGATGTTAAAAGTGACTGTTTCAGAGGAACGCATAAAAAAGATGGGGCTGAAAAATGTCAGAATTCATGAAATTTATCTTGGACGCTGGATCATATTTCTGATCCTTGGTCTGTTGCAGAGTACGCTGATTGCACTGGGAGATCTGTATTATCTTGGGATTCAGTGTGAGCATACGTTTCTGTTTTTATTTGGGTGCTGGTTTTCAAGTATAGTCTATGTCACGATCAGTTATACGCTGACGGTTTCATTTGGAGATATCGGAAAAGCAGGCAGTGTGGTTTTACTTGTTATGCAGGTTGCCGGAACTGGTGGAACTTTCCCGATTGAATGTGCTCCGAAATTTTTCCGGGCTGTGTATCCGCTTCTGCCGTTTACCCACAGTATGGCAGCCCCTGAGGGAATCGGTTGGAGGCTGTTATGGGAACGATTACTGGATAGATCTGGCAAAACTGGGCATCTTCCTGGTGATTGCACTTTTTATGGGACTTGTACTTCGCAAACCGATTATCCGGATGAACGAAGCGTTTACCGAACAGCTGGAGGAAACAAAAATAATCTAAGCGTAGAAATGAGGGCAGAATTGTTTTATTTTTGCGCAGTAATGTGAAAGAAAATTCCGTAAAAATGCCGTATAATGCAGGTATTCAAATATGAGAGAGGCAAGGAGGATACGGTATTGAATAAGGCATGGTGGAAAGAAGCGGTTGTATATCAGATTTATCCGCGGAGTTTTATGGATTCAAATGGAGACGGCATCGGGGATCTCAATGGTATTACAGAAAAATTAGAGTACCTCAAAGAACTTGGAATTGATGTGATCTGGCTGTCCCCGGTTTATCAGTCACCGAATGATGACAATGGATATGATATCAGCGATTATCAGGCGATCATGGAAGAATTTGGAACCATGGAAGATTATGACAGGATGCTTGCACGGGCACATGAGCTGGGAATTAAGATCATGATGGATCTGGTTGTCAATCATACATCCGATGAGCATGCATGGTTTGTGGAAAGCAGAAAGAGCGTGGATAATCCATACCGCGATTTTTATATCTGGAGAAAAGGAAAAGACGGAAAAGAGCCGAATAACTGGGGGTCCTGTTTCAGTGGTTCGGCATGGAAATATGATCCACAGACGGATATGTATTTCCTGCATCTGTTTTCGAAAAAACAGCCGGATCTCAACTGGGACAATCCAAAAGTTCGGGATCGGGTATTTGATATGATGAACTGGTGGTGTGAAAAAGGCATTGATGGGTTCCGTATGGATGTGATCAGTCTGATTTCCAAACCGGAAGGACTGCCGGATGGAATTCCGGGAGAAACCGGATACGCAGACAGCGGTTGTGCGAACGGTCCGCATGTGCATGAGTATTTAAAAGAAATGAACCGGAAAGTGCTTTCTCATTATGATCTGATCACGGTAGGGGAGGCTGCCGGAGTGACGCTGGAAGAGGCAAAAAAATATGCCAATGCAGATGGCAGCGAACTGAACATGGTTTTCCAGTTCGAACATACCGGAGGAGGACCGGAGGCAGACAACCATTACGGTAAATGGGACAGCCATAAGATGCCGCTTCCGGTATGGAAGAAGATTTTATCCAGATGGCAGACCGGACTGGAAGGGAAAGCCTGGAACAGTCTGTTTTTATCCAATCATGATCAGCCGCGCTCGGTTTCCTGGTTTGGAAATGACAGTGAACAGTATCGGGAAATTTCAGCAAAAATGCTGGGAACCTGTCTGCATATGATGCAGGGAACGCCATATGTTTATCAGGGTGAGGAACTTGGCATGTGTAATGCTTATTTTGATCAGTTAGAGGATTACCGGGATATTGAAAGCCTGAATGCATATAAAGAGCTGACGGAAACCTGCGGTGTTTCCCATGAAGAAATGATGGGATATTTAAAGCGGATCAGCCGCGACAATGCGCGCACGCCGATGCAGTGGGATGACAGTGCAAATGCTGGTTTTACCACAGGAACTCCGTGGATTAAGGTAAACAGTAATTATCCAAAGGTTAATGCAAAACAGGAGGTCAGTGATCCGGATTCTGTCTTTTCCTACTACAAAAAACTGATTCGCCTGCGTCATGAGAACGAGATTATCGTTTATGGCGATTACGAACTGTTAGCACCGGAGGATGAGGCATTATTTATCTATACCAGAATGCTCGGGACGCAGCGGCTGATGGTGCTTTGTAATTTTACGGAAAAAGAAGTTTCCATTCCGGCAGAAGTAACGGAGCAGATTCCGGCAGATGCCAAGCTTTTGATCGGAAATTATTCCAAACAGAAGGAAGAAATGCTGCAGGCATATGAAGCACGGGTGTATGCTTATCATTTATAAATTTTAGAAAAGAAAAAGCATCCCAGGCTGGTGTAAATGGATGGGAAAAACAGATTGACTTGTATGATTTTCGGGCGTAAAATCCCCTGTGGAAATACGAATTTTCACAGGGGATTATTTTATGGAAACCACAAACAGCAATTATTTCGGAACGGATAGATCGCTGTAAGAAAACACTGTCCACTTCACTTGTGGGAGGAATGGGGATGATGTTCATCGGAACGCTGGTTTTTAATCTGATTCCCGGACAGATGCTCCGTGTATTTACGAGTGATCCGCAGGTGATTGCAATCGGCACAGTCGGATTTCATTTTGTCGGAATCAGTTTTATCCCGATGGTTACTTCCCTGATTTTTCCGGTATTTTTTCAGGCGGTTGGTGCAGCAGTCAAAAGTTCGCTTCTTACCGTCGTGCGCACGATGATTCTGTTTGTACCGCTTGGATATTTGTTTTCCCGTCTGGGACTTAATTATTTCTGGTTTACTTTTCCGGTGACGGAAGTTCTTACCACGCTGGTGGGGGTGTTCTTTTACCGAAGATTTATGGCACAACAGAAGTGAAGAGTAACGATTGTATTTAGACAGAAAAAATAAATTAAAAGATGGTTGCGATTTTTATAGAAATAGCATATTATAATATCAACAGGACTCCCCACACCTCTCACGTAAGTGATGTGTCCCATGGGGAGACATTTTTATTTTGGGAGAAATAATAGTGGATATAAGCGATGGTGTACGGGAAAATCATAGTAAAGCAGGGCATGATTATCAAATTATAAAACAGCCGAAAACCTATGAACAGCAAGTGGAACTTAATACAAAGATTATATTTAAAAACAAAATATATGAGATGAATACTATAGATGAAGTGAGCAGCAGATTGATTAGAGTATTTAGTTAGAAATGGTAAAAATATGGAAGAATGTCAAAATATTTTAGAAATTAGAAATCTTAAAAAGAGTTATATGATTAATAAAGAAAACTCGCTGCAAGTTCTTAAAGGCTTAAATATTTCAATTGGTAGCGGAGAAATGGTTGCTCTTATGGGAGCCTCGGGTTGTGGGAAAACAACACTGATAAACTTAATATGCGGGATTGATAAAGCCGATAGTGGCAGCATTATGATTGATCATGAAGAAATAACTAAAATGCGAAGGTCTAAAATGGCGGTATTTAGAAGAAATAATATTGGACTGATTTTTCAGGATTTTAATCTTTTGGAAAGTTTAAATGTGAAGGACAATATTTTATTGCCGCTTATTTTGGAGAATAGAATAGAAGACAGTGAAGAGAAATTGAAACAAATAGCTGAAGTTTTATCTATCGCAGACATTATGGGGAAGAGTGTAACAGATATTTCAGGAGGGCAGAAACAGCGTGTGGCAATAGCGAGGGCATTGATCAATACTCCTCAGATTATTTTAGCTGATGAGCCTACAGGAAATTTGGATTCAAAATCAACGGAAAATGTAATGGAGTATTTAGTTGATATAAATAGAAAATTTAAGATTACACTGGTTATGGTGACGCATGATTCTTATGCTGCATCTTTCTGTGATAAGGTAATTCTGCTCAAAGATGGTATACAATTTTTGGAAATAGAAAAGAATAACAAGAGTAATAGCACTTTTTTGAAAGATATTTATGAGCTTTTAAAGCGGATAGGAGGTGAATAAACAGATGGAAAAGATTCGTATTCTGTTGAAAATGATATGGTATAATCGTAAAAACTATATTTTATATTTAGTATGTAATATTTTTATCATAGCATTTTTTCAAGCATTTTTATCTATAGGGGAAAATGAATCTTTTATGTCTGCTGATAAAATTGATCCGATGATTTCAAGTAATATTTTTGCACCAACTGTCTTAACGGCACTATTTATGATACTTTTTGTGCCATATGTTTATGAGGCTTTTTTGAAGAGCAGAAAGCAGGAGTATGCAGTATTAATAACTCTTGGAGTGACGCAATATGAAGTAATTTGTAACATGTTGCTAGAATGTCTGATAATAAGCATTGTTAGCTTTTGCGCTGGAATTGTAACTGGAAGTGTTCTTTCAGTATTTTTTTTCTTTTATCTTCACAAGGTGATTGGTTTGCGTTCTATGAAATGGACGCTGCATCTTGGAGCTTATGTGTCAGTAGGAAAAGTATATGCTTTGGTAGTTATTATTATTTTGCTTTTGAACATAGTTAGGTTTTTACACGCAGAAATTCTTGAGTTATTCAATGCAAGATATAAGGAAGAAAAAGGAAAAAAGGGATCTAATATATTCTTGCTATTGGGAATATTGCTTATAATAGTTGCTGTTATAGTTATGTTATATGCTTATAATTTCGAAAAAACATATATATGGTTTATCAGCACAGGAATTATTATTACCGGCATAGGAATAATGTTGGCTAATTTTGACTGCATCTTTATGAAAATTCGAAGTGTTAAGTGGAAAATTAGTTTGTCATTCGTATTACAGTACATAAAATCATGGAGAATGGTAAGTTTTATTGCAGCAATTCTGTTTATTTCTGCGATATTTTTTACAGCACATTGTGGAGTAACATACCAAAATTTTACGAGAAATGCACTTACGTATTCGCCGTATGATCTATTCTATGTGCAGTATAATGATATCAACAATATGGAACAGAAAGAAATTATGCAAACGTTAGATAAATATGACATAACAATCACGGAAGAAAAACGGTTGGGGCTGTTGAGAAATAGCTTTTGTAATATCATATCTGCAGATGATGTTAATAAAAAATATGGATGTACTTATGAAGTGGAACCAGGTTACTTTATACAATTATTCCAGTTTGATATAAATGATGGATATGAACATGATTTTCAAGCAAATAAGCAGATAACTATTGGGCTTGGTAATCATGAAAAAATGCATTTGAAATTGCAAGGAAAGTCAAATAAAATATTAATGAATTCATGCCGTAGTCTGGCTGATATAACTTTGATTGTAAATGAACAGGATTTTATGAAAATCAGGAATCATTCAAATGACTGTATCTATGAAACTGCTGTTATGTTTAATTTTAGCCAATGGAAAGATTCGGGCAACGCAATGCAAGAATTACAGGAAAAAATGAGTAGAATGAATGAGTTACCTATGGAAGATCAATCCGCGTACATGCTATCATCGAAAATCGAAACTTATAGTGTTGCAAAGCAGTCATCTGAGGTTTTAACTTTTCTATTGCTTTTTGTTGATATATTGTTTTTGGTGGCCGCCAATATATGTATATTTTACAAAATAAAATCTGAACTGAAAGAAGAAAAACATATCATTTACAAGTTGTATAGGGTGGGCATAACAGACCAAGAACTTTGGAAGATATTGTTTGAAAAAAATATATGCTATTATTTTGTTTCTTTGATAATAGCTATATTTATTGGGGTATTTTATAGTTATAGTGTGAATGCCATATACGATTATGGAAAAATAGGCATTATATGTGGAATGGGCGTATCTGGTATCATAATGTTTATACAATTTGTGGTGATTTGGGAAATTACAAAGTTTGAAACAAAGAGGTAGTGAGTAGAAAGTTGTATGGCAAACTCCAGGAGATCAATTCTGCCCGGTGCCAATAGTATGATATTTGGCGGGATAAAATCCACATAAAAACACATTGACTTGTATGATTTTCGGGCGTAAAATCCCCTGTGGAATACGAAGTTTCACAGGGGATTATTTTATGGAAACCACAAACAGCAATTATTTCGGAACGGAAAAAATCAGCAGAATTCTGCTGAAAATTGCACCTCCGGTCATGCTCGCCCAGCTGATCCAGGCACTTTATAACATTGTAGACAGTTTATTTGTCGGAAAATATTCGGAGAGTGGACTGACGGCACTTTCCATTATTTATCCATTGCAGCTTCTTATGATTGCCATTGCTGTAGGAACGGGAGTCGGGATCAATACGGCAATGGCACATTATCTTGGTGTGCATGATGAGAAAAAAGCAAATGAATATGGCGGGATCGGAACACCGCTTACACTGGTTCTGTGGGTATTGTTTGCACTGATATGCTTCCTTTTTATGCCCGCATATGCGCGTATGTCTACTGATTCGCCGGAGGTTATAAGGGATGTGACCATATACGGCCGGATCGTCTGCGTATTCAGCATCGGATTGTTTACCGAAAGTATCTGGACAAAGATTTTACAGGCAAATGGGGACATGAAGACACCGATGATCGCGCAGATTGTCGGGGCATTGGTCAATATAGCACTGGACCCGTTGTTTATTTTTGGTATGTTTGGTCTGCCAAAGCTTGGAATTGCCGGGGCGGCCATCGCAACTGTTGTGGGACAGATTGTAGCGGCTCTTATTGTAATGAAAAAAGGGTTTCGCAAGTCTCCACCGCTTTCGGTGTATCCGCGGGATATCTGTTTTATTTATAAACTTGGAATTCCGAATATCCTTATGCAGTCGGCATATACCTTTTATATTCTCGGATTGAATCTGATTCTTGCAACCTTTTCCGATCAGGCAGTTACGGCACTGGGGCTTTATTACAAATGGCAGTCTTTTTTCTTTATCCCGCTGGGCGCACTGCAGACTTGTATTGTACCGGTGATCAGCTACAATTATGCTTCGGGGCAGATGGATCGCTGTAAGAAAACATTGTCCACTTCGCTTGTGGGAGGCATGGGGCTGATGT
>ENA-OOZO01000128-OOZO01000128.1-human-gut-metagenome-genome-assembly--contig:-NODE-128-length-10554-cov-1.170969_pt1 | contig 10554 bp, 7 predicted proteins | sample MGYA00241046_ERZ501408 | MGnify/ENA primary metagenome ERZ501408 (study PRJEB25962, sample SAMEA2042730) | human gut metagenome | biome: human gut; feature: human-associated habitat; material: faeces... | reverse complement strand
ATGATCTGCTCCCCGACAATATAATTATCATATTCCACCAGAAGATCATAATTTTCCGAGACAATTCCTGCCGAAGAATTCTCGATCGGGAGTACCGCATAATCCGCTTCCCCGTTCTTAATGGCCTCCATGGCATCTTTCCAGCTCTCCACATGGAAATTATTGCAGTTTTCTCCAAAAAACTGTTCCATGGCAAGCTGGCTGTAGGCACCTTCGAGTCCCTGAAAAACAATCCTTGCATTGGAATAATCCAGCGTGTGAATCAGCTCAAACTCCTGCGGAGGCATAATTCCATGCTCCGTCAGCAGTTTATACTGTTTCTTACGGCTCATCGCCATGATCTGCTCAAAAAGTTCACGGATTCCGTGTCTGGTAAAATCACTTTCCGCTTTTTTCTGCAGCGTTGCCAGCTTGGATTCCTCTCTCTCCTTGTCAAAAATCTGCTTCCCGGTATTTATTTTGTATTCAGCCACATCCGAGGTCAGTTTCATCCGTTCCTCATAGAGTTTTACGATCTGTTCGTCAATTTTATCAATATCTTTTCGGATATCTAGTAAATCTTTCATATAGCGCTCCTTCATGATTTATGATAAAATTTTATAACACAAAGGTATAAAAGGCAAGATACAACTTACCAAGGAGGACTCGATATTATGAAAAAACGTTTGCCCATAATTATAATTGCTGTTCTGGTCGTAGTATTTGCAGGACTGGGATTTTACAGCCATCAGAAAAGTAAGATCAAATACAACACAAGCTATGTCAACGGAAATACTGCCGGAAACCTTTACAATGCCGGCTTGTTTTGTGAGAAAAACGGAACCGTTTATTTTGCCAATCCGGATGACGATTACCGGCTGTATTCCATGGATACAAACGGCAATCATCTGAAAAAACTCAGTTATGACCGTGTCATGTATATCAACGCCGATGACCATTATGTATACTATGTACGCAATAATGAAAATAATGGAACCGGATTTGATTTCTTCTCCTACGCAAGAAACAGTCTGTGCAGAATTGACCAGAATGGAGAAAACACTAAAATTTTAGACAAAGATCCCTGCCTGTATGCCTCGCTTGTCGGAAACTACATTTATTATCTGCACTATGATGACAAGGATGCTACAACGCTTTACAAGATCGGAATCGATGGCGAAGGACGCAAAAAAGTATATTCGCCTTACATTTTTACATGCAGCACGCTGGGTCAGTATATTTATACCAGCGGAACCGAAAGTGACGGTGCCATCTATCAGCTGGATACCGCCAGTGACAGTTTAAGCAAAGTCTATGAATGTAATTCTTTCAAACCGATTGTAACCAGTGATGACAATGTCTATTATATGGATGTGGATCAGAACAACGCCCTGGTACATACCAATATGAAATCCGGTCATCCGGTTACACTTACCAAGGACAGTCTGGATCTCTACAATGTATACGGAAGCAGTATTTTTTATCAGCGCTATTCCGAAGACCATCCGGCCCTTTGTATGATCAAAAATGACGGCAGTGGATATCAGGAACTGGCACAGGGCAATTACTCCAATATCAACGTCACTTCCAGTTACATCTATTTTACCGATTTTAAGACAAAAGAAATGTTCTGTACACCGACCGATCATCCGGGAACACTCACCGCTTTCCATCCCGGCGTTATCAAAAAATAAATTTATAAGACTGTAAAAGAGGAGGAACCCAAAAATGCGGTTCCTCCTCTTTTGTTTTTCAAAACTTCCATAACATTACGCGCCAAAATCAAACAGGGAAAGTTGATTGGATTCCGGCATATCGCCAAACAATCCCAGATCACTCATCAGTTCTATTGTTGTCTTTGATACTTTTGTCCGTTCCCTAAAATCATCCTTGGAAAGAAAAATTCCGTCTTTTGCCGCTTCTGCAATCGCAACTGCCGCATTATCGCCAAGTCCGTCAATCGTATTGAGCGCCGGCAGCAGTTTTCCATCCACAATCTGAAAATGATGCGGTTCTGACTTATAGATATCCAGCGGAAGAAATTCAAATCCTCTGGCATACATTTCCTGTACCAGACGCATATCTTTGTAGGTATCCTGCTCTTTTTTGGAGAGCTCGTCCTTGCGCTTTTCGTACTCATGCATATATCCTTCCAGTTTTTCTTTTCCCTGACACATCAGCTCATAACTGAAAGCGGTCGCACGGATAGAAAAATATGCTGCATAGTAAGCCAGCGGATAAAACACTTTTCATGAATCTTAAACCAGGCAATACGGATACCCATCATAACATAAGCCACCGCATGGGCTTTCGGGAACATATACTTAATCTTCTCACAGGACCAGATATACCAGTCCGGTACATTGTGATCGATCATATCCTGCTTCCATTCCGGCCATTTGTCACATTTTCCTTTTGCCACAATTCCCTTCCGGACATTCTCCATAATCTTAAACGATTCCTCGGAATCCAGTCCCATGCCAATCAGATAGATCATGATATCATCCCTTGTACAGATGGCGGTAGAAATCGTTGCCTTCTTTTCCTGAATCAATGTCTGTGCATTGCCAAGCCATACGTCCGTACCATGGGACAGCCCTGCAATACGCACCAGATCCGAAAATTCTTTTGGCTGTGTATCAATTAACATGCCCATGGCAAAGTCTGTACCAAACTCCGGGATACCCAATGCCCCCAGCTGGCAATTCACCAGATCGTCCGGCGTGATGCCAAGTGCGGAAGTATCCTGAAACAGCGACATGACAGCCTTATCATCCAGCGGGATCTGCGTCGGATCTACGCCCGTCAGATCCTGCAGCATACGGATCATGGTAGGATCATCGTGTCCGAGAATGTCAAGTTTTAAAAGATTATGGTCAATCGAGTGATAATCAAAATGTGTGGTCGTAATATCGACCGTCATATCATTTGCCGGATGCTGAACCGGGGTAAATGTATAAATCTGTTCCCCCATCGGAAGAACAACGATACCACCCGGATGCTGTCCCGTAGTACGACGCACCCCGACACATCCAAGTACGATCCGGTCAATTTCACAGTTTCTCTTATGTACGCCGCGCTCTTCATAATAATTTTTGACATAACCGAATGCCGTCTTATCCGCCAGCGTACCGATCGTTCCTGCCTTAAAGGTCTGTCCCTCCCCGAAGATAACTTCGGTGTATTTATGTGCCTTACTCTGGTACTCTCCGGAAAAGTTCAGGTCGATATCCGGCACCTTACCGCCGCCGTAGCCCAAAAACGTCTCAAAGGGGATGTCAAATCCGTCCTTAGCGTACTTTGCCCCGCACATCGGGCAATTCTTATCGGGAATATCAAACCCTTCTTTGGAAAGCGGTTTTCCGCAGCGCGGACAGAGCTTATCCGGCATATCACATCCGCTTCGGCCGGAAAAAGATTTTACCAGATCCGAATCAAAATCGCTGTACTGGCAATGTTTGCACAGATAATGCGCATGCAGCGGGTTAACCTCCGTAATACCGGACATTGTCGCAACGAAAGAACTTCCGACCGATCCACGCGATCCGACCAGGTAGCCGTCTTCGTTGGATTTCCAAACCAGCTTCTGCGCAATGATATACATCACAGCATACCCATTGCTGATAATGGAATTTAATTCCCGGTCTAAACGTTCCTGCACAATTTCCGGCAGTGGATCTCCATACATTTTATGTGCTTTGTTGTAACAGATGTCACGCAGCATCTGGTCCGAATTTTCAATGACCGGCGGACACTTATCCGGACGAACGGGAGAAATTTTTTCGCACATATCCGCAATCCGGTTTGTGTTTGTAATAACAACCTCTTCTGCTTTTTCACTTCCAAGATAGGCAAATTCTTTCAGCATCTCTTCCGTCGTCCGCAGAAAAAGGGGAGCCTGCTCATCCGCATCTTTAAATCCCTGCCCTGCCATGATAATTCTCCGGTAAATTTCATCCTCCGGATCTAAAAAATGCACATCACAGGTTGCCACCACCGGCTTATGGAACTGTTCCCCGAGCCGGACAATCTTTTTATTGATCTCAATCAGATCGTCATTGGACGCAACCGGAGAATCTTCATCTCTTACAAGGAATGCATTGTTTCCGAGCGGCTGGATTTCCAGATAATCATAAAAGTTTACCAGTCTAGAAATTTCTTCCTCCGGACGGCCATTTAAAATTGCCCGGTACAACTCTCCCGCTTCGCAGGCAGACCCGATCAGAAGTCCATCCCGGTACCTGATAAATTCACTCTTCGGAATCCTCGGACGCCGGTGATAATATTTGATATGCGCCAGCGAAATCAGCTTATACAGGTTTGTCCGCCCCTGATCGCAGGTGGCAAGAATGATCGCATGATAAGTCGGCATCTTTTGTACATTCTGCACCGATGAGGTTCCCATTGCATTCACTTCGTCCAGGGTAGACATACCGCGCTCCCGGAGCATCTCAATAAACTTCACAAAAATCTCTGCCGTACATCCGGCATCATCCACTGCACGATGGTGATTTTCCAGGGATACGCCCAGCGCTTTTGCAACCGTATCCAGCTTAAAACGGTTCAGATTCGGAAGCAGGACACGCGCCAGGGCAACCGTATCCACAATCGTCGGCTTGCATGGAATATCCAGCCTTTGGCAGTTTTTCTTGATAAAACTCATATCGAAATCGGCATTATGGGCAACCATAACACATCCCTCGCAGAATTTCATAAATTCCGGAAGAATGTCTGCAATAACAGGTGCATCAATCACCATGGAATCATTGATCGACGTCAGCTGCTCAATCCGAAACGGAATCGGCACTTGTGGATTGACAAACGTTGAGAATTTGTCCACGATCTTTCCGTTCTGCACCTTCACCGCCCCGATCTCTATAATGCGGTTGGTCTCCGGACTAAATCCGGTTGTCTCCAAATCGAATACCACATAATCTGCATCCAGATCCTGGTTCTGGCTGTCCGTCACCATCCCCTTTAAATCATCGACCAGATATGCCTCCACGCCGTAAATGACTTTAAAATCCGAATCGGACGGTACAGTATGATTGGCATCCGGGAACGCCTGCACATCCCCGTGATCGGTAATGGCAATCGCCTTATGCCCCCATTTCATGGCACGCTTGACAATATCCTTGACATCTGAAACGCCATCCATATCACTCATTTTGGTATGGCAGTGCAGCTCTATGCGTTTTTCTACGCTGGTATCCATACGGACCGTTGTAAAATCGGCGCATTTCTTGATTCCGACGATAGAACCGATGGTAAGTTCACTGTCGAACTTATCAATGGTTGCAACACCTTTGACACGCACAAACTTTCCCCCGCTGATTTCTTTTAACAGCTCCGGTACATCATCATTTCTCGCAAAAATTTTAAGAACAATCGTATCGGTAAAATCCGTCACGGAAAAAATAATGATGGTCTTTTCATTGCGGATCTCACGGGTATCAACCGACAGAATCTTTCCGCGGATCACAACCTCTCCGATCGGTCCGTCAATCTTCTCAATCTCCATGCTCTCTTCTTCGAAGTCTCTTCCGTATATTACATCCGGATTCATGGATTTTTTGCCGTTATCCGACTCGAATTTCCGGCGGAACTCTCCCCGCTTTTCAAACTTCTGCTTTGGTTTTGCATAATTTGTACCATTTTTTGAAGTGTCTGCACGATTTCCTGCCGTTTTTGCAATTGTCTTTGTTTTTTCTTCTGTTTCGACAGTTTTCTCTTTTTCTTCCGTTTCCTGGGATTTTCCTTCCATAATCAGCTTCGTCCGCGCAACAATTCCTGCCACTTCCTGCCGGATCCGTTCTTCGGAATTTTTCCGGTATTTGCTCTCCTGCGGTTTCCGGTATTGTGGAAATATTTTCAGATTCATTCCACAGCGCTCACAGATCACTTTCTCTAAAAATTCGATAATCTCATCCGTACGGGTTTTGGCAATAATAGTCTCATCCATCGTCAGAATCAGACGGTCCTCTTCCGGAAATTCCATGTCCGCCGTCCGCAACAGATTATATTCGAGCACACTGTAGGCATTCAGTTCATCTAAAATACTGTCTTTATACACCTCTATCAGAGACTTCGGGGTATACTGTTCGGAAAGCTCATAAGACTCTATGATCTTTACCTGTATGGCCCGGTTCTGAAAAATCTGTTCGGTAATCGCTTTTTCAAGTTTCCATATGTTTTTTTTGAAAATAAGTCTTTTTGCACGCAAATAAATGCGAATATGAGTATGTTCATGATTCGCACTTATTTTTGTCACTTCAGTTGTATCTAACAGCCCTTCGAGTTCTTCCTCCAGTTTCAGTGTCGGAAAGGCTTCACGAAATGCTTTTGACATCAGTCTTCACTCCAATGTTCCAATTCATAACGCAGTGCCGGCAGAAGTTCTGCTTCCGGTACCTTTTTGTAAATTTCTCCATGTTTGATAATCAGACCCTCACCGACACCTCCGGCAATCCCGATATCGGCTTCCTTTGCCTCTCCCGGTCCGTTTACCACACATCCCATTCCCGCCACTTTGATATCAAGCGGAAATTCCGAAACCATCGTTTCTACTTGATTGGCAAGCCCGATCAGATCAATGCGGGTTCTTCCGCAGGTCGGACAGGAAACCACTTCCACGCCCCCTTTGCGAAATCCGAGGGTACGAAGAATCAGTTTTGCGGATTTAATCTCTTCCAACGGGTCCCCAGTCAGAGAAACACGGATGGTATCCCCGATTCCCTGGTTTAAAATCAGTCCCAGACCGATTGCGGATTTGATATTCCCGCTGATCAGTGTTCCCGCCTCTGTGATTCCCACATGCAGCGGATGATCCGTCTGTTTTGCGATCAGCTCATGTGCTTTGACACACATCATGACATCCGAGGATTTGATACTGATCACAAGATTATCATAGCCCATATCTTCGATCAGTTTCACTTTATCCATTGCGCTCTCCACAATTCCCTCTGCGGTCACACCATGGTATTTTTCCACGAGACCCTTCTCTAAAGATCCGCTGTTGACGCCCACACGGATAGGAATCCGGCGCTCTTTTGCCACATCCACAACCGCTTTTACACGCTCACGACTTCCAATGTTTCCGGGATTGATACGAATTTTATCCGCACCGTGCTCCATGGCTGCAATCGCAAGCCGGTAATCAAAATGGATATCCGCAACCAGCGGGATGGTAATCTGTTTTTTGATTTCCGTCAGCGCCGCAGCTGCCTCCTGGGTGGGAACCGCGCAGCGGATAATTTCACAACCGACTTTTGTCAGCTGCTTAATCTGTGCCACCGTTGCCGCAACATCCTCTGTCTTTGTATTTGTCATAGACTGAATCGCAATCGGATGATTTCCTCCAATCCATCTGTTTCCAATCTGTACTTCCTTTGTGATATGTCTCTCCATCATAACGCCTCTAGCCTCTTAGATAAATAGTTTTCGAATGTCATTGAACATAACAATAAACATCAGTCCAAACAACAATACAATACCAACCAGATTTACCATGCCTTCTTTGTTTGGATCAATCCGCTTTCTGCGGATCGCCTCAATAATCAGAAATAACAGCCGGCCTCCGTCCAGTGCCGGAAGCGGCAGCAGATTCATAACGCCCAGATTCGCAGATAAAAGAATCGTCCAGTTGAGCATATTCAAAAGTGCATAGTAATACCCGTCATTTTTTACAGACTGCTGATAGGTGTCTCCGATTGATTTTACGATACCGACCGGTCCGCTCAGTTCGTTTGGAGATACCTGACGTGTCACAAGCATTTTCAGACTCTGGATAGTGGTATAAATCCAGTATCGCACCTCATAAAAACTGTTTTTTAAGTTTGTGAGCACGTTTCCCTTTACCCGGACATTTCCCATGGTCTGAAATCCGTACAGATATCTTCCGGTCTCTTTATCCAGTTTCGGAACCAGTGTTGTCGTATGTTTCTGCCCATCCCTTGCATAAGTGACTTTAATGGTTTCCCCGGAATGAAATGTTCCGTATGCAGTGATTTCTCTGCTGAAATGAACCGAAAAATGATTCATCCGGATAATCTCATCCCCTTCCTGAAGACCTGCCTCTTCTGCGGCATATCCTTCCATTACCCCGGAAAGAACCGGCTTATCATATCCCACACAGCTCATCAGGATAAACGCGAAAATAAATGCGAGAATAAAGTTAAAAAAAGGTCCTGCAAATACGACGCTCATACGTCCCCATACCGGCTTTTTACCAAATGCACGATTGTCCGTCGAATCTTCGTCTTCCCCTTCCATCATGCAGGCTCCTCCAAACGGAAATGCCTTAATGCAGTATTTGGTTTCGCCTTTTTGTATCCCACAGATAGTCGGTCCAAGACCGAAACAAAATTCATTTACCCGGATTCCGTTTGCCTTTGCAAGCAAAAAATGCCCCAGTTCATGAAATAAAATTACAATACTAAATATTACAAATGCGATAAGAAATGATACAATTTTCATTTTTTTTACCACCTGCCCCCTATATATTCATATGTTGCCTGCTCTGTCTCTAAGATCTGCTCTAAATCCGGATGTGCGATATAGCTGACTTCTTCCATTGCAGCTTCAATCATTTCCGTAATTTCCGGATAAGCGATTTTTCTGTCCAGAAACATTGCCACTGCCTTTTCATTTGCGGCATTAAAAACCGTTGGGATATTTCCTCCCCGTCTGGCAGCATCATATGCCAGGGAAAGCCCACGGAAGGTATCCGTATCCGGGCGCTCAAACGTAAGGTCACGAAGAGCAAAAAGATCCAGACGCTTCCCGGATAAATGTTTCCGCTTGGGGTAATACAGTGCATACTGAATCGGCAGACGCATATCCGGCGTTCCAAGCTGCGCAATCACTGCACCATCCTCATATTCCACAGCAGAATGAATGACACTCTGCGGATGCACGACAACTTCAATCTGTTCGAGTTCCACACCAAACAGCCATTTTGCTTCCATAACCTCAAGCCCTTTGTTCACAAGTGTCGAAGAATCAATGGTCACCTTGTGTCCCATGGACCAGTTCGGATGCTTTAATGCATCTTCCACCTGTATATGGAGCAGATCCTGCTTCTTTCTGCCCCGGAACGGTCCTCCGGATGCGGTAAGAAGGATTTTACTGATCGGATTTTCTTCGTTTCCCTGCAAAGACTGGAAAATGGCACTATGTTCACTGTCTACCGGAAGAATGGACACTCCATACTCCGCTGCAAGCGGAATAATCAGATGTCCTGCCGTAACTAACGTTTCTTTGTTTGCCAGGGCAATCGTTTTCTTTGCCTTTATGGCTGCAATGGTCGGCCGGATTCCGAGCATCCCGACAATCGCCGTCACCAGAATTTCCGACTCTTCATAAGTTGCAACCGCAAGTAATCCATCCATTCCGGTTTCCACAGGAATGCCCAGATCCGCCGTGCGGACCCGAAGGGAAGCTGCTGCCTCTTTGCTCCACACAGCAACAAGCTTTGGGCGAAATTTCCGGATTTGTTCTTCCAGCAGACGGATATTGTTTCCACAGGCAAGTGCGGTCACTTCAAAATCATCTGCATGTTCTTCAATCACAGAAAGTGTCTGTGTTCCAATGGACCCTGTCGATCCCAAAATTGCTATCTTTTTCATCGTTCACCTCTTACAGCATATGAAGCGCCAGGAAATAAATGATTGGTGCAGTAATAATCATGCTGTCAAACCGGTCGAGAATTCCTCCATGACCGGGAATCAGCTTTCCGTAATCCTTGATATCATAATTTCTTTTGATGGCAGAAGCTGTCAGATCCCCTACCATGGAAATCAGTCCGGCAATTGCCGCAATCACAGCAAGAATTACAATTTCTCCACGTTCCAGATGCATCGGGCTACGGAAAATAAAACAATATAAAGCGGTCAGAAGCGCAGCACCTGCCACACCTCCCACTGCACCCTCTACCGATTTTTTCGGACTGAGTTTCGGCGACATCTTGTGCTTTCCGATCAGCATTCCGACGCAATATGCACAGGTATCGCATCCCCACGAACATAAAAATACAAGAAAGGCAAGATATAACCCTCTCTCCAGCGTACGGATCTGATATACATAAGAAAGCATGACCGCTACATAGAAGAATCCAAAAAATGCTGCCATCACCTGATCTGCATGAAATTTCGGATATGCAAATACAAATACAAACATTAACAGAATCAAAAATGCCATAAATAAAATCATAAGATCCGGCAGAAACTTCCACTGTAAATTACAGTAATAAACGATTGCCGCCAGATATCCAACGCCTGCCAGAACGGTCTTTTCCATCTTGAACACGCGATATAATTCAAACATTCCGATACAGGAAATGGCAAGTGTTGCAAATAATAAAATTTCATGGCCTGAAATAATCAAAAACAGAGCCAGAATTACCAGCACGATTCCGCTTAACAGTCTCGTTTTAAACATCCTATTCTTCCTCCTTAAGTCCGCCAAAGCGTCTGTCTCGTTTATTATACGCTTCCACAGCTAATTCCAATTCTTTTTTATGAAAATCCGGCCACGGAACATCCGTAAAATAAAATTCGCTATACGCAAGCTGCCACA
>ENA-OOZO01000125-OOZO01000125.1-human-gut-metagenome-genome-assembly--contig:-NODE-125-length-10624-cov-1.651244_pt1 | contig 10624 bp, 9 predicted proteins | sample MGYA00241046_ERZ501408 | MGnify/ENA primary metagenome ERZ501408 (study PRJEB25962, sample SAMEA2042730) | human gut metagenome | biome: human gut; feature: human-associated habitat; material: faeces... | reverse complement strand
ACGATGTCGGTTTTGGCGCGGAGCCGCGATTGTCTGGAAGAACAGGCAGCGCAATTTGTTGATCGTCATGTCCGCCGGTACGAAAAGGCCGGGTTTTCGGTTTCCCGTCTGCAATTGGCCGGGCTGCATGCGGAAGTCTGTTTTCGGGTGCTTTGCTTTCTGTTGAAAGAAACCGGCCGGCGCGATTATATTCCGCGGGCCGATGATGTTGACAGGTTGCAGCGCCGGCTGTTTGATGAGAATTTTCGCGGTGCGACGCTGGCCGGCTGCGAAATCGTTCCGTTTCGGAACAGGCTGTGGATTGTTCCCGAACTTAAGGGACAAGTCCGGCTTTCCAAAAAGGACTGGGGGGCTTATGCCGCATTGCATCCGCAGTACGGCAGGCTTGCGCTCCCCCACAAGCTGAAACTCAGCCTTTATAAAAGCTCTTGAGTTTTGGGCAAATCCTCCCTATATATGAATAAGCTGTAATTTTAAACTGTAAGGAAACACGATGAGAGCAGGAAAAAGTATTATTGTCTGGCTGGTAGCCATTGTGCTGCTGACGTCTCTGATGAATATGTTCGGCGAGGGATCCGCGCGCGCAACGGCTGAAAATCTGGCTTTCTCCGATTTTATGAAGGACGTTGAGGGCAAGAGAATCAGCGAAGTGACGATTACCGGCGCGGAGATTTCCGGTTCGTATTTGGACGGGCACAAGTTCTATACCTATGCGCCGGAGGATCCGACGATGGTTGAAACGCTGCGCAACAGCGGCGTCAAGGTAACTGCCAAGCCGGAAGGAAGTGCCGCAGGCACATTCTGGAGCGTACTGATTTCGTGGTTTCCGATGATTCTTTTAATCGGCGTCTGGGTATATTTCATGCGTCAGGCCAGTTCTGGAAACAACAAGGCGATGAGTTTCGGAAAATCGCGTGCCCGGCTGATTGAAAACACCAAAAAAGTCACTTTTGCCGATGTAGCCGGCGCTGACGAATCAAAACAGGAACTGGAAGAGGTTATTGACTTTTTGAAAGATCCTTCCAAGTTTCAGCGACTGGGCGGCAAAATTCCGAAAGGCGTTTTGCTGGTCGGCCCTCCGGGTACCGGAAAGACCCTGCTGGCCAAAGCGGTCGCCGGCGAGGCAAATGTACCGTTTTTCTCGATTTCGGGTTCGGATTTCGTCGAAATGTTTGTCGGCGTCGGTGCGTCGCGTGTTCGTGACATGTTTGCGCAGGCTAAGAAAAATGCTCCCTGTCTGCTGTTTATTGACGAAATCGACGCTGTCGGCCGTCATCGCGGCGCCGGTCTGGGCGGCGGTAATGACGAACGCGAACAGACGCTGAACCAATTGCTGGTCGAGATGGACGGTTTTGAACCGAACGAGAACGTTATTCTGATTGCGGCGACCAACCGTCCCGACGTTCTTGATCCGGCTTTGCTGCGCCCGGGGCGTTTTGACCGTCAGGTTACGGTAACGAATCCTGACATTAAGGGGCGCGAGGATATTTTAAAGGTACATACCCGCAAGGTGCCTTTGGCCAAAGACGTTAACCTGTCGGTTATTGCCCGCGGCACGCCAGGATTTTCCGGCGCCGATCTGGCCAATCTGGTCAATGAGGCGGCACTGCTGGCAGCGCGCAAAAACAAAAACAAAGTGACGTCGAAAGATTTTGACGATGCCAAGGACAAGGTGCTGATGGGCAACGAACGCCGTTCGATGGCGATGGACGAGGCGGAGAAGAAACTGACGGCCTATCATGAAGCCGGTCATGCCATCTGTTCGCTGTTTGTACCGGACACCGATCCGATTCACAAGGCGACGATTATTCCGCGGGGACGGGCTTTGGGTATGGTTCAGCAGCTGCCGGAGAAAGACCAGTATTCCTATTCGCGTTCCAAGATGCTGTCGCGTCTGATTATTCTGATGGGCGGACGGGTCGCCGAAGAACTGAAATTCGGATACGACAAGGTTACGTCAGGGGCCTCCTCGGATATTGCCGCGGCGACCAATCTGGCGCGTTCCATGGTTACGGAATGGGGAATGAGTGACAAGCTCGGTCCGGTTCTGTATGCCGAAAACTCCGGGGAGGTTTTTCTCGGCAAGTCGGTTACGCAGAACAAAAACATGAGCGAAGACACCGCGCGGCTGGTTGATGCCGAAATCAAGCGTTTGGTTACCGAAAGCTATGAGGGCGCGCAGAAACTGCTTAAAGAGAAGAACAAGGAGTGGGAAACTCTGGCTCAGGCCCTGATGGAATATGAAACGCTGACCGGCGACGAAATCAAGCAGGTTCTGGCCGGCGAAAAGGTGGACAAGTCCAAAGAATGTCCGGTCTGCGAGGAAAAGCGGACGCACGCGTCCATTCCCGAAATCTAAGTACCGGCCTTTCTGCCCGTCTGTAACAAACATTAACAACACTTGAGGTGAATATCTGCTCTCAGGTGTTGTTTTTTTATGTTCGGGCTTTATGATTGAAACATTGTAAAACTTATTTGAGAAAGGATTTCAGCGATGGGCGCAAAATTATTCGGCACCGACGGCGTGCGCGGCAAGGCCAATATTTATCCGATGACGGCAGAGTTTGCCCTGAGACTGGCAACGGCAGCCGGACAGCTTGTCTGCAACAAGGAACGCCGAGTTGCCATTGGGCGGGATACGCGCCTTTCCGGCGAGATGCTGGAAGCGGCGATGATTGCCGGATTTACGTCGGCCGGTATTGACGTCATCCGTCTCGGTGTTCTGCCGACTCCGGCGGTAACGACGTTGACGCCGGATTTGAAAGTCGACATGTCGGTAATGATTACCGCTTCGCACAATCCGTGGCATGACAACGGGATTAAGCTGATTGCGTCCGACGGTTCCAAGTTTTCGGACAAGGTAACCTCCGAGCTGGAAGCGCTGATTGCCAACGGGGAATTTGCGCTCTCTCCTGAAAAAATCGGACGGGTCAGCAGCGAGGAAACGCTGGTTAACAAATATATCGTTCAGGCAATGTCCGCCGTGCCGGACGGAAAACCGCTGAAAGGTCTGCGTGTGGTTTTGGACTGCGCCAACGGCGTTTTTTCAGAGATTATGCCCAAGGTGTTTATGGAACTCGGTGCCGGGGTAATTGCCATAGGCAATAAGCCGGACGGCTGGAACATTAACAGAGAATGCGGCTCGCAGCATGTCGAGAAAATGGTCGAGGCGGTGTGCGGCGCTCATGCCCAATTGGGAATTGCCGTGGACGGCGACGGCGACCGGATAATTATCTGTGACGAAAAAGGCGTTCGCCTGGACGGGGATCAGGTTATCGCCTTTTTGGGACAGTATCTGAAAGGCAAATCGCGCCTCAAAGGAAATGCAGTGGTGGCAACGATTGTTTCCAATCCGGCGCTGGACCGTTTTCTGAAGTCGCAAGGGGTTGACTGCGTGCGTTCCGGCGTGGGCGAGCGTTATGTGATTGAGGAAATGAAAAGGCACGGCGCCAATGTCGGCGGCGAAGAATCGGGGCATATGGTGCTTTCTGACTACGCCAGAACCGGTGATGCAATGATTGCGGCGCTGGTTGTCAGTCAGGGGTTGCTGGAAAGCGGCAAAAAGATGAGCGAAATTTTTCCGTTATTTGTACCGATGTATAAAAAACGGGTCGATACCCGTTTTGCCGGCCGGGAGGAAATGCTGGCCGCTTTCGAACTGCCGGCGTTTAAGACGGCGATTGCCGAAGGCGAAAGAAAAATTGAAGGCAAGGGCAGGGTTCTGGTCCGGACTTCCGGCACTGAGCCGAAGATTCAGGTTTGGGTCTGGGGAGACGACGCAGCGCTGGCTGACAAGGTCAACGGCGAAATATCCGCAGTGCTGGCAAAGGCTCCCGGGTACGAATCCGTTAAGGTTATGCCGTAAAGTTGAGGCCGGATTAAACATTTGTTTACTTTATTTGCCTAAAGTCAATATTATATAGACTTGTATCCATAGGAAAGCGAGGCTTGATTATGAACAGTATGCAAACCGGTTTTGACTGGGAAAAAAACAAACCCTATCAGATAAAAAAACGCGGCAACCTGTCTTTGCTGGCGGCGACGACGTTTAAAAACGGAAACATGGTCAGCAGCGGTTCGCGCTGTGTATGGCCGAGCGCTTCGGAAAGCCGCGACTCCCGGATAATTTCGCGCCGCGTATGGGGTAAGACAATTTGATTAAGGGAATTTTGTCGCTGTTTACGTCGGGGGTGATACTTAACCCGATGGTGCTGCTTGGAATTTTCATCGGAATTTTCTGTTATGTGTATTTGACGGCAGAGCAGATAACGGCGTTGTTTTCGGATTATCGTTTCTATCTGCTGGGGCTTTTGATTGCCTTTGTTTATAATTTTCTTTTTAAAAAGGTATATCAGGAAGGCGGGTATAATCTGGATACGGGTGCGACGCTGCTGAACGTGCTGGGATCTGCTTTCAAACTTTTTCTTTCAGGAATTTTGATGATTTCTTTTCTGTCCATGCTCAGTTTGACCTGAATGAAAAAAAAACACCCGGCCGGGTGTTTTTTTTGCGGAAATTTTGCTAAACGGAGATGTCAACGTTGTGTCCGTGGGTTGGGGAAGGGGAAACCGTGCGGCTGCCGTCGCCGAGCAGAATTTCAATCACTTCCTGCTGCATTTCAACGGAATTTTTAATCAGCGACATCTGCATCTGCTGAACAGACAACGCGTAAGAACTCAGAGCGCCTAATTCTGCCATTTTTCTTCTCCTTAAAACCAAGTTTTATTATAGCATAAAAAAATTAAGTTTTCATTAAAAAACTTAATGATGCCGTTGGCAGAAAATGTTTGCCTTTCGGTGGTTTTGCCGCTAGAGTGGCAAAAAAAACGGAGACAACGGCGAATGCCGAACCGGTTTTGCGGAAATGTTATCTGGAATTTTTGGTAATAAGAGGTTATATATTGGCAGAGGCGCAGAAAAGTGGCAGACATTAAACACGGATTATCGGTTCTGTTGAAGAACATTAAAATCGCCCCCGAAAAACCCGGCGTGTACCGGATGCTCGGCGAGGGCGACAAGGTTCTGTACGTGGGCAAGGCCAAAAACATCAAGAAGAGAATCGTCGCCTATTCGCATATTGAAAAACTGCCGATACGTTTGCAGCGAATGGTTTCGGAAATCAGGCGGATGGAATTTATCATCGTTGAAAACGAAGCCAAGGCGCTGTTGATGGAAAATGAGCTGATTAAGAAGCTTGAACCGCGTTACAATATTCTGCTTAAGGACGACAAAACCTTTCCGCATCTGGTGATTGACGTGCAATCTGAGTTTCCCTGTTTGCGCAAGTATCGGGGCAAGCGTCATGACAAAAGCAAATATTTCGGGCCGTTTGCCAGTGTGCTGGCGGTTAATTCCACGCTGGATACCGTGCAGAAGGCGTTTTTGCTCCGCACTTGCCGCGACAGCGTTTTCAAACACCGTGACCGTCCGTGCCTGATGTATCAGATTAAGCGCTGTTCGGCGCCCTGCGTTGGCAAAATATCGCCGGAAGACTACCGGCGGCTGGTGCGTGACGCGGTTGATTTTCTTGAAGGTAAAAACTCCAGGATTCAGGAAGAACTGTCGCAGAAAATGCAGGAAGCAAGCGACGCGCAGAATTATGAACTGGCGATGGTACTGCGCGACCGCATCCGCGCGCTGACCAATATTCAGCACGGCAATCAGGTGGAGTATGCCGATATCAAATCGGCTGACATTATTGCTCTGGCGCGCCGGAACGATTTGGTCTGCATTCAGGTTTTCTTTGTCCGCTCGGGGCAGAACTGCGGAAATGTGCCCTATTTCCCGAAACAGATAGAAGGCGCGGCAGACGGCGAAATTCTCGAGGCTTTTCTGAGCAGTTTCTATACGCGCCATATTCCGCCGAAAGAAATTATTCTTTCCGAAGAACTGGAAAACAAAGATTTTCTGGAAGAAGCCACCGGCGCCAGAATCAATACCTATCAAAAAGGAAACAAGGCCAAGCTGGCCGCCAATGCCAAAGAAAACGCGCTGGCGTCGATTGAGCGCAAAATTGCCGAAGAGGCGTCGGTTAAAAGCAATCTGGAAGAATTTGTGCGGATTTTCAATCTGCCGCGGATACCGCAGCGGATTGAGGTCTATGACAACTCTCATATTCAGGGCAGCTATGCCATCGGCGCGATGGTCGTGGCGACACCGGACGGATTTGACAAGAAGCAGTATCGAACTTTTAACATCAAAAATCCTGAGATTACCAATGACGATTTCGCGATGATGAAGGAGGTGCTGACGCGCCGTTTCAACCGGATGACGCCGGAAAACAAACCGGATGTTATATTGCTTGACGGTGGTCTCGGACAACTGCATGCGGTGCATGAGAGCCTGAAGGATTTTGACCTTTCGGGCATTGCCGTCATTGCCATTTCCAAAGGGCCGGACAGAAATGCGGGCAAGGAATTTTACCATATGCTCGGACGCGAAAGTTTTGCGCTGCCGTTTCAGTCTCCGATAGCCTTTTATATGCAAAATCTGCGCGACGAAGCGCATCGTTTTGCCATCGGCACGCATCGCAAGAGACGCACCAAGTCTGTTTCCAAGTCGCGGCTGGACGAAGTGGAAGGAATCGGCGCCAAGCGGAAAAGAGATTTGCTGAATTATTTCGGTTCGGTCGAAGAAATTTCTCAGGCTTCGATTAAAGACATTGAAAAAGTGGAGGGAATCAGCAAAAAAACGGCGGAAAAGATTTATAACTACTTCCACAAATAAAAAATCTGTCCTATGATACCTGCAAATATTTCGCTAATATATTTTTGTAAAGGATGCAAAAAGTGTACAGCTTACCGAATCTTCTGACGATTTCACGCATTGTCGTCATTCCCGTTATTTTCATGATGGTTTATATTCATGCCACTCTGTGGCAGCTGGTGGCGGCGATTTTGTTTATCGTGGCTTCGATTACCGATTATCTTGACGGCTATCTGGCGCGTTCGCGCAACGAAACTTCGGCTTTCGGCCGTTTGCTGGATCCGATTGCCGACAAGCTTCTGGTTACGTCGGCGCTGGTGGTCATTCTGGCGGTTCCGGGCATGGTTGTCTGCAAGCTGAGTTACATTCCCGTTATTGTTATCCTTTGCCGCGAAATTCTGGTTTCCGGCCTGCGCGAGTTTCTGATGGAAGTCAAGGTCGGTATGCCGGTAACGCGTCTGGCCAAATGGAAAACCGGCTTTCAGATGACGGCGTTGTCGATGATGCTGCTGAAAGGTTTCTGGCTTTGGGGCGGCATCGGCGAGATTCTGCTGTGGATTGCCGGCGTGCTGACTTTTATTACCGGTTATCAATATTTTCAGAAGAGTCTGAACTACATCAAAAAAATCGAAAAGGCGGCAAAGCCGGCAGCCGGAGCGGGTAAATCGGCAGCAAAAGCCGAACGCGCTGCCCGCCAAGACTGAGAAAGCGAAAGTCAAAAAAGCGCCGGCCAAGAAGAAAGCCGCGCCTGCCAAAAAGGCTTCCGGTAAAAAAACGGCCCGCAAAGTGGCTCCGAAAAAGACTGCCGTCAAAAAGGCCTGACCAAGCCGGGCATCCGAATGGATAAAGACAAAGCACATATTCTGGTCGTTGACGACGATACCCGTTTGCGTTCGCTTCTGCAAAGGTTTTTGAGGGAAAACGGGTTTTACGTTTCGACGGCCAAAGACGCGGCAGAGGCGCGTGAACGGCTGACCGAATACAAGTTTGACCTGTTGATTGTCGATATTATGATGCCGAACGAAACGGGGCTGGCTTTTTTGGAAAAGTTTCGCGCCGAGAGCAATTTGCCGGTAATTATGCTGACGGCTATGGGCGAAACGGCGGATCGGATTACCGGACTTTCGGCCGGGGCGGACGATTATCTGCCCAAGCCGTTTGAGCCGTTGGAACTGGTGCTGCGGATTAAGAATATTCTCAAGCGCGCGCCACAGGTTCGCGAGGAGGTTCGGGACAAGCTTGATTTGGGACTCTGCGTGTACGATTTGAATAAAAAAGAGTTGCATACCAAACAGGGGCAGATTATTCACATTACGCCGGTCGAACAGGCGCTGCTCGGTGTGCTGGGGCAGAAGTCAGGGCAGATTTTTACGCGTGAAAAGCTGGCGGAACTGCTGGGAGCCGGGCAAAGTCCCCGCTCCATCGACGTTCAGATTACGCGCCTGCGCAAAAAAATCGAAAAGGACTCTAAAAATCCGCGTTATCTGCAAACGGTACGCGGCAAGGGGTATATGCTGCTTCCCGAATAGTTTTTTGCAGGTTTCTGCGAGACTGCCAATACAAGTCATCAGACAAATGTTCTTTTGTAATTCTTTGTCAGTTAATTTTACTGGCATTTATTTTTGATTGGTTTAATATCGAAAGCAGTTTTATTATCAGGAGAAAACATATGCATTTGAAATTTCCGGAAAAGGTGGACAACGGCTTGCGGTTTCTGAAACTCAAGCTTTTGCCGAAAACCTTGTTTTTCAGAACGATGCTGCTCATTTTCATTCCGCTGATTGTGGTTCAGGTGGTTTCCATCGTGGCCTTTTTTGACGGAAGCTGGGGCAGGGTAGGCAAAAGGCTGTCGACGAATCTGACTTCGGACATGGCCTTTATGATGCAGCTGGTGGAAAAGTCGCCGGACAAACTGTCTGAAATTCAGAAACTGAGCCGGTCGATTTTTGACATTGATTTGAAGTATTACGGCAATGACGAAAAGCACAAGGTCTTAAACAAAACCAGCCGCAACAGCAAGCTGGTAACCGGGTTTTTGGAAGATGCGCTGCGCCGTGAATTTCCTGAGGCCATCAGCAGCATTTACATGGGCAAGGGCGATTACAACATGGTGGTTTTCGTTGATACTGAAAACGGCCTGTTTCAGTTTTCGACGTCGTCCAAAAACATTTTCTCGACTTCAATATTCGGTTTCGTTGCCTGGATGATAGGCACGTCGCTGCTGTTGTTTCTGGTGGCGGCACTGTTCCTGCGGATTCAGGTCAGGTCGATTGCCGAACTGGCCAGAGTGGCCGAAGACTTCGGTAAAGGAATTGACAATAAGGACTTTAAGCCTTACGGCTCGATAGAGGTTCGCCGTGCGGGAATTGCCTTTATCAAGATGAAAGAACGCATTCAGCGGCAGATCAGCGAACGCACGCAGATGCTGGCCGGCGTATCTCATGACCTCAGAACGCCGCTGACCCGGATGAAGCTGCAGACGGCGATGCTGAAAGACAGCCAGGATAAGGAAGACTTCTTAAACGACATTTCAGAAATGGAAAAGATGCTGGACGGCTATTTGTCGTTTGTCAGCGGCGAAGGCGGCGAGAAATCGACTTTTGTGGATATGAACGAGCTTATTTTGAGCATCATCAACAAGTTTCGCAATACAAAAGCTCTTATCCGCTATTCGACCAATGATCAAGTCAGCGCGATACAGGGGCGCGAGCAGGCGCTGAAGCGGGCTCTGACCAATATTATTTCCAATGCTTTTGATTACGGCAAAACGGTAGCGGTCAGTCTGGAAAGCAACAACAACAAACTTGAAGTGGCGGTTGACGATGACGGTCCGGGAATTCCTGCAGACAAGAGAGAGGAGGTTTTCAAGGCCTTTTACCGTTTGGAAGGTTCGCGCAATAAAGAGACCGGCGGCGTCGGTCTGGGTCTGTCAATTGCCAAAGATATCATTACGTCACACGGGGGCAAGATTGAGCTTCTCGACAGTCCGATAGGAGGCTTGAGGGTTCTCGTCAGTATTCCCCTATAGCGGCCACGTTCGGCGTTATACTTTCAACAAGGTCTATGTCAGTCCGCGGGTCAAAATAGCCAACGACTGACAGGGACGGAAAGGCTGAACAGGAGGTAAGTTATTATGTTTGCTTCAAAAACCCGGCGGAATTTTCGACCGGGTTTTGTTTGTTAAAGTCATTTTAACATATATATATTAGAATCCGTTCAGAATGCAATTTTTACAGGTGAAGAGCGATGGCTGAAGATTTACAGAATCCCGATAATGTGCAGCTGCCGGCAATCCGGTGGCGGACGGTGAGGAATATGAATACGAGTATATTGAACTTGCCGAAGGAGAAGAGCTGCCTGAAGACGCGGAATATGAGTATGTTGAGGTTTCGGACGACGAGATGCCGTCGATGATACCGCCGACAGCCGTCGTATCGACGTCTGACGTTTCCCAACCGGAAGTATCGACGCCGGAACCGATTATACCTTCTGCACCGGAAACCGTTGCCGAGCCGGCGTCTTCCGCGCCTGTTCAGTCTGTTGATGCGGTTGTGCCGCAGGCTGCCGTTTCACAACCGGTATCGGTTCCGCCGGTGGAGGAAGCAGATTTAAACGCTTTGCTTGACAATGACGGAGAGATTGAAGAGGTTGACGCATCGACATTGCTGGACGGCGATTACAGTGATGATTTTGCCCGGAACCTGTTTGCAGACAAGCCGTCGGAAAAGATTGAGGAAGTTTCGATTGATGACATACTTGGGGAAGACGCCGGGGCAGTACCGGCCGGAATCGGCGATGTCCGTGAGGTTTCGGCCGATGAACTGATTGCGGGTATAAGAAATAAAGAAGATGACGACGGTTCTCTGCGCCGCAATATCTGGAGTGATTTGACCGATGATGTTCCTGCCGCCGCAAAACC
>ENA-OOZO01000119-OOZO01000119.1-human-gut-metagenome-genome-assembly--contig:-NODE-119-length-10833-cov-1.284561_pt1 | contig 10833 bp, 9 predicted proteins | sample MGYA00241046_ERZ501408 | MGnify/ENA primary metagenome ERZ501408 (study PRJEB25962, sample SAMEA2042730) | human gut metagenome | biome: human gut; feature: human-associated habitat; material: faeces... | reverse complement strand
CGGCAGTAGTAGAGCCGGAGAGCCTTTCGGAAACTTATGCTACTATAGAAAAGAAGTTCAAAGGTGATTATCAGGCGTATGTGGACGATTTATACAGCCACACAGAATTGGATACTCCCCGAGGATTTGAACGTGTAGTGAAAAAGGACAGTACTTATGTTCTTTTTGAAGACCCGGCTATTTCGTTTGTCATTGATATGTTGGTGAAATCTTACGAACTCAGTGCGGCTGCAGATGATGATAATATGAAAATAGAAAAGAATGAGCGTTTACTTAATGAGGCTGTGCGTGAGATGGAATCAGATAAGGATTTTTACCCGGATGCTAACTCTACCATGCGTTTCAGCTTCGGAATGATTGGCGGATACTCGCCAAAAGATGCATTAGAATATACTTATTATACAACGACCAAGGGTATCTTCGATAAGATACGTGAATACAAAGGCGATAGCGATTTCGAAGTCATGCCCTCCGTCATTGATTTGCTGGAGAACAGAGATTTCGGTCGTTATGCGGCAGAAGATGGAAATATGAATGTTTGTTTTATTTCCGATAATGATATTACAGGAGGAAATTCCGGCAGCGGTATGTTTAATGGAAATGGAGAGCTGATAGGATTAGCTTTTGATGGGAATTGGGAAGCGATGAGCAGTGATATTATTTATGAACCCAATTTACAGCGTTGTATTGGGGTGGATATTCGCTATGTACTTTATATGATTGAGAAATATGGAAAGTCTACGCGTTTGATTAATGAATTGAAATTAGTGGAGTAAGCATTTTGGGGTGAGGAATGCTTATTGTTTTTCCCGCATGTTTTGGTGATAAAAAAAGGGAGTACCATCAGTTTTTGACACTCCCTTTTTTCTCTTATAAACGGTTTTATTTTTGTTTTTTTCTGCGTGCCCAGCCTTCTTCGTTAAAGTCGGGTTCTTCCCCTTTCAGTTTGCTGCTTTTTTTCTTGCTGTTGTCGCTGTTGAAAAACTGTTTCCAGTCATCTTGCTTCTTCGGACCGCGCTCTTCGGTATATCCGCGTTCGGCACGGCTAAGCTTTCTTTCCTTTGCTGCCTTGGGAGAAGCGGACTTGGCGGTTTTCTCCTTAGTAGAAGCCGATTTTCGAGAACTGCTGTTTTTGCGTCCTCCGTTATCGCTTTTTCCACTGTTTTCACCTGCTACTTCCACTACTACTTTGCGTCCGTTCAGGTTGACTTTATTAAGGGCGCTGATAACATCATTTGCCTGCTTCTCCGCCACTTCAAAGAAAGAGAAGTTTTGCATCAGGTCTATTCTTCCGATAGTGGTGCGCTGCTTCTTCATGTTGCGGTTAATCAGCTCAATAATTTGGTTGGCATAGAAGCCGTCTGTCTTGCCTAAATTCAGGAAAAGGCGTGTATATCCCTTTTCTGCTTTGCGTTCTGTCTTTTCGCGACTGCTGCCGTGCTCCTTGCGTTCTCTGGGTTCGCGTTCACCGCGGCGGTCGGTTACGGTCGGCGTTTCAATTTCGGGTGCATTACTGTAATACTCTAAAAAGCGGTTGAATTCCATAGACACTACGCGCTTTATCAAATCTTCTTTCGAGAGCCATTCCAGTTTGCGGTAAATACCCGGTAGGAAAGATTCGATTTCTTCCTCGTTTACTTTTACCTTTTCTATGTCATCTATCAATTTAATCAATTGCTGCTCGCAAATTTGTTTACCACTGGGCATCTCACCCATGATAAATTTTTTGTTGATGATTCGTTCTATCTCACGCATCTTTCCTTTTTCGCGAAGGTTGATGATGGCAATAGAAATACCTGTTTTTCCGGCACGTCCTGTACGACCACTACGATGAGTATAGCTTTCTATATCATCGGGCAAGCCATAATTAATGACATGAGTAAGGTCATTTACATCTAGGCCACGGGCTGCTACGTCGGTAGCAACTAAAAGCTGTAAATGGCGTTGGCGGAATTTTTGCATCACTAAGTCGCGCTGGGCTTGTGAGAGCTCACCGTGCAAAGAGTCTGCGTTATAACCGTCTTGTATTAATTTATCTGCAATTTCCTGAGTTTCTTTACGGGTACGACAGAAAATGATGCCATAAATCTGTGGATAATAATCCGCGATACGTTTCAATGCGGCATATTTGTCTTTAGCGTGTACTAAATAGGCTATGTGATTGACGTTTTTACTGCCCTCATTTTTGGTACCGATAGTGATTTCTTTTGCGTCATGCAGATATTTTTTGGCGATGCGTGAGATTTCCGGACTCATGGTAGCCGAGAACATCAAGGTATTCCGGTCTTCAGGAACTTTTTCAAGGATAGCATTTATGCTATCAGTAAATCCCATATTCAGCATTTCATCGGCTTCGTCCATTACTACATCTGTAATCGTTTCTAGTTTGGCAACCTTTCTTTCTATTAGATCAATCAGTCGTCCGGGAGTAGCCACAATAATATGTACGCCTGTTTTCAACATGCGTATTTGGCTTTCGATGGATGAACCGCCGTATACGGGAAGGACTTTCAGTCCGTCAATATACTTGGAGTAATCATTCAGATCACCTGCGATTTGCAAGCACAGTTCGCGTGTGGGGCAAAGAATTAACGCTTGCGGTACGCGGTTTTTTACATTAATTTTCTGGATTAGCGGCAGACCAAATGCGGCTGTTTTTCCAGTCCCTGTTTGTGCTAGGGCTACTACATCGTTGCCGTTTCCCAATAAATACGGTATTACTTCTTCTTGTACCGGCATGGGATTCTCATATCCCATTTCTTTAATCGCTTTTAGTATTTCCGGGGAAACGCCTAACTCTTCAAATGTCTTCATTTATTTTCAAATATCTAATTCGCTGCAAAGATACGGATAATCATGGGATTATATGGTGCTTATGCAATATTTGTTTTTATCAGTAGTGTATTTTTAGGGAATATTGGCTAAAGCGTGTCGGGAAGTGATAAGAAAATTTTAGGTATAAGGTGAAAATACTCTGCCGGTATGGCAATTGAAATGCTTTATCGGTCAGAGTATCCGGATTAAAGATATGAGAATTTTATGGTATCAGAGTGTTTGTATATGTGGCTGTTTATATTATTCACCTTCTTCTCTATATTCTAAAATATCTCCGGGCTGGCAATTTAGTTCCCTGCAAATAGCCTCAAGGGTAGAGAAACGGATGGCTTTCGCTTTCCCGGTTTTCAATATGGAAAGGTTAGCAGGAGTCAGGTCTATCTTCTCGGCTAAATCTCCCAGCGAAATTTTTCGTTTCGCCATCATTACGTCTAAATTTACTATAATTGGCATAGATCAATTCATTTTGGGTTTATTCGGGTTCTCATCTACTGCGCGCCACCAAAGGGTGTGGCGTTGCGTCAGTTTCTTAAAGGCATACAGACAGAAGCAAGTCCATCCAATGTTGATCGATATCCTCACTATTTTGTTGTCCAACAATGGATGTAACACAAGGAAATAGATGAATGAACTTACAAACAGAGTAGCTATCAGGCAAAGTATCAAATAAAAGATGCTTTTTCTTTTTGAGGGGAAAGTATTTTTTTCTTTCATGGCATTTTTCTTAAATGGTTAAATCCTGTTCTTCTTTCATTTTTGCCCCGATAGCAAATATCTCGGCAAAAAGAATGGGAATTATCACAGCTACCCAGTCGGGAGAATAACCGGCGTAGCTGATGATTTTGTAGCCCGGCAGACTGATTTGCTCAACTGCTGCGTTTCCTACAATCCATTCGTCAACAGCTATGAGGATTTCCAAGCTTGCACTGGTGTATGCAAACCAACGGAGGCGCCGTACATTGGCAGATGTAAATACTTCGCGGCGTGAGATGGAAATGAGCAACCGGATCAATGAGCAGAAACCGATGAGAAAAAGGAATATTCCGGGTATGGCAAGTCCCATGACAAGGATGTGCCAGGCCGATGGCTTGGCATACGTTTCTATTTCAGTCACTGTGTAGGGGAGTGTCCAGTCCACGCGGTTGTTGCTCAGTGAATCGACAGTAGTTTCAGGTAACGGCTCTACATTCAGCTTGACTGAGGTTGCATGATGGGGTATAATGTGGCGTCCAGGCTCATATATTTCCATTGCACTGTTATGTCCATCTTCAAATCCTTTCTTGAAATCTCTCCAATTTTCATCCAATCCTCCAAAGAAGTTTGCAATGATGGCTATAATGGCTATGACACCTAATATTCTGAACTTGTTCATAGTCTGCTCTGTTTTTTTAAATGGTTAAATCTTGTTCTTCTTTCATCTTCAGTCCGATGGCAAATACTTCGGCTACCAGCAATGAAATGAATCCCAGAATGAGAGTCGCATCGGAAAAAGCAAAGGTATAGGAGAACTCGCATCCGTTGAGTTGCAACACTTGCGAAGCTTCATAATTTCCAATCACGATGGTAGCCAGCGTGCAGATAAACAAAAGTATCAATGCCCATCCTAACTTGCGCAGAAACTTCACATTCTTCCAGCTGAAGATATCACCGCGATTGATATTTCTGATCAAATAAAAGAACTGCAACAGGCAGAAAATTCCCGCTATCACCGAAATGAATGAGGCAATCCTGTTTAGTGCATGGAAGGTATCATTTTCTTTCGTTGGCGCCTCTACCATGCTTATAATCGGTATGATAGATGCCTGTTCTCCTGTCCTGACATTGGTTACACTTCCTGTCTTTTCAAGTAGATCGGTAGGAAGGGTGCAAATCATCTTATAATCGGAAATGTGGATATCCTTTCCTTTTTCTACACTTTCGTATCCGGCTTTAAAGGCACTTGTGAAAGAATGGAACATGATGCTCACTGTCGTTGAGGTGGAAAGGAGCAAGGCGATAAGTACGCAGACGCAAAAGAGGTTGAGTTTTGTTTTCATTGTTACATTTATGCTTGTGTGTTAGTAATTTCAGAGGGTGTTCCCGGCTGTGGCAAATGTTTGTTCAGATAGAAATACATGCCGACTAGGATGATTATGGCGGCTGCCAAAAGGATGTAAGTAGGTGTGGCGCCAATCATATCAACCGTTTTTTCATTCAACTCTTCTTGGGTTGATGTAGCCATGGCAATGGTAGCCAGGGAGTTATTTAGAAAATGCCCTATCATTCCCGGTATAATGCTTCCTGTGCGGTAATAAAGCCATCCGAATACCAATCCCAGACAGAAGGCGAAAGGTACTTGCGCCGGATTGACATGGATGAGACCGAAAATGAGTGCTGACAGGAGGATTGCCATACCGGGTCTTTTTCCGGTTTGCAGGAAATGCCCTTCAATGACTCCACGGAACAGCAACTCTTCTACCAGAGGTGCCATGACGGCAATGGCGATGATGCCGAATACATTGCGGCTCATTCCTATGAATGTGTCTTCCACTAGGTTGGGCAGTTCTATGAATTCGCTGGCTACATTGCAGATGAACATGGCTGCTATAATGAAGGGAATACTCAATAAAATGGTTTTTGCAGGTACTTCAGTCCAGCTTGTCTTGTTGAATTGAACGTATTTAAAGTAGATCAGGTGCCAGATCATGGCTATTCCTGCCAGTACCATAACGAGTCCTGTCATAGAGGCTGTATTCTTACCTACGGCATAAGCCAGATTATCATTTTCTGAAATTTCGTTCATCACTTTAATAATTCCCGCCGGAAGTCCTACCAGGAAGGTGAAAGCTAACTGATAAGCGAAGTAATAAAGTACTAATTTAATTGCGCGTCCCATAATAGAATGTTTATTGGTTTAAAATGGATTTGAATTAAGGGGTAGGACGGACTTCCGCATCCGTCCTGAGGGTATCTGTTTCTTTAAGTAAGCATCCTTGGGTTTCTCCTTGGTGCGATCAAAATCATGGTTGTTTTCATCTGGTTGTCTTTTAAATTTGGTTGATTTGTTTTTAGTTCATCAAGTGAGCAATGGCATGTTTGCATGGAACGTACCAATGGTTCATGAATAGGATAAGAAATGCTAAAATAAGGATAATTGTGCTTTTTTGTTGTGCTCTTTGGGCCAGTGGGGTGTTGACAGGAATCTTGGTCAGGACCAGTCTTCCCAAAGCTATTCCCAAAAGCATACCCAAGCCTAATCCTATTTGCGGATATAAAAATCCGACCATCATTCCTATGTACATTCCTATGGTTTGCCACAGGCTGGTCGCATTCTTATTTTGGGTTTGTGTTTCATTCAAAGTTTCCATTACTTTTTGTTTTGTGTGTCGGCCAGCAAGTTTGTGTTGCAGTCTTCACGGTAAATTGTTTCTTGTTTGTTGTCATTAAAGGCGCTTTTCTTGGCGTTCCATTCAGTGTAGCTCAGTTTCGTTTCAGATATTCCGGGAGTTACTGTAAGCAAGTAAGCCGGCTTCCAGATTTCGCGACAGGCATCCCAGCGATACGCTTTCTTTTCAATTACTTGTCCTGTTTCATTGCGTTTGTACTCATATTTCACTTTGCGTGTTAATGTTTTGCCGTCTTCATTCAGTGTGTACACTGTTGTGTTTGTGTCGTCTTGACAATAAATGTACTTCGTGTTTCCTGTTGTTTGTGCGTGTGCTGCTGTTGTACAACTCATCATTACTACTGCAATTGCTGCTAAAACTGATTTTAATACTGACTTTTTCATTTTTACTTCGTGTTTTAATGTTTGTGTTTATTCTTTCTTGTTTCTCGATATTCATTTATCGTTTATCGATATGCAAATGTATATCTTATTTTGATACTACAAAAGAAAAACGAAAAAAAATATCGAAAAACGATAAAAATATATCTTTTTTCGTGCTTTGTAGGATGGAAGTGTATGAAGAAACAGATTTTATGCAAGAAGTGACTGGTATCGGTGAATTAATTCTTCCGATAGCGTTTGCGTTCACTGGCAGGGGCGATTTTGTCTGCCCTAATACATGGAATGAACTGTTTTCGAGCAGGCAAAACTGACTGTAAACGAAGATGTGTAGAAAGAGTAGTTTGAAAGGGGGAAGGCTGTACAATGCTCCCTTGTATTTAGAGAAGAATTCTGGCCGTTTTTTCCCGGTCTTTATGCATTTGGGCAATGAGTGCATCTATAGTGTCATATTTTTCTTCAGGGCGAAGATACTTTACGAACTCAATGCGCATTTCTTTGTGGTAGATATTCTCCGAAAAATTGAGGATGTTCACTTCAATACTTAAATTGTTGCCGTTATTGATAGTAGGGCGGTGTCCTATGTTCAACATTCCTGCCCATTTTTTTCCTTCCACATATACATATACTGCATAAACTCCTTCCGAGGGAATTAACTTGTCGCTACAATCCACTTGCAGGTTAGCTGTAGGGAATCCTATTTTTCTGCCTACTTTGTAGCCATCTACCACTGTTCCATCCAGATAGTAGTTATACCCCAGGAATTTGGCAGCCTGACTTACTTCACCTTCTTTTAATAGTTGGCGGATGACTGAAGAGCTGATTTTGCCCTCTTTGTCTGTGTAAGCTCGCGCGCGTACTATATATATGTTCAGTTCCTCACCATAACGGCAATAATCTTCAAAATTTTCACTGCGGTTGTGACCGAAACGATGGTCGTAGCCTATAACTAATGTATGGATATTGAACTTGTTACGTAGCAACTGCATAAACTCTCGAGCCGAAAACAGTGAAAGTTCCTGTGTAAAAGGGAGAAGAAAGCAGTAATCTACTTGCATCGTTTCCAATAATTCGAGTTTCTCTGTTGGTGAAGAAAGTAATTGCGGACGATAAGCGGTTTGTATCACTTGTCTGGGATGTACAGGAAAAGTGATCAATGCAGAATATAACCCATCCTTGGCAGCGACCTCTTTTACTTGATTAATAAGAAAGCGGTGTCCGCGATGCACTCCATCGAAGAAGCCGATAGTGGCAACTGAAGGAGGCAATGTTTGATGGTTTATATCTGATATTATTTTCATTATTCAAAAAGTGAACTTAAATCTTCTCCAATATGGTAATGATAGGACTGTATGCCAAGCGATATTGCTGCCTGGCAATTGATTGCCGAGTCATCTATAAAAAACGTTTCTTCGGGCAAGATGTTTGCTTCTTTCATCATTTGCTCATAAATGTCTTTTTCCGGTTTGGCCTTGTGCATTTCAAAAGACAGAAAAATATCTTCAAAAAAGTCATTTACACGGAATCCCCGATAACAGAACATTTGCTCACAGGCATAATCCCAATGTATCCGGTTGGTATTACTAAGCAGGTAAACCATATAATGTTCGCGTAACTTTAGCAATAAGTCCAGCTTTTCACGAGGAATATCAAGTAGCATCAGGTTCCACATATCATCAATTTCATGGTCGGACAGGGCTTCGCTGACCTCCTTACGAATGGCTTTCCGGAATTCTTCCGGGCTGATTTCACCCAATTCAAATTGGGAAAAGAAACCTTTTCCCCTGAACTGGCATGCCTGTTTCTCTATATCTCGAAATCCTGCTTTACGAAAAGCATTCAGGCAATTGTCAAAATCCAGATTTATTAATACTCCTCCTAAATCAAAAACGACATTTTTAATCTTACTGTCCATAACTCTTTATGTGCTTTATTCTCTTTTTTAGTCTTTTTTCTGTATTCGTTTTATCCAACGGTAGATTTCACCAATCCACAATACGAATGACGTTCCTGCGATAATATAAACCCAAGTCATGAAATTCATAGGTTCGGTACGGAACACTTTACCTCCGAACTCGACAATCAGAATTTGTCCGACTAAAATAATGATAGCCACACTTAGCATACCTAATGCATGACGGGAATCCTTGAATACAGAATGGTTGGTCCCGAAAACACTGGCATTAAATAGATTCCAGAATTGCAGCATCACGAAGATCGTGAAGAATTGCGTCAAAGCTTGTCCTACTAAATCTGCTGGCATCTGTTTGATAATGACAATTAATGTCATCAGTATGGCAAGGAAGCAGAAGCCTACACCTAGTATATTTTTACGCATGGCTTTAGTGATGATGAAATCATCGGTCTTGCGTGGCTTTTCATTCATGACGTCTGCACTGGGGGGAATAGATGCTAAGGCCATGGCGGCAAAAGTGTCCATAATAAGATTTACCCAAAGCATTTGTGTTACGGTCAGTGGTAGTTCTGTACCAAAGAAAGCCCCTAATAAAACACTGGCTAATGCGACTACGTTGATAGTCAGCTGGAATACGATGAAACGCTGAATGTTTTTGTAAAGAGAGCGTCCCCACATTACTGCGGTAGCGATACTGTGGAACGAGTCATCCAATAGGGTTATGTCACTTGCTTCCTTGGCTACTGACGTACCGGTTCCCATAGAAAGACCTACTTGAGCGTGATTCAGTGCAGGAGCATCGTTTGTTCCGTCTCCGGTTACTGCTACTACGGCTCCTTTTTGCTGTAACAGTTGGACCAGACGTTGCTTGTCCATAGGACGCGCACGACTCATTACTTTCAAGTCAAGTACGCGGTCCAGAGCTTCTTCATCGCTTAATGCAGCAAACTCTACCCCTGTTATGCGGTTCCGGTCTGTATCTTCAGGTTTCCATAGCCCTATTTGGCGGGCAATTTCGGTAGCTGTTCCCGGGGTGTCGCCTGTAACAATTTTCACACCGATACCTGCCGACTGACATTTCTGTACGGCTTCCGGTACATCCGGACGAATAGGGTCGCTGATAGCTACGATACCTAGGAAAATCATATTCCCTTCATTGACTAGTTCGGCACAATCGTTACCGGAGTCTTCGGGGATAAATTTATAAGCTAATCCTAAAGTACGCATTGCCTTGTTCTGATAGGCCAGCAGATCGGCATTGTAATGAGCCTGTTCCTCGGAAGAGAGGTTGCATTTTCTCATCACAATTTCGGGAGCTCCTTTTATATAGAGTACCTTTTTCTGCTGGATAGGTGAATCTACTAATGTAGCCATATACTTACGTTCTGTAGAGAAAGTAAGTTGATTGATAACTTTTGCATTTTCACGTAATTCCAAATAGTTCTTGCCCTGTTCATTTAGCCAAAGCAATAAGGCTATTTCAGTAGGATTACCTACTCCGGATGGTTTCTTGTTTTCTCCTGTTTCTTCAAGGAAAGCTGTGGAGTTGGCACTGATCCCTTCAGCTATTAAATCTGCTTTGGTGGCATCAAGTTTCGCTTCATGTACCTGCATCAGGTTTTGTGTCAATGTACCTGTTTTGTCGGTGCAGATCACAGTAATGGCCCCCATTGTTTCACAAGCATGCATTTTACGTACCAGATTATTGGTTTTCAGCATACGGCGCATATTTAGTGCAAGACTTAAGGTGACACTCATCGGTAAGCCTTCAGGAACGGCTACTACAATTAAAGTGACAGCCATCATGAAATATTTCAATACAATGCGGGCTATTGCCATCCACCCATGCCAGTCTGTTATTTCATTTACGCTGAGGTAGGAGTAAAGGTCTTTAGCTGTGAAAACGATAAAGGTAAGCGTGGCAATGGTAAAACCTATTTTTCCGATGAAACCCGCCAATTTTGTCAATTGGATATTCAATGGAGTCTCTTCTTCACTTTGTTCGGTGGCCTGACGTGCTACCTTACCTATTTCGGTGGAATCACCCACACGTTCTACCTTCATTATTCCATGTCCGTCAACTACTGTGGTGCCACGCATCACTTCATTGCTGGGATAAGTGGCTTCTTCATCAAATAGTTCTTCATGGATGGTTTTATTGACCATTAATTCTCCTGTCAAGTTGGATTCATTCACTTGCAGGGAAATAGCTTCCAGCAAGATTCCGTCGGCAGGAATCTCCTCACCGGTATTCAAAACTACGATATCACCTACTACAATCTCCTTACGGGGAATTTCCCGTACTTTCCCATTTCTG
>ENA-OOZO01000115-OOZO01000115.1-human-gut-metagenome-genome-assembly--contig:-NODE-115-length-10995-cov-1.364442_pt1 | contig 10995 bp, 15 predicted proteins | sample MGYA00241046_ERZ501408 | MGnify/ENA primary metagenome ERZ501408 (study PRJEB25962, sample SAMEA2042730) | human gut metagenome | biome: human gut; feature: human-associated habitat; material: faeces... | reverse complement strand
GCTCTCTATCAGTTCTCCTTTCTCGTCACGGACACGCACCGGAAGCACGGGAGAGTGTCGACCGTCGCAAATCTCATCAAGGACACGCATCGGCAAGTCCTCGATCATCTCCTGTGTAAGCCCGAATCGGGCCAGTGTCGGATAGGGCAATTCAATTAGTTCAAATCGTACTGTATTCATAATTGATTTTGTATTTTGAATTATACTTTGCAAAGATAGATTCTTTTCATTTCGCTGTATATAATAGAATAATATTAGTGTATTAAGAGTGTTTATTTTTATGTTCAAAGTATGATTTTACACATAAATTCATACTCTGAATGCTTTTTTTGTTGTACTTTGGTCGAAAAAGGTCGTGGAAACGGGACATCTTGGGCAGAGCTGGTTATATTTGCCGCATGAGAAAGAAACTACTGTTTTTGATGGCGGGTGCTGCAAGTGTCGCAGGCCCCGTTCAAGCACAATTCAATACGGTTTCGACCGTGCCGTTCCGATACAGGGTTGAAGTCGTTTCTGCCGGTAGGGATAATGCGGTAACCTTGCCCGGATACACGCTTTCCGTCCAAGACACCTTACCACCGTCAGGAGACGCTGCCCCGGCATTGTCTGCCGACACCTGCAAGCACGTATGGATAGAACGCTATCTTAGCGTAAGCTATCCGCTGCGCCGGATGAAAATCAACTCGCTTTATGGGTATCGGAAAGACCCTTTTACCGGAAAAAGAAAGTTTCACAACGGAATCGACCTCCATGCGCGGGGCGACGAGGTAATGGCCATGATGGCGGGAGTGGTAGTGAAAGTCGGGCAGGACAAATCCTCCGGCAAGTATGTAACCCTCCGGCATGGAAACTACACGGTCAGCTATTGCCACCTGTCGCGTATCCTTACCCGGAAAGGGGCTGCTATCGGGCCGAGGGATGTCGTCGGCATTACCGGTTCTACAGGACGCAGCACCGGTGAACACCTGCATATTTCCTGCAAGCTCGACGGCAAAAGTGTCGATCCGTTAATGGTACTGGATTACATCAAGTCCATACGCGAAGAGTGCGTGGCGGCACTGGCCGAATCCAGAGAAACTTCCTCATTAAGTCTTGCAGATGAAAAATACAGATAATTCTCGTTTATTTTTGTTAATTATTTTATGGAAATGGTAAGAAAGGGGGGCTATGCTTACCCTATGGAAAGTAAAATTAAAGCATAAAAGGGTCCGTTGTTGTTCTATCGTTGGTACTGACGGCTTTGGTATGCAGTTCCGGTGCGCAGCATGTTCCGGCGGCCGGTGTGGCGGCTGCGCAGGAATGTTGTGTCCGAAATACGGACAACGCCTCTTTTCTGCAATTTCATGACAGAAACTCTATCCGGCAAAAAAAGGACAGCGACATAACAGGCATAGTCGGAGAAATCCCCGATGTGGCTTGCCGTGCCGGCGCATAGGTAAATGGGGTGCATCTTCGGTACATATCCGTGGAAACGGCCCATCTTCTCCGAACTTTACAGCGGTATCTCATTTGCCGCATGAACAACCTGACCTATTGTTGTACCCTCGTGCATGACTCTTCCCGTAGCCCGAACTGGGACAATGCCTGCGAGCATTATATTTTCGGGATGAGACGGATTCTGATTTAGCAGTTTGTTTTTCATGGTTTATACTGATGTCTACACTTGGCTGAAAAGCGAGGTGTAGCTGTTCGTGGTGAATATATTGAATAATCAAAAAAATAAAATTTTCGCACGGTATGAATCAAAATATTTTCGCTTCCGAAACGCTGTTCTCGGCGGCATATCTCAATATTGAACAAACTACTGATATTTCACGTCATTATCTCCGTTTCTCTCTGCACGGTCGGACTGTTCATCTTGTTTTGTTGTTGGGACTGCTACGGGCAAGCCTGACGGTGTTTCCCGTGAGGCGAGCAACCCAGTATGACCCGTCGGTATGAAGCTGGACATCATTTAATCTGAGCGGAAACAGGAGCAATATTTCGCTTTATGCCTATGCGGCGATAGATAAAAAAGAGTGGGGTTGGTGTGGATTGGATGCCAGCCCCCTTGTTATACAGAATAAACATACAAAAAGCAATGGCTTGTCCCGCCGGAACAACAGGCTTCGTGTCCGGCTACAAGTCTTCTACGAAATGATTGGTTGCCTCGTCCCAATATTTCCTGTACACGAACTCGTTGTCGCCATTCAGGTTTAACTGGTACATTCTGAATATCACGGGGAAGTTCTTGGGTTGCCACAGTTCTTCGTATGAGTAACGGTACGTCATGCCGAGCTTCCGCATCACGTTTCCGCTTCTCGGGTTGTTCCTGTCGTGCGTGGCGGTGATGTAGGGCAGACCGTCTTTCCTCACTTGGGCGATGACGGCTCCGCCCGCTTCAGTGGCAATCCCCCGATGCCAGAACTCCTTGCGGAGCCCGTAGCCGAAATCGTGGTGTTCCTCCATATCGACTTTCACGTAGCCTATCGGGAAATTGTCCGTTTTCAGGCAGATGGCATAGGCGTAGGCTTGCGGCTGTCCGTATTTCGCCGCATACCTTTCCTGATAAAACCGCCGGGTTTCTTCGAGGTCTTTCACCGGATACCAAGGCAGGAATTTATTGGCTTCTTCGTCTTTGAGTATCAGGAAGAGGGCTTCCATGTCTCTTTCCGTGAACTTCCGCAGTATCAGGCGGGAGGTTTCCAATATAGGTGTATTCATAAGCTTATCTGTCTAACCATCCTTTCAGCTCCGCCGCCCTTTCCCGGCTTACGATGATTTCCACATCGGGATACTTCTTCAAACGAATCTTCAGTCGGGAGTTGAACCAGTTATTGATACTCAAGATGCTGTCTATATGGATGAGGTACTGGCGGTTGGCGCGGAAAAAGACATCGGGGTTGAGCTGGGATTCCAGCTCGTCGAGAGAATAAGGCACGGTCTCGGACGTGCCGTTGTTCAGGCAAAGGAGCGTATTGCGTTCGTCCAAAGCGATGTGGCTGATATCTTTCACCTGCACGGAAATATAGCCGTCGCGGTAAGGTGTAGCTAACACTTGAAAAGGGACCCGGGTAGCATTTGAAACGTGTACCACCCGATAGGTTTTGCAAAGTTAATTAAATTTGTTTATTTATCATATCTTGTGTTTCTTTCATTCTGTACGATTTTCCCGTCATGTTCAGTAGAATCGCCTTGTGCGTTAGCCTGTCTACCATTGCTGTAACTAGTACTTTGTCTGCAATAATCTCGTCCCATCTGTTGAATGCGAGATTTGTTGTAATGACGGTTGTTTTCTTGTCAGTTCTGAGTGACAGATGGTTGAACAACATCTCCGCTCCCGCCTTGTCACAAGAAACGTATCCGAACTCGTCGCAGATGACCATGTCGTATCGTTCGAACTTGTTCTCGAGTGCCCTTAGTGTCATTGCGTTCCGGCATTCCCTTATCTGCGTAAGCAGTCTGGGCACGGAAGTGAACAGTACGGAGTATCCCGCGTTACAGGCCGCAATCCCCAAGGCTGTAGCCAGATGGGTCTTTCCGGTACCGGGATTCCCGTATAGTATAAGGTTGCGCCCTTCCTTGATGAAATCAAGTGTCTCAAGGTTTGGCAAGGCCTTCCGCGCTTCTGGCGGAAGCGCGTCCGTGTCTATTTCGTTGAGGTATCGCAACTGTGGGAACGCGGCATTTTTGATGCGATGCCGACGCTGGTTCTCCGAGCGGTTTTCTTTTTCCTGACGCAGGAGTTCGGCCGTGAACATCCACAGGTTCCATCGTTCATCAAGTCCTTGCTGTATAAGCAGGTCGATGTCGCGTCGTACCAGAGGGAGTTTGAGGTCGAAGGCATACGCACGTATCCGTTCGCGTATGGAGTCTTGATTTTCGTTTTGTTCCATTGCTATGCAATTTTTATGTTGTTAGACGGTAACTTTGTTTACAGGTTGTTGTGTGGCGCCACATCCGATCATCGCCGAAAGTGTGTCCAATGTCTGTGAGGCTGATTCTTCAATGGCGGTCTGTTGTGGATCGGACGGGGTCAGGGTGGCCGCGTCTTGACGGACGTTTGCGGTTCCATTGCCGTCACTGGCCAGCATCTCGGCGCTCAATTGTTCGGAAGACAGGCGTTTGAGTCCCCGGGAGGACAGACGGTCTGCCGCAGCCAGTATGTCGGCATAAGTGCGCTGGTTGTCACGGGTAAACACGAGCAGTTCGACAAACGATCTGGGAGAATCCGTAAAATGTTTGCGAAACAGTGCCGCCACGTCCGGGTGTACCTGTCGCATGGCCGTGGATCGTCCCAACGCCGCAGGCTTGCGAAGGAACGTGCCCAGATAGTGCATCAGGTCGATACACCAGTCACCGAGACGCCGGGAGCGTACATGCGTGGCTACCTTGTCGCGACCGTCAAGCACGACAATACGCTCGGAATACATCTTTATGGGTACCTCCCGACCGACAAGCCGGTCAGGCACAGAGTAATGCACACCATCGACGGTAATGGTGGAATACTTCCCGACACGGGCATGCCGCTGCTCAAAGCAGCCCATGTCACCGTGGTCAAGCGGCCGCAAAGCCGCAATATCGGCCTGTACGCGCTCCTTCTTCTCTTGCGCAGACATGTTGGAAGCCTCCCCGTTGAGCCTGTCACAGACCTTGTCAAGATGACACTGCGCCTGCTCCAGCGAACCGAAACGGACATCATAGGCGAAAGCCCGCCGGCGGATATGTTCCACCGAACGCTCCACCTTACCTTTCTCCCATCCCGAACGCGGATTACAGAAATGAGGGGTGAAACAATAGTGGAGTTCCATGCGGCGCAGGGCATCGGTATGTTCGCGCTCCTGTCCAAGGAACTTCTTGACGGCCACCCGCATGTTATCGTAGGCCATTACTTGCGGCGTGCCCCCCAAAGCACGGAAGCAGTTGCGGTGTGCTTCCATCAGGGCCAACGTGTCCTCGCGGGAGAACAGGTATGCCCGCCGCAGGTTGCTATGGTTCATCGTGAACACGGCCATGTGCAGCTTCGTCTTGACACCGGCAATCCAAAGTGTCAGCACGCCCCAGTCAAACTCGCACCGGAACCCCGGTTCATACTCCTGGCGGATGAACGCCGCCGGGGACTTGGCTGGAGCGGACACCGCCACTTCCAATGCACGGACATACTGGCATACCGTCGAATAGGCAATCTCTATGCCTTGATCGCGCAACCGGCGCCACATGTCAATCTTGCGCATCTGCTGCTTGCGCAATCCGGCCGCGGCATTAGACCGGTTGCGGGCCATGAAGCCGTCTATCGCCTCCATCACCTGCTGGTTCATCACTCTGCGGACACGTTTGCTGCTGTCATAGCGCACCGGCTGCTGCAGGTACGTGTCCATTGCTTCCGCATCGGGGTTGTCACCGACCGCTTGTTCGAAAGCCCGGAGATACTTGCGTACAGTCTTGCGGCTCATGCCGTTACGACGGGCGATCTCACGGATGCTCAATCCGTCACGCCTATAGGCGAGAATTATGGAATCTCTTTCTTCCATGTGGTACATATTATGAACGCCATTGGTTTTTATGAATATACCAATTTTGTTCGGTTAAACATACCCATGGGTGGGGCACTTTTTAAATGTTGTTCCGGGTCCCTTTTCAAGTGTTAGCTACAGCTTAATACGACCGTTTTAAAATGTCATAGTTACAATCTATAACTTTTCGGAGGGGACATTTTAGTTTTGACACACCCCCTCATTTCCCCTACATGAAATCCCACGCTCTATTTTAATCGGTCTGCCCGGTTGTCGCTCACGCACTCTATTCGTGCGGCGATTTCCTTTTCTATCGTTCCTATCCATTCCTCTCCGACACCGGCCTCCCGGCCGTATTCCGGGTAATGCGAGACGATACCTATGGCCTTTTCTATGAACGGCTCTGCGGCCTTTATACCATACCGGCGGGCTACTTCCAGCAAATCCTCCGCAGTAATGCCCTCCGTCTTGTTGTTGATTGTCATGCTGTGGCGGTTGACGTAATACGGTGCGTCCGGATCGACCGAGAACGTGTAGTCATAGGTCGGAGCAACGTGCCAATGCCCGTCGTCGTCCATCAGGAAGCTGAAATTCTTGTTATGGTCATCGACGTTCCCGCCCAGAACGTTCAGCACCATCGAGCGGAACAGTTGCCGGAGTTCCCCCGGCGGCACGCCGATACGGCAAGCTGCCTCGAACAGTGCTTCGTAAGAATCCGCCGAGGGGTTCATGGCAGCCAATGTCTGGATATGCACCTTCTTGCCGTTCCGGCGGTCGAAACGCTCGGTCAGGAAGTGCGCTGTCTGCTCGCCTTCAAGCAGGCGGCTCGGCATCATCTGAAGCTCGGCATCCACAGCCATCAGGTAATAGCTGTATTCTATCCGTGTCGTCGGCATCTTCTGGTGTTCGTCGAACTTGACGATCATCGGCGTGTAGCCCGGATAAGGGGTCGCCACCTGTCCGGAGTAACATTGTCCCTCCTCGAAATTGACGTTGACCACCGCCTTGGGTCGTCGCCCTCCTGCGGACGTGCCCACCTTGAACAGGCTTTCGACCATCAGGTTGCCCGATACCGGGACGTTGAACCGTCCGGCTTCCTCGAAAGCCTGCCGGGCCAGTTGGTAGAGATCGGCGATCTCGACCTTGAACGGTGTCTCCAGTTCCTCGGCAGTGGGCGGGACGAACTCCAATGCCCCCATGCCACGCCGTCCGATATAGGCAAGACGGTCGAGGGCGGACAAGTCCCTCATACGGATATGATGCACTGTGGCCCATTCGTTGAATACGGTGTTTCCCCAATGGTCGGGCAGTGAATCGGCTATGAACGACGGCAGGCCGCCGAAAAGCCGCTCTTCATCGGGATAGACCGGCAGGCCGCGCTGTGCGGCAACCCCTTTTACCGGCGCACGGAGCGGGGCGATATCATAGCCGTTGCGGACATAATCGCTGTCGAAGTAGAAACAGGCTTTGCTGCGGTGTCCTTCCCGGTTGGCGACAAGCGTGCCGACCTTTTTATCCCATAGGATTACATCGAGACTTTCTATCATTTCTTGCCCCTCCTAACTCGTTTAGGTATCAGTTTCTCAATTTCCCGAAGTGCCATCGGCGGCATGGGCAGTTCCGGCAGCAGCTCGCGTAAACGCTGTTCCATTCCGACTGCACGCAGCAGCGAAATGAAATTGTTGAGCGTGATGTTCCTATTCGCCCCTTGTTCGAGGTGGCAGATGGTGGTCAGGCCCACTCCCGACCTCTCGGCCAGCTCCTTCTGGCTCATGCGAGCTGCCAGACGGTACTCCTTGACACGCAACGCCAGAAGCGTCAGCATATCGCTGTTTGTGGTATAGTTCGTTGCTCCCATAATATCAATATATCACTATTTATATACAAATATACGAACAATTATCCATATATAGATATATAATTTTCTTTTTTAGTTTCCAGCCGTCCTTTTCTACCACTTTCAGGTCTCCGTATTCTCTTCCGTCTGGCTTTCCTGTCCGTCACCGCATCGGTTTTTATCGGTGCAAATATGGGCTGTCGCGCCTGATTCCGTCGTTTTGAATTGCATTTCTTGCAAATTCTTCCTTCTACGAAGCGTAATTGGCAAGAAAAAACGTCGGAAAGGGCTTTTTCGCCAGCCCCGGAAAGCACCATAAAACCCGAAGCGGCTCCGGTAACAAGGAAGCCGAGCAGAGGGAAAGAAAAACAATCATTAAAAATTCAACAAATGAAGACATTAGAAGAATTATTGCAAGAACTGGGGTGTGAAGGTAACGCATTCGACAGCACCGGAGAATTTACAAAAGCGGGAGAAAAGGCGTATGACCGCTTGGAGCATTTGCTGTATGACATAGAAAGGCTTACAGGCAAAGAGGTGACACCCATAATTAGGGAACTTGACAAAATATGCAACGAGAACTATTAAAATTCAAGAATATGGACATTAAAGAAAGCAAAGAATACCGCCTCGCCAAAGACTGGGAAATGGCGGTAAACAGTTTCAGTTTCAACCCCGAACGGTTCGCAGCGGCAATCCCCGACATGCACCCCACGCTTCAGCAAAGCCTGTATCGCCTGATTAAGGCGTGTATCAAGGTCATGGCGGACGAAACGCGGCACTATGACGAACGAAACCAAGCCTCGCACGAGGAAGCGAAGCGCATCATGGAGTACCTCAATGAACACGGACGTAATATACCATTAAAATAAGGAGGATAATATGAAAACAAATGAAATTCAATTTGGCGGCAAGAGCTATGTATGCCGTATTGTGGAAGCCAACGATGGCGAAGAACTGCTGATTGCCCCGACCACCCTGCTGGATGCCCTGCAGCCCTGCAGTTTCGATGACGAAAACGAAGGTTTCGCCAGTAAAGAAGCCGAAAGCATTTATGACGAAGTTTTCTTCTTTACCGATGAGAGAACCCTTCAACTGCCCGAAAACGAGCTGGTAGCCGAACTCAAAAAGGATAACCCGGACTGGTTCGAGTGAATCATGGAATAATAATTTATAAACTTACAAACTTAGAGTTATGGAAAAAGAATATGTAATGCAGGTTGCACAGATCATTAAGGAACAGTTAGTAGCGTTAACCCCCATGACCGTCCTCATGTCATGGAGTATCGAAGAATTTGCCGCCACTCTATACAGGGATTTGCCGGCACTCCGAATCAAGGTAAACGGACGACTGCACGCGGGATATGTCATCGTCGTGCTCAATGGTTCGGACTATTACGAGGTTTATCTTGTGAAGGGAATGGACGTGGAATGTGTGAACAACGAGGTTTGTTTCGATGAACTGGGCGGTGTCATCGACCGGGCTATCGAAAGCGGTACGGACAAAGCCAAGTATGATAAATTCTGTGAACAGGAGCGACAGAATTTATATGTAACTGTTGTCACTGTCTGATTCCTCTTTTTGGGGGACGAGAGCCGTGCCTTGTCGGTAAACGAACAGGGTACGGCTTTTCTGTATATAATGCAGAAAAGAATAAAAATCTGCCGTTTGTAAATGATTTCAGTCGTTCATAAAACGGATTGTCTGTGACTGCCTGCTCCCTTTATATTTGCGATGCAGGTTCACAAAGTAATAACGGGGGCATTACTCCGGCTATGCCTTCGACCTGATTCCCGTAAACGGCAATATGATGGAATTCAAGAGTTTCTGTCGTGGTTTTCTTAGAGTAAGAGAGTTTGACCAGTTGATTTCCGAGAAAGAAAACAGTCAGGGAGTACCGTCGTGGATGCACATCGGGTATAAGAACTCGGAGGGTAAACAACGCAAGCAGCTGCTGTCTATGATAGGCGGCAAATATTATCCCATGACTTGATTTGACTCGTTTCAGGTAATCACCATCGGTCAGAGTGCAAGCGTCGGGTTCGTGCACCCTCCCTCTATACATTTTAATGCCGTTATTATCAATTCAACAGCAACAAACGACCGGTGTCTCCTGTATTTTTCCTATATTTGTTTCCGATTTACAGTCAGATATGGAACAATTAGCAAATTCAATACAAAGCATATCCTTTGAGCAGTTGGCTCAAAAGATTATAACCGTCGATGATTCAATGCGTGGGGTGGCGGTTAAAACCATCAATCAGGCAACCACGTTACGCAATTGGATAATCGGATGTTATATTGTTGAATACGAACAAAATGGCAGCGACCGGGCCAAGTACGGGGACAATCTGCTGAAAAGTCTGGAAAAACGTATTGGGCAAAAGGGCCTGAATGTCACCCTTTTCCAACTTTCACGATTGTTTTATAGAGATTATCCGCATATCGGTACACTGGTTTCCGCAAATCATGCGACGGCGTTGCATAAATTGCCGTTATCAGAAATTTATGCGACAGTGTCGCACAAATTGCCGGAAATTGACTCTTTCGCTGTTAATAAGAAAAATGCAGGCAAGCTTTCTGAACAGTTCAATACACCCCCTGAGAATTTGGTTTCTGCACTTTCCTTTTCGCATATCAGGGAGTTGCTTACGATAGAAGACCCGTTGGTACGTTTTTTCTATGAAACGGAATGTATTCGGGGAACATGGAGTGTGCGTGAATTACGCCGTCAGATTGTTTCCAACCTTCACATTCGCATCGGACTGTCGGAGGATAAGATGAAAGCGATGATGCTTGCAGACAGCAAGGCAGAGCGACACACCCCGCTTTTGCAGATACGCGACCCCTATACGTTTGAGTTTCTCGGTCTCCAAGCCAAAGATGTCGTTACGGAAAGCGATATTGAAGAAGCCCTGCTCGGACACTTGCAGGAGTTCTTGCTGGAACTTGGGAAAGGCTTCTGTTTCGAGGCGCGTCAGAAACGCATCATCATAGACGGAGAATATTATTTTGCGGATCTCGTTTTCTACAACCGGTTGCTTCATTGCAATGTCATTGTGGAATTAAAAAATGACGAGTTCCGCCATGAACACATAGGACAGCTGAATGCCTATGTCAGCTATTATGCCGAGAATGAAATGCAGCCGGGCGACAATCCTCCGGTCGGTATTTTGCTTTGTACACACAAAGGAAAGAAGATGGTGGAATACGCCCTTGGCAGTATGGATAATCATCTTTTTGTTTCGACATACCAGTTACAGTTGCCAAACCGTCAGCAATTAGAACAGTTCTTGATGGACGAATGTCGGGAACAGTCCTCGGAAGTGTGAAAAATAGATAGGAAACACCGAAACGCCTGCAATAATCACGGAATCATTGCAGGCGTTTTGCTTCTTTCCATAACGGAAGCCGACTTTCTATTTCGCACCCCTTTTGTTCAGCACGTCCTTTATCATTTCTTTCACCTCTATTCCCACATTCACGAAATTCCGGTAAAGAATGCGTTCCCGTTCCTCCCTCGACTTGAACGTGTAGAACTTCGGCAGTGGTACATACGCAGCTTCCTCCTTCTTGATTTCCTTCATGTCGAAATCCGTTTTGCAGAAGAACTTCGAGGTCTTGAACTCCTCCGATTCCTGTACGTTCATCGAACCTCCTATACC
>ENA-OOZO01000113-OOZO01000113.1-human-gut-metagenome-genome-assembly--contig:-NODE-113-length-11073-cov-1.553639_pt1 | contig 11073 bp, 9 predicted proteins | sample MGYA00241046_ERZ501408 | MGnify/ENA primary metagenome ERZ501408 (study PRJEB25962, sample SAMEA2042730) | human gut metagenome | biome: human gut; feature: human-associated habitat; material: faeces... | reverse complement strand
GGCGATTGAGGCAGCAGATGTGGTACTGATGGATGATGATCCGCTCAAGATTGCGAAAGCAATCCGTATCGCAAGAAAGTGCCTGCGGATTGTATATGAAAATATCTGTTTTGCAATCGGGATTAAACTGCTCTGCCTGTTTTTGGTAACGATAGGTATTGCAAATATGTGGATGGGAATTTTTGCAGATGTCGGTGTTATGGTGATTGCTGTGCTGAATGCAATCCGCGCACTTTTTGTAAAAAAATTATAGGGTATAATTCTGCCGGAAATGTTCCGGTGGAGAGGAGGAACTTCATGGAAAAAGAAAAGATTGAATGCTGTAGTGAAAATCAGGTACATCCGGATCTGCTAAAGATCGTGAATGACACGATGCCGGAAGAAACGGAACTGTATGATCTTGCAGAATTATTTAAAGTGTTTGGAGATTCCACCCGTATCCGCATCCTGTTTGTCCTGTTTGAAGCAGAGGTGTGTGTCTGTGATCTTGCAGCGGCATTGTCAATGACACAGTCTGCAATTTCCCACCAGCTTCGGATTTTAAAACAGAATAAGTTAGTCAAATGCCGCAGGGAGGGAAAATCTGTTTTTTATTCCCTGGCAGATGACCACGTCCGGTCAATCATTGCACAGGGCAGGGAGCATATTGAGGAAGATGTAATATAAGGTTGATACCATATGGGAGAAAAGGACATTCGCGGTGGATGTCCTTTTTTCGTACAGACGGATCTTAATATTTATTTAAGTTTCTTTAAAGATAGCCTTTTTTGGATATGAAACTGCTATAATAAAGGTGCAGTAGAAAAATACATCAATTAAAATATGAGGTAAATACATATGGAAACTTATGAAAGCGTAAAAAGTAATCCGGTGCAGCCGGAGCAGAAAGAAAAGAAAAAAGGCGGTGCATGGAAAGGGATTGTAGCGGTGATTCTTGCAGCAGGCGTTGTGGGAAGTACCACGATTTCTGCGTTTAATCTGGTGACTTTAAAATCCTATATTGCAGAGCAGAAAAAGGAAGAAAATCCTGAGACTACCGAGGATTACGTAAAGATCGCAGATAATTATGAGATCAAACCTACCACAAATATTTCGGATGCCTACAAATCCGGCGATACTTCAAAGCTGACAGACAAAGAAAAAGAAACCCTTGATATGGCAAAAAAAGCGATCAAAGATATGAAGATTACGGACAGCATGTCTGATTTTGAAAAGGAAAAGGCGGTGTATGACTGGATGACCAAAAAGCTCCAGCAGGATTCCGGGGCACTGACCGTTATTCCGAGTACACAGGAAGACTGTGATAATCCATACGGTGTGTTAAAATACCACAATGCCGTATGTGTCGGTTATGCGACGACATTCCGCATGTTCATGCAGATGATGGGAATTGAATGTAAAGTGGAACATAATACAGAAAAATTCCATAGCTGGGATGTGGTAAAAATTGACGGAGACTGGTACATTACCGATATTTATTCCGATGCAGGAAATGGAAATTATGCGAACTTTAATGTGACTGATGCCATGTATGGACAGTCCCAGAGCTGGGATCGCGATTACTTCCCGGCAGCTAACTCATTAAAGTACAATATGGCATACCAGAATAAGAAAACAGTGGACAGTATATATGATCTGCCGAAAGCATTGCGTGCTGCTATGGACAAAAAGCTTGGCGGGGTCATGGTTGCGTTTAAAGAGGATATTACAGAGGAAAAAGCGCAGGTGGCAAATGCCATAGCTTCTTCCATTGACAATTTCCTGATGTCCGGAAACTATAAGGATATGCCATACAGTCTGGGAACTTACAACTGGATTCAGGATCCGGATGGAAAAGGATATTTGTTTAATGTTACCATGCCGGGATATAACACGGACAATACAAGCCAGAATATCAGCGAAAAAGAACAGAAAAAAATCGACAAGGCTGTCCAGAAAGCATTTCAGGGACTGGAATCTGCAAACGGAGATGGCATGATGATGGATGGCGCAAGTGCTGATATCGGAAATAAGGATATGACCATGGATGATGCGGCACAAAATGGGGCAACGTTCAGTACAGAAGAAACTGTGGAGGCCAGATAACAGATGAAAAAACAAAAAACGGGTTGGAAACTTCTGCTGGTGCTGACCATGCTGGTGATGTGTGTGGGATGTGGTGCGAAGAAAAACACGTCCGGTTCTGTCAGTATGTATGACCTGCGCACGGCGATGGAAGCAGCGGATCCGGATCTGCCGGAGATGCTCAATGCCAGCAGCGCAGAAAAAGATGCAGAAGATAAGTTTTCCCATATTTCTGACATGGACTATAAAAAAGTGGACAGTTATTTTGTAAGCTATTCTTCGGATGGACACAAAGCAGATGAAATTGTAGTGATTGCCGTGAAAGATAAGGCAGATGTGGATGAGGCAAAAGAAAGCCTGACAAAGCATCAGCAGGATCGGTATAATTTGCTGCAGTCCTATGAACCGAAGCAGGTCAGCCGGATTCAGGATGGGTTGGTTTTTACGAAAGGGCAGTATGCAGTCCTTATTATCACAAGCCATAATGATGATGTGCGGAAAGCGTTTGAAGATACCATAAAAAGTAAGTAGTATAAATAGGATCGTGTTTGAGTAAAATATAGAAATAAAAATGCAACATTCTTTTATAGAATGTTGCATTTTTATTTACACATAATATATCGGACGATGGAAGCATTCCTTAACCCCTGAAAAGAAAATATTTTAAATTTTCTTTTCGGTTATACTTTTGCTGGCATAGAACGCAATGCTGCCTCATATTCCTCCAGAGAATATTTCCTTAAAATTTGTTCTTTTGTCAATCCAAGATCCATCATATTTTGAATTGCATCGAGTCTTTCTTCGCGTTTGCCTTCAAGTCTGCCTTTTGCTTTTCCACGAGCTTCCCCACGGGCTTCGCCACGAGCTTCGCCTAGTTCCAGCAATTCCTCCGACCGTAATTTTAAAATCTTGCCACCCATAACATCACCCAGTCCTTTCCTAATGGTATTGTTTTTGGAATGATATAATCTGCAATCTGTTCAATCAGAACAATCATATCCATATAAAGATGTGATTTATTTTCTTTTTCAGCTGTTTCTTCAAGTCTTCGGTTAATTTCACGGAAGTCAGCTAACAATTGTTGTAACTTTCTGGTATCCGTCCCGTTGTGCTTCAAAAAGTGCTCATACCGTAAAATATGATACGGTAGCAAAATCAGTAGCCGTTTCTCAAAAATGCGGTCAACGGTATACTTTTTTGCCTGTAAAATTGGAACACGGTAGCGCACTTTTTGTCCATCCGCAAACTTCACGACCGCTTCGTGATAGTCCGGGAGATCGCGGTGGTTACGGATATAGAGAACGCAGGACTGTGGAAATTCAATTTCCCAGATTTCGTCATTTTCATAAGAAGCGTGCTCGATCGCAATCGAAATATCATACTCGAACATTCGTATAACCATCGTTTTGTCTTTCGAGGACTGGCATTCCAGATGATAAATGTGATTGCCAATCCGGATAATAGAATCTGTAATCACAGTGCCATATTTTTCATAATGTTCGTTCCGCAACTGTTCAAAATGTTCTTCTTCACTGTAAGAAGTGTGGAATACTTCATTGATCAGAGGAATCAGAAGCTGTGGCATTTTCTGAGCAATTGTTCGGAAAACATCATCAAAAATGGTGCTGTGATCGGTTGTTTCATAGTTGGCATCTGGCAGTGAAGCTGTCAGAATGTCAGATTTCTCCATGTGGTATCCTGCCTTTCTTTTAGTATATATCATAAACGTCTGTTTTTACAATATGAAATAATAAGAAACAGTTCTGCTATGACACGTTTATGAAATTTTAATTCCAATTGTGATATATGAGCGAAATGCTCCCCATGATTGCTGCGTGCTGCCTTTTTGGTAACAACGGCCTGGCATCAGATTTGGAATATAGATATTTATTGAAAACAGAATAACGCATTTTATGATTAAAGTCAAACATTTTATGAAAGAGAACGCTTTGTTGAACGCTTTGTACATGGTATCGCAACAAAGCATTCCCCGAACGTTTTACAGATTAATATTCAGATAGACAAGATCCTTTTCGTCTTGTTCAATTCCAAGGTAACGTTTCGTGATATGAAACGAAGAATGGTTAAAAACATTCATTAAAAGTGCTGGCTGGACTCCTTCCTGCCATGCATAATAGCCAAAGGTTTTCCGGAGAGAATGACAGCTGATCGCCTCTTCACTGGTTGTATGTGAGGCATCTTCTTTAATAATGCGGTAAGCCTGTGAACGGCTGAGCGGTTTATAAGGGTTTGTCCGTTTGGAGAAAACATATTCTTCCGGATCAGGATTCTTTTCCATAAAATATAGATACAGGGCATTTTTCGCGTTCTGGTTTATCGCAATATAATTTCTTTTTCCTGTTTTATGTTCCCATATCAAAAGGTGATCCCGAAAACAGTTCTTTTTAAAATCATAGACACTTCTCCAGCGAAGATTTAATAGATCGCTGATTCTCAGTGCAGTGTTTAATCCCAATACAACTAAAGTATAATTTCGCAGATGCGGTTTTACCTGCTTGTAGTATGAACTGAAATTCTGCAGTTCCTGTCGGTTTCGGATCGGTTGTGTTGTTCCCATAAAAATTACTCCTTTCAAGTCAAAAATAAAATGCTTTTGTGACATAAAATGCAACATTCTATAAAACATTGTCGCATTTTTGAAATAAAAAGAAAAGAAGCATTTTATAAAAATGCGGATGCGTAAGAAAATACGCAGGACATACCCGAGGAAACAGGGTATGGAATACATACATGGAGGTAACAAAATGCTGAAACTTTCATTGAAACAGGGGCAATATGTAAACATTGGTGATAACATCCGTGTGGTCTATGTAGGTGGTTCGGGAAATCACGCAAGGCTGCTCATTGATGCCCCGAGAGAACTCAATATTGCCAGAAGTACCACGGAAGAAAATCTGGCACGAAGGAGAGAAACCTATTATGCAGAGCCGGGCATTTCCAGAGAGGCACAGCAGGAAATTAAGAGAATCCTGTGGAACGAGCGGATGAAGGCAGAGGCAAAGAAAGATGCAGAGAGTTTGAAAGATAAATTTAACTCCTGATCTGTTTTAAATTCTGGTAATAGGTGGGGCACACCCGGGACGCTTCGCTTATTTGATACAAGGTCGCAAAGCATCAAAAGATGCTTGTGACGCGTTACTGCAAAGTGACGCAATAACAACACCTTAGGAAAAGGATTTCCAGAGGAAAAGACATAATACCCCGCATAGCGGGAGTTCAAGGAGGATTCAATTATGAGTATGGTAGTACAACACAACATGCAGGCAGCAAACGCAAACAGAATGCTTGGTATCACATCCGGAGCACAGGCTAAGTCAACCGAGAAGTTATCTTCCGGTTACAAGATCAACCGTGCAGCAGATGATGCAGCAGGACTTACTATTTCCGAGAAGATGAGAAAGCAGATCCGTGGACTGGACAAGGCTTCTTCCAATGCACAGGACGGTGTATCTTCTGTACAGACCGCTGAAGGTGCTTTAACAGAAGTTCACAGCATGTTACAGCGTATGAATGAGCTTGCAGTTCAGGCAGCAAACGGTACAAACTCCAAGGATACAGACCGTAAGGCTATTCAGGATGAGATCGACCAGTTAAATACAGAGATCGACCGTGTTGCTGAGACAACCAAATTCAATGAGATTTACCTGTTAAAGGGTGATGATGGTGAGAAGACTGTCAACATGAATGCACACGATGCAGGATTAAAGGGAACTTTGACTGATAATGGTGACGGAACCGCTACATTTAAAATGGATGAATTAAATTTTGGTGATAGCGTAAGTATTGGCGGAAAAAATTATACCATTGGAGCAGCTGATGCAGATGTAGATGCTTGGTTTACGGCCAATGGAACTGATGTGACAGATACAGCTAATAAGAAAGTGACAATTAATGGCACGGAATATACATATGTTGATGCAGTAGCATCAGACGGTACTAATGGAGCAATTACTGCTGGATGGTATGCAAAAACACCAACAGTAGCAAAAAATGATAAAAACGCTACTACAACACCAGATTTTGCAGATGTAGCGGCTATTAAAACGGCAGTAAAAGCTGGTGCTACTGTGAAAAATGGAACAAAGAGCATCACAGGAATGAACGATGCCAAGAATAATACTACAGGTGCAGCTGCAGCAGATGGAATTTCTGATAATGATGTGACAGTTATTTCTAAAACAAAGGCATATGATCTGGCAGCAAAGGAATTACTTGCAGCTAACCAGATTGGTGATACTGAAGGAAATGCAAAGGTTGGTATTGATAAGAATTATGCTGCAACTGATGGAACAAATGGTAATGGAACATTTTACATTAAAACAGGGCAGTCTAAAGTTGCCAACACATTAAGCTTCAGCCTTCATGTAGGGGCAGATGCTGACATGACAAACAAGATCACTGTAGATATTGATACTATGAATTCTGCAAATCTTGGCATCAAGGGATTAAATGTAGCTGACAAGAACGGTACAGCAGCAACCTACGCAATCGATGCTATTTCCGATGCAATCTCTAAGGTTTCTTCCCAGAGATCCGCACTCGGTGCTGTACAGAACAGATTAGAGCATACCATCGACAACCTGGATAACATTTCCGAGAATACATCTTCTGCTGAGTCTCGTATCCGTGATACAGATATGGCAAAAGAGATGGTAAACTACAGCAAGAACAACATTCTTGCACAGGCTGGACAGTCTATGCTTGCACAGGCTAATCAGTCTAATCAGGGTGTACTTTCTCTGTTACAGTAAAAGTAAATTATTATTACAAGTCAAAGGGGATTCTTCGGAATCCCTTTTTACGTATGGATAAAATATGATAGAAAATATTTGGGGTATGGTAATTCAATTTATAGAAAAAATTAGATTTATTGATTCCAATAAGTTGAAAGAACAATTTGGAAATTTACAGGCATTATATGTTGTCATATGGGCATTTGGAAATACATTGTCACTTTTCTTTTTAAACAACAGGGATATTAAAAATTATGGAATTTCGATTGAAAAGAGATTGGCTTCCTATAAAAATATAATTTCTGTTACTTTTGGGGTGTGTCGATTCTTTTCCGTGGCATTGATTGGTCTGGCTGCAATTAGTAGTATTGGTGCATATTGGTCATTGTTATGTATATGTACAATTGTTCAGGTTATACTGGCAATACTTATCTTATTATGCACAAGCTATTTAATAAAGAAAACAACGTTTGAAAGAGATTTAAACAAACAACTTGAGAGAAATTTGCATATTAAATTACAAGATGAAAAAATTATAGTTAATTGGGAAAAAATGTTGTTTTATCAAGTGCTGAAGAATGCTGATTATGATAATGAAGATGAACAGACGGTTTGCAATGAGTTTTGCAAAGCAGGAGAAATAATTCATACGAAAGTCCAAGAATTGAATAAAAGTAGGAAGGAAAAAGAAAGTATTGAATTAAGAATATATATATTCGTCTTTGAAAATATATTTTTCAAAGATGAAAAGATAGAAAAAAGGTGGAGATTTATAGAAGGGGTTTTGTTTCAAAAAAAACAGGGGATAAAGTTTGATTTAGAGGCTGTGCAAAGGGCAGTAATATATTGCCTGGTAAAAAATACGCTATCAATTGATAGAAGATATTTGCGAAAACTTTTGGTGACGACAACAAAACCCGGGGAATGGTATAAGTGGACATTAGCTTTGTATTATTTCTTCCCGGAAATTCGGGAAAAAAGTTATCAGTATTTATGGGTAGAGCAATATATTGAAAATGAATGGGTTAAGGTCGAACAAAAAGCTTTTGATATTGACCGGTATATCAGGCGAATGCAACGGGAGAGTGAAATTCTCAAAATTGTACAAAAATTAGTCATTGAGTCAGGGGAATGAATTAAATGGATGATGTAAAAAAAGATACAAGTTTTTGCACACTTGTTCTGTATAAACAACATTATAGAAACAAGTACACGCAAAGCCTTCCGGATAGCAGTTATAGTTCGTGGGGATATTATGATGGATTTGATATACGAATACCTGATGTGAGTTATACATATGCGAGCAAAAAAGAGATTAGCTTATTGACAAAGATGCATTCTGAAAGCAGAAAAATTATAACGGAATTGCAAGGATTTTATGGAGTTCAAATTATCGGCTTATTAAGGAACCAATATAACAAAACATATGAACAATTTATCGAAAATTATAAATGCAAAAAGTACCCTTATTTTGGAATAGGGTTTGTTATGATGAATGATAAATTACAGTATGATGTGCTTCAAAAAAAGATTGAGGAAGAGAATCAGAAGCAGAACGAATTACAGATCCTTGTTATGCAAACATTTGATACAATGGATGCAGTTGTATTAATTCAAAGTAATTGTTTGCGAGAACTTGAGAAATGTCTGAGGAAACTTGAAAATATATCTCAAATTGTATATCTGTATACGATTGTTGGTGTGGCACAATCTTATTTAAATATCTGTTCAGAAAAGAAAATTGAATTGAAATGGAATGAAAGAGATTGCAATATTGAGAAAAAAATTCCGTTATTGACACTGAAAATTGCATCTGAAAATCCAAAGAAAATAAGGACAATAATTGAAAGCAAAAGTATTATGGAAACTGACATAAATAAATATTTTAAGGAAGCGGACTTCAAGTATATGCATGGACACCATAATGTTTTTATTCAATTCAGAAATATTCCTGTTAAATTCTTGATTTTTTTGCTTTTGCCAAATGGATTATTATCGCACGAAAATGAGTTGTTCGGGACATCAATATATAATATTGAAACAGACTGCTTATATGATTTTGATATTGCGGACGGAGAAAGAGTACAGGACACACAGGTGACAGATGATTTGCCAGAGCTTCTCACAGATATGTATATAAAAACTGTTCAAAAATATTTAGAAAATGAAAACAATACATATTTGCACAATCTTGTTTTGATTTTGAACGCTCTGTCGCAATTTGAACATTTTCGTATGGCGAGAGACGTATATTATTTGGTGTTTCGGGCATTTAATAACTTTTTAATGGAATTTGACAAGTTAAGTCGTGAAAAAAATGATGAAAAGATAGATGAATTGAATGTGGAAATTACAAAAATGATAGGATATATAAATTCAGTAGTGACACAATCTATTCATACAGATCAGAATTTTTTGGCAATTCCAGGTTATAGTGGAATATCATTTTGGTTACCAATTAAGTTGACTATATATTATCAAGAGTTAGCATATAAAATTATAAAAATATATCGTGAAAAGAAACATCAATATGATGTGATGCTTGTTCCAGAACTGGAAACAAAACCGTATACGAAGGAAAAAAGAATAGAGGGTAGCGAAAATATAATTCATACTATAATAGTGAAGTTCGGACAAAGAATGTTGTTCCAACCATCTTTGCATATAGTATTAATTCATGAATTAAGCCACTATATAGGAGAAGAATACAGACAAAGAATACTTCGTAAAAACAAAATTGTAGAATTGATGGCATTCCTTACAGTAAAATTTTTATTCAAAGGAGTCATACAGGAAAATGGAAGTATACAAAAAGAGATTGACTCATATATTACAAATGTACAAGAGAAAATCGAGGCATTTTACCTTAGAAAGATAAACAAGAAGTGTAGCAATGATTATTATGCGTCGGATATTGCCAAAGCATTGCAGAGCGCTGCATGGAATATAATAATGGCAGATAGTAAAGATCCGCTGTTTGAAGAAGTGTTTGGAACGTTGAGTGATTGGGAGGCGATCATTAAAAAAATAGATGAAATTGAACCCGGATTGGACGGTGAAGAAATTTTCTTCGAAGTAAAAAATTGCCTCAGTAGTAACCGTATGAAAGCAAGATATTCTGTCGAAGTAGAAAATCTGATTTGTTCTTTAGTTCGTGTTTTTAAAGAAATCTATTCGGATATATCTGCATATGCTATTTTGCAGTTTCCTTTTGAAGAGTTTCAAGATGCATTTAGTATATCGGAAGAAAAGCAAATAGATAATACAAATGTTGATTGTCAGCAAAGCATAAGAGAGTATGTTATGGCGCACATTATGAAAAATGGCAGCGAAATTAAAGTAAATAATCGTGGCTTAGAGATCTCTGGAAATAACAGTGTTTATGATCAAATGTATTCGTATGATTTGGTAAAGAAACAATTGTGTGAATATGCTGAAGAATGCATGAAAAAAATACAGTATAGATTTAATAAATCAGATAATGATGTAATTGATAGCATTCGGATAGCTTATACACATTTTAAACAACAGAATGATAGCGATATTTTCTCAATTGTCATCAAGGAAAATGATGCATATGAAAAAGAAACCTATAGGCAAATTAAATCGTTCACTAAAAAATTTCCGGTAAAAAGGACTTGAGAAAAATATACATGGGTGATATAATATTTGCCAATATTTAATGAAAGGTAGAGTTATGAATAAAAATAATTTTGGTATATTAACGGCGGAAGATATGGATAAGGAAGCTCAACCAATAAGAAATGAGTGGAATTCTTTTTCGGTACCTCCAATTTCAATAAAAGAGCAAAAACGATTGAAATTTGAAAGTGAAAAAGAAAAGCGAAAGGAATGTGCTATCAAAGAAGTATTTGAAATATAAGTAATTTGGATAGACATAAGTCAACCCATTTTTGGTTAAGGAAATGTTGGTTTGTAATTTCCCTTCGTTGTACAGATTAAAAACAAAAAAGATCTATGCTATGCAAGGGTCTTGTTTAGACAAAAGCCAAAATCTCCAAACTGAGTAGTTTTATCTTCATCAGTTTGGAGATTTATATAAACTTTGAGATAATTTCTATACTTTTTCAGACATAGAATTTAATGCCTCTTCATATTCCTCAGGAGAATATTTTCTTAAAATCTGTTCTCTGGTTAAACCAAGATCAATCATATTTTGAATTGCATCAATTTTGGCTTCATGTAGTCCGGTAAGCCTGCCTCTGGCTTCCCCTCGAGCTTCCCCTCTGGCTTC
>ENA-OOZO01000108-OOZO01000108.1-human-gut-metagenome-genome-assembly--contig:-NODE-108-length-11327-cov-1.311125_pt1 | contig 11327 bp, 10 predicted proteins | sample MGYA00241046_ERZ501408 | MGnify/ENA primary metagenome ERZ501408 (study PRJEB25962, sample SAMEA2042730) | human gut metagenome | biome: human gut; feature: human-associated habitat; material: faeces... | reverse complement strand
GTTCGGCTCATGGGGATACCTTGTGTTAAAGCTGCCCTCCGCCGCCTGCATCGGGTCAAGTCCACACCCGCCAGACTCCTGCATCATCACCGCCTTGATAAGCTCCACATATTCGGGAATACCGTACTGTTTGGCATATTTCTGTATCAAAGGCTCATAGGCTTCCACCTCTGCACTGACAGGGGTATAGGCGTTGCTCCCGCTTCCGCCGCCAAACAGGGAAACAGCACAGCCGAGCAGGACAACAATGAGAATAATCACAACTGCAATCCAACCACCTGCAATTAAAGCGGAAATCAGAGCTTTTGTTCCTGCAATAATCGCCTTGACCGCAGCTATAGTGGCTCTGACCGTAGCTTTTGTTGCTTCAGCGGTTGCCTTTGCGGTGGCTTTTGCCGCCTGTGCCGCCTTTTGGGCAGTTTTCGCAGAAGCCTTTGCCGCTACCTGTGCTGTTTTTACCGAGGTTTCCGTCGTTTTGATTGCCGCCTTAGAAGTTGCCTGTGCTGTTTTAATTCCCTTTTCGGTAGTCTTTACCGTTCCCTTAGCAGTTGCTTTCACCGCTTTTTCTGTATTTCGGGCTGTGGTCTTAATCATTTTTTGCCCCTGCTGTCGGGTCTTTATCAACTGCGATTTTGCTGTCTGGGAAACATCGGGGGCAGAGGAACGGCTTGCAGCCCCGTGACGGATCTGCAAGCCGTGTTGTTCTGACATATTCTGTGCTGCTTTCTGTTCTGCGGCTTTGACAGCCCGACTTTGCTTGAAATCGGTTATTTTATCTTTTGCCTTACCGATATTCTCCTGCGTTGTCTTGACTGCCTTTTGCCCCTGCTTATTGAACTGGTGGATACCTTCGTCCTTTACGCGGTCTGCCGCATAAGAAATCCTGTCAGCAACATACTCAGTGGCAGAGTTTTCATCAGCGTAGTATCCCTGTTCTGCCCTTTCCTTTATCCCCACATAGGCAGACTTCATACGCTCACTGGCTATGGCGGCTTTATCTATGGTCTTTATTGTACCTTTGACCGCATCTCTGGTTTTTATATCAGCCATAGAAAACCTCCTTTCCCAGAGGATTTGCGTTCAAATCAGCCGACCTTTTTTGCCACAACAACGAGCCTGCCGTTCTGTGCGGAGTATTCGCAGGTGGAAAAGGTAATGAGCCTGTCGCCGTATTCAGCGGTCACACCTGTATCATACAAAGCAAGCTCCTTGCACTTCCCGACATAGGAATTAAATTCTTCCTCATTCTCCGCATCAACAAAGTCGTAGTATCGGAAGCCCTCAGAACTGTACGCCACAGTCTTAAATATAGCGACGATTTCATACTCTGCCTGCTCTGTGAGGGTATCAAACTGAATATTCTTGTGTTCCTCATAAAAGCTCTTGGACTTGTAATCCTCCAACGCTCCAAACATCTTGCCACCCTTGATGTGATGACCGTAGATAACCAGATTGTCACTTTCGGCAATATCACAATTCTCCTGCACATAAGGCGTACCTAAGTCGCTGTACTCTTTTTCAAAATTGTGCTTCAGATAAAAATTCGGATTGTTCCTGCTCTGCATCACAGGATAATTGATTGTCGTGCCGGCAATGGAAATCCAACCCACCATATCCTCATTCTGTAAATACAATTTCTGATACTTGGCAAGCACATCTTCTCCCTCGCTGACAGGGGCATCGTCTGGCACGGTTTCATCCGTGGGAGCCTGCTCTACCATCTCGGCAATCTCCTCAAAGGTTTCCGTCTGCTCGTCCACCTCTGCATAGTAATGATAAATGCGGAAGCCGCAAAAAGCCGCCGTACCTAACAGGCACACGGCGGCTACAACACAGATAATAGATTTATAATTCTTCATAGGCTTTTCCTTTCTTATCTTGAAATTTCCGTCTGTTTTCTGGGAGCAGGAAGCTCCCTGCAATATTCGGGGTATCTGACCTTGATACCCTCCATAAAGTAGGGAGCAAACTCACAGCAGAACAACTCCTCTGGCGTGAAATACCGTTCCTGCCCTTCCTCTGCATACCCGTTCCAAAGGTTAAAAGCAAGATGGCAGACCTTGACTGTTCCACTTGTCTGCCAGCCGCCGTGCATACCCTCTGGCTCGATGCAGTCCTCCTTGAAATTGAACATCTGGTTGATGTTCGCCCTCGTTTCCGAAGCGATACCCATCACATAGAAAAACGCCCTGTGATAACAGTCGTTCACTCTGCATTTCATCATATTTTCCAGAAAGAAATCACGATGAGCCGTATCACGGAATTTAATATCAGCCATAAAAAACCTCCTTTCTTAGACCTCACCGAACTTGGTCGTCATCAACTTGTAAAGCTCGGTATTGCGTGGGAACTTGTTTACAAATGGTACAAGAGAGCTGCCAACTTTGAGTAATCCCTGTCCTGCACCGACATTCGTGATATAGCTCATCTGAAGGTCGGAGATATTAAGGAGCTTGGCAAGCTCAAGTCTGTCCGTAGATGCTTGGTTAAGCATAATGATAAATTCGCTGTTAGCAAGCATCGTCCTTGCCGTATGGCTCTGCAAAAGGTCGTCCACATTCTGCGTAATACCTGTACAGTACGCACCATATTTACGCACACGCTTCCAGAGGGTAAAGAGGAAGTTTGCAGAGTATTCATGCTGAAAGAGCAGATAGATTTCATCAATGAAAATAAATGTGTTTCTGCCTTTGGCTCTGTTCTGTGTGATACGGTTTAAGATACTGTCAAGCACGACAAGCATACCGATAGGCTGTAACTGCTTGCCCAAATCCAGAATGTCATAGCAGATAAGACGGCTGTGGGTATCAACATTCGTGTGCTTTGCAAAGGTGTTGAGCGACCCGTCCGTAAACAGCTCAATCGCAAGGGCGATTTCCTGTGCTTCTGGCTCATTCTGTTTTAACAGTTCCTCACGGAAGTCCTGCAAGGTGGGCGGCGTTCCCATATAGTTGCCCTGCTGATAATAGCGGTACACGCTTGCCGTACAGCGGTCAATGATGGATTTCTGCTTTGCTCCCAAGTTCGTGCCGCCGATGAGCTGTTCGCAAAGGGATAAAATAAACTCCGATTTCAGAATGACAGGGTTTGCACCGTCACCATAATCGGAGTTCATATCCATAGCATTGATGTGATTTTCACTTGTCGCAGAGATATGAATGACTTCTCCCTTCATTGCTTTCACAAGCGGGGAATACTCACGCTCTGGGTCAATGATGATAATATCAGCGTTGGGATCGGTCAGAATGATATTCGTCATTTCTTCCTTTGCGGTAAAGGATTTTCCTGCACCCGACACACCGAGAATAAAGGAATTGCCGTTAAGGAGCTGCCTGCGGTTGGCGATAATCATATTTTTGCTGATAACATTCTGACCGTAATACACACCGTTTTCATGGTAGATTTCCTGCACACGGAACGGGATAAACACTGCAAGGCTCTCTGTTGTGAGGGTACGCAGGGCATCTATCTTCCGTACACCAAATGGCAGAGCTGTATTCAATCCGTCCATCTGCTGATATTTCAGCACCGCAAACTGGCACAAATGCTTTCTTGCGGTAGTCAAGAGAGCTTCTGTATCATTGTCGAGCTGCTCTTTGGAATCTGCCGTATGCACCATCGTCAGCACGGCAAACATCATTCTCTGGTCACGGATTGTCAAATCATCCAGAAATTCCTTGCTTTCTTTTCGCTGCTGTTCCAAATCATAGGGGATAACGGCAGAAAAATTGTTGTTCTGGTTCTGCTTCCTCTGCCAATTCGTGATATTGGTTTCCACACCAAGCAGACGGTTTTCCACCTCCCGCACGGCTTCATCTGTGGGAACGGGGATAATATCAACGGACAGCATCATATTCCTGTTCAGCTCACAAAGCTCCGCAACCATACTGTCCTTGATATATGCCGCATACTCTCTGAGAAAAATCACACGCCCATATCTGTCACCCATTCTGAAGCAGTCGCTCTCAAATTCAAAGGTATCAGGGCAGATAAAATCCTTGAAATCGTGACCTTTCCGCATCGTCTGGGTAATATCGAAGTGGAACGCTGTTTCTTCTCCTGTACGGTAGAAGTCGTGGAAGATACGCAGCTTGTCGCCTGCGTCCAGTTCCACGCACTTCGACCCCAGACGGTTAAAGTGGGCGATAAGGTCAGCACCCACACGGGCGAAGTAGTTTCGGGCTTCCTCGATATTCTTCTTGCAGACAGATACGGTTACATACTTATCCTGTACGATGGAATTAGCCCCTGTCGCCTTATCCAGAAGCATTTTGTTGTATTCCTTGCGGTACTTATCCAGACCGTCATCAGCCATTGGGATTAAAATAGTCTGTTCAAAATCAGCTTTGTTCAAGCGACGGTTGTTGATAGTGATTTTCGTGGTCGCACCGCTGTCAAGGGAATTAAGAAGCTCCGAGTATTCAAGGAACATTGCTTCCTTATCCTCACGGCTTGCCACGGCATAGTTTATATCCTCAAATTTAAAGGTCTTTGCGTACTTGTTCCTGCCGACAAGGAATATGCCGTCATCCCAGATTGTCTTAATCGGGATAACATTCTGTACCGACTTCGGCACAACAAACTTTTCCCTGTCCTGCTTGAACAGATTTTTAAGAGTTCTCAGCATTGTTTACCTCCTTGCTGCGTTTCGCTTTTTTCTTTTTCGTTTTCTTTGGTTTCGGTGTCCTGCCTTTCTGCTTTTTCCGTACTGTCGGCAACCCTTTTTCATGGGCTTCAATGGTCGGCTTCATCGTTTCGTAATAGAGATTATCTGGCAGGAACATCAGCTTTTTCGGCATCAGAAATTCCGATTTAATCCACGCCCAGACAAACTGCTCTGCGGTCATACCGTTGTATTTGATAAATCCCATTGCCGCAAAGGGGAACGCACCTAAGATACAAACCCAACTGAGGGTTTCCGTACCAAACCGTGGACGGAGAAGAAAATACAAACCCACCGCCACGCCGCAGGCAAGGACAGAAAAAATGAACTGTCTGAGGGACAGTCCAAAAAACATACTCTCCGTATAATTACGGATTTCCTTATTTATCTTGACTTCCAATCATAGCACCTCCCTTACAAGCCCATCATTTCTCTTACAACACGGTCTGCCATTTTGACCGCACCGACAAGGACGAGCATATTGAACACAAGCTCCCCGATATAGCTCCATACCATTGTAACCGCCGCCGCATCGGGATTGACCACAGGCGGAGAAGAAGCAAACAGGGAAAAGATAATGCAGGCAAGCACGATAACCGCACCTTCAAGGCATACAGCGGCATAGCTCTTAATGAAGCTCTTGCCGACGCTTTGGCTCGGCTCTCCAGCAAAAGTGGAAAGGGGTACGGGTGCTATGGCAGTATAGATATACAGCTTGAAAAACCTGCCATATACCGACATAATCATTATGAATGACAGCACCGTAATAAACAGTCCGCCTATCAGCGTGACCGCCCATAGTGGGATACTCTCAAAAAATCCGCAGTCTTCAACGGCTGTCACGATTTCCTGCGGCAACACCGTCTGCTGTGCCGATCCAAATCCTGCGGCATTCATAATCGTGGAAATCATACCCTGCACAATCTTAAACAGTGCCATCATCAGTTCTAATCCGTAGGTCACTGCACCTTTGGCAATGGCAAAGCGGATAAACAGCTTCAAAGCCTGCTCTGGTCGCTTGACTTCTGCAAAATTTCCGCAGGTACGCATCACACCCACAACAAAGAACAGCACGAGCAGGGCAAGTCCAATAGCCTGCACCGCACCGTGAATATCCACGATGACATTCCATATCGTGCCTCCCTTAAAGTTCTCTGGGGATTGGGTAATGAGCTGCCATATCTCGGCTAATTTCTCATTCCAAGTGTTTAGGGCGTTCTCTAAATTCTGTACCACCCAGTTATCAGACATTTGACCACCTCCTTGATGATATTAGATAACGGGAGCGAGTTCCGCACTCGGCGGATCTGCTCCCGTTATCTTTTTGTGTCAGTCTGTTATCTTAGCCTGTGATAAGAGTCAAGATTTCTTTTGCGAAGGTAATGACAACGCCGCCTGCAAGTGTCAAAAATCCGTTAGCTCTCTGGGACGGGTCGTGGGATTTGAGGGAAAGACCAATCTGCACGATACCAAAGCCGAGCATAATCATACCAACAGCCCTCACCAGACCGAAAATGAAATCGGACAGATTGTTGACTACCTGAATGGGGTCATTGGCAGCAAAGGCGGTTACGGAAGTACCAAGCACAAAGGTCATTGCCATAACAGCCATACAGTAATAGCGGAAGCCTTTCTTAACCTTTTTAGTCATCGGCAGCTTCGTGGTTTTCTTGTTCTCGTTCTTCTTAAAAAGTTTCATAGGGTAAATCCTCCTTATAAATTGAATATTTCTTCCAAGTCCTCATCGGACAGAAGCTCATAGGAAGTGCTGACAGCTGTCACGCTCACGGCGTTATCTGGAATATCACTGTCAAACACAAGAGTTGCGACAGCCTGCGTAGGCTCTCCGTGGATATACGGCGGTTGCCCTCCGTCAGCCGTCAGCTTCACATTCGGGTGCTTCAAGATGTCATACTTGAAATCCATAACGGGGCGTTCTCCACGCACAAAAAGAAGTGCGTAACGGTTATCAAGCATACGCACTTCGTCTGGGGTCATCAGCTCACGCCCCGAAATCTGATAATTTGTTGAATAGTTACCACTCCGCCCAGAGCTTTTCCCGTAGGTGTTGGTATCAATGGTTTCCTTGCCCAAAAGCTCTGACACATATTTGTGGGTGCTTTGCTCGTTGCCACCCAGATACAAAAACTCATCGCAGTTGCCAACAATGCTTTCCCATTGCTTTTCAAAAAGGGCTTTGAGCTGTGCCAGATTTTGCAGGATAATGGATACCGATACCCCTCTGGAACGCATAACTGACAGGATTTTATCAAAGTCATCAGGCAATGAAACATTCGCAAATTCGTCCATTATGAAATGGCAATGCACAGGCAGGCTTCCGCCGTACTTGTGGTCTGCCAGATAAAAAAGCTGTTGAAAGAGCTGGGTATAAAGGATACTGACAAGGAAGTTAAAGCTCGTGTCGTTGTCTGGTATCAGAGCGAACAGAGCGACCTTCTTTTCTCCCAGACTTGGCAGGTCAAGCTCATCGGTGGCGGTAAGCCCTGCAAGGCTCTCCAGATTGAATTTTTCAAGCCTTGCGGCAAGGGTTATCTGGATACTCTTTAAGGTCTTTGCACTACCACTGTGGTAATCCCTGTAATACTTTAGGGCGATATGCTCTGGGTTTACCATTTCCAGACGGTCAAACAGCTCGTCCAGAGGGCTTACATAGCTGTCATCGTCCTCTCGGACTTCGCCTGCACGGAGCAGCTCCATAACCATCGGGAAATTCTGCTCGTCTGGCGGTGCTTCATATTTCAGATAGAACACCAGAGCCAGAAGCAGCATACTCGCCGCCGTATCCCAGAACGGGTCTTGCGACTGTGAGCCTTTCGGAGTGGTCGCCTTAAACAAGTTTGTTACCAACCTCTGAACATCGTTATCGTTCCGCAGATAGACAAAGGGATTGTAACAATGGCTGCGGTGCATATTGATAAGGTCAAGGACACGCACCTCATAGCCTTTCTTTTCAAGCAGTCCGCCCACATCTCGCACGATTTCGCCTTTCGGGTCTAAAATTACCATTGAGGTGTTGCATTGCATTGCGTTCGGCTTACAAAAAAACCTTGTTTTTCCCGCACCGCTTCCCCCGCAAACTAAAATGTTCAAATTGCGGCGGTGCTTTTTCCCGTCCAAGCCTATACGGACATTCTGGGTCAAAAGCTTATTAGCTGACGGGTCTTTATCTCGGTACTTCTTATTCAAAGCACCTGCGTTGCCCCATTTCGCAGAGCCGTGTTCCTCACGCCTGCGGTAGTTCCTGCGTGTAGAGAAATAAACGCCGATGCCCATAGCGTAGGCAAGCAAAAAAATAAGGACAGTCTTTACGCTGTCCTCACACATCGTTATTTCAAGCGGATTGCCCATCGCCACGGGTATACCTCGGATAATCTCTACAAGACCGCCGCTGACATAGGGTGCTGTCAGCAGGGCAAGCCATACAACAGGAAGTATGCCGCAAACAGTAAGGATTAGGCTCGTTTTCTGGTCATCGTTCCTCATTACACCTGCAATGCACGACCTTAACCTTTTTTGTCGGAGCGTGTGCCACCTTACTTATCAGCTCGTCAACAGGCTCGGTGGGGCGTTCCTCCTGTAACTGCCTTGTACGCAGGGTGTTTAAGGCGTTGATGACGATATTCTTATCGTACTTATCAAGTGCGATATGGTATCGTTCCTCTCTCATAGTCTGCACCTCCGATTAGCGTTCCTGCTCTTTGTTCTTTGCAGGCTTGTTCTTCTCCATACTCTTATACATATCGCTCTGGATTTCGCCCAGAACATCACGCATCGTGCCAAGCTCTCCTTTGAACGCCTGCGTATCCATTTCCGCATACTCTCTGGGAAGTCTGGAAAAGTCAAAACCTCTGGTATCCACGCCGTAACGAGAGCTTACCATATAGGCAACGCAGAAGGAGTTGAAATCGGAAACATCACGGCTCTCGTTGTACTTAAAGTCATAGACCGCCGCCGACACTTCTTTTGCCATACTCACGAACAGCACTTCCTCGGAAAGCCCCTTCTTGACAAAAATGGTCTGCTGAGAGCTGTCATAATAGGCAGGCAGTTCAAGCTCATCGACAGGAACACAGGGTACAGGGCTTGCATCAATCAGAGCCGACACAAGCTCACGCATGGATTTCGGCTCCTGTTCCTGCTGCCTGTCCTTTGCCGAGGTTTCAGAAATGTCATAAACCACTTTGGCATTGTAGGAGATACCCTTTGTCCCGTCCTCACGGGTGTATTCCTTGCTCGGCTCAAGAATAATGATTTTTTGTGCATCCTTGTTCACATAGACACGGCTCGCTTTCCATTTGCTGTACTCTTTAAGCTGCGTTGCTTCGGGCATCTGTGCTGACACCAGAATAGCGTTAGCCACGGAGTAACGGTCAAAGCGACCCTGCACATCAAGATACTGACGGAAGCTGTCGCCGCTTGCCATCATTTCAAAGCAGGTATTGTCAATCAGCTCATAGGCTTCTTTCCGCTGTGCCTGCTTTGCGGCAGCCCATTCCTCTTTATCAAAAGGTCTGTTGCCGCCGCTGAATAGATCATAAATACTCATAGCTGTTTACCTCGTTTCTTTGGATTTTGGTTTCTTTTTCTTTCTCTGGGGCTGTTTATGCTCCGTTTTCCCGTTAGCACTTTTCGCCCTGTCGGAAGCTCCGCTTTTGTCCAGGGCGGAAGTGCCAATCTCTGCTTCCTGCTCCTTGCGGCTCTCCTTGATTTTCCGCAGTTCCTCTCTGACAGAAGGTTTCTCCTTAGTCATAGTAGCCCCCTCTGCGGACTTCTTTGGCTGCTCTGAGGTAGGCTCGGACTGAGGGGATTTTTCTGTCTTTGCCACCGAGGGGTTTGGGGCGTTTTCCTCCTTCTGGACGGGCTTGCCCATAAGCTCGTCAAGCAGCTTGTCTTTCTCCGCCTTTTCCTGCACACCAATCTCTGGCTCTGGCTGACCGTCCTTTGCATCTTTGGATTTCTCGGCTTCCGTCACAATAGAAGCGGTATCCACCGAAGCAAGATTAAAGCGTTCCACGATGCGGCTGATTTTCGATGCGTCCTCGGCACGGGCGATGACATCGACCTCCGCATTGTGGTCTTTGTTTTTCCTGTCTGTGAGGACACAGTAAAGCACACCGTATTTTTTTGCTTCCTGCGTGAACTTCTTTAAGTCGTCACTTTTGACGGTAAAGACTTTCAGTTCCTTACCAGAACGGAGCATACTTGTCAGCCTTGCTTTGCCTTTGGTTTTCTTTTCTTCTTTGAGAATGGAATACAACAGGATAGCGATGTTCTTCGCACCTGCACCTGTGATTTTGGCAGCGACCTCAAAACCCTCCAAGCTCATTCGGACGATTTGTTCTGCCGCTTCGCCGCCTGTGTTCATTCTTCATCAGCTCCTTTCTTTGCTGTTCTTTTTCGTCTGCCCGTATCGTCTGCAATTTTTCCTTGAGGGTATCACTACGGGCGGAAATGCCCTCGCACAGTCTGACCTCCTTTCGGATAATTTTCAGCCGCCCCGAAATATCGGAAAGCTCTGCCTTGACCGCTTCCTTTTCTTCACCGCTTATCCTGCGGGATTTGGAGTAAAGCTCCTTTCGCTTCTGAAGCAGGGCAGACATCTCCGTTTCCAGAGAGCCTTTATATGAACAAAGCTGCTCCGCCGTATCAATGTGATTGTGGCAAAGCAACCTTGTTTCCAGTGTGATGGCTTCCATCTTCATAAGGTCGTCCTTTAGGAGATAATGAAGCCGTGCATAATTTTGTTTTCTGCCTTTTGGCAGGATACCGAGCTTGTAGCAGTAATGGAGATACAGCCCACGCAAGCCGCCCATTTTCTTGGCGTTCTTCAATGAGCCTTTGACCCGATAGACCTTGACCTGCGGCTGTGGCTCTGAAAAGCTCTGGAATTTGACCGCATAGGAATTTTCGCTGATACGCTCCATAATCCTGTCATTGGTGTATTCCTCTCCAAGCTTATAAAGCCGCTTGGGTCTTTGCCAGCCCTTGCCGATAATCGTCCAATACTTGCGGTTGGGGTCAAAGTTTATGCGGTAACCCATTTCTGCCAACTGGCGGTCAAAGTCTTTCAGCGTAAATGATTTGCTGATAGCTTCATCCACCGCTTGTCTGGCAACATTATCCCTCGTGGGTCGCCCCTGCTTTTCGGCTTGGTAAAGGGCGTAGGGCTTTTTCTTGCCGCTTGGGTGTTCGATGACAGACAAGGCGTACTCACGGCAAAGCTCATCGGAACGCTGACGGAGCAGCCGCAGATTTGCTTTGTTGTCGTGGTAGTGCATACCGTCAGGAAAAGAAACAGAGTTCACGACAAAGTGATTATGCAGGCAGTCGGTATTTAGGTGGGTGGCAACGATGACTTGAAATCTGTCGCCCCACATTCGCTCGGCAAGTTTAACGCCGACCTCGTGTGCCTGCTCTGGCGTAACCTCACCGTGCTTGAAGCTCTGGAAGCCGTGATAGCAGACAATCTCACTCGTATCGTTCCACTGGACTTTGGCAATCATCATTTCATCTCTGGCGGTGGTCGGGTCACAGTTTATGCCTGTGACAAAAAAACGCTGCTCGGTCTTATCCTTATTAGTAGCGTACTCCATTACATCGACCATCGCCTGCAGGTCGGCTTCGGTGTATTTAGGGTTGGCGG
>ENA-OOZO01000101-OOZO01000101.1-human-gut-metagenome-genome-assembly--contig:-NODE-101-length-11480-cov-1.761050_pt1 | contig 11480 bp, 13 predicted proteins | sample MGYA00241046_ERZ501408 | MGnify/ENA primary metagenome ERZ501408 (study PRJEB25962, sample SAMEA2042730) | human gut metagenome | biome: human gut; feature: human-associated habitat; material: faeces... | reverse complement strand
TCGGCCAGCAGCAGTTCCGGCCGGTTGATGACCGCGCGCGCAATGGCGATTCGCTGCTTTTCGCCGCCGGACAGGGTTGCCGGTGTGTCCAGAATATGCCGGTCAAGCTCGACCCATTGCAGCAGTTCTTTCACGCGTTTGCGCACCTCGCGCTCTTCCATGCCGCAGACGCGCAGGGGCAGGGCCACGTTGTCGAAAGCCGACAGATGGTCGAGCAGGCGGAAATCCTGAAACACGACGCCGATTTTGCGGCGCAGCATCGACAGGCTGTCGCGGTTGGTAAAGTTGACGTTTTTGCCGAAGACGTTGACAATGCCGCGGCTCGGTTTCTGTGCCAGATACATCATGCTCAGCAGTGAGGTCTTGCCGGCGCCGCTTTTGCCGGTCAGAAAATGAAACGAACCTTTTTTGAGCGAGAGCTTGACGTCGCTCAGAATCTCCGGTCCCTGGCCGTAGCGGATGCCGACGTTCTGCATCTCGATAACCGGCGGTATGTTGCTGCTGTCTGGTCTGGACAAGGTAATGACTCCCTCAAAATCTTTTTCTCTTAAGATAGAACAATATTATATTTAATAAAGTATTTTTTTTCTTTGATTAAATGCTTTTTATGCATATAGTTTATGCAAAGAGGTGTAAAAGATGCTAATCCGTTGTCCAAAATGTAATGTCAGCTATGATATCGGCGCCGCGGCCATTCCGGCGGACGGTAAAAAAGTACGCTGCTCGCAGTGTGGAGAAGTATGGTTTTGCATGCCTGCCGACCTGTTTGAACAGCCGCAGCCCGAACCGCCGGCGCCGGAAACGCCCGTCGCGGAGGAAAGCGGAGAGGCGAAGACGCCGCAGGAAGAGCCTGTTCCGGCCGGAAAGTCGGAAATGCAGGAGATTTTTGCCCGCCTCGAAACCCAGACCGAAAGCCTTTTTGAATATGAGAAAAATCTGCCGCCGCATTTGAAAGTCTGGTCCGGCGTCAAAAGCGTTTTGGGCTTGCAGCGCCGCCGCAACCGCCGCATTTTGGCCGGCGCCTCGGTGGTCTTGTTTTTGTTGCTGCTGTTTTATCTGCGGTTTGACATTGTCCGCGTTGCCCCGTTTATGGAAAGGGTCTATGCCGCCCTTAACATCGAAAGCGTCATTCCCGGCGAGGGTTTGGAGTTTCAGAACATAACCCGTAACGAATATGAGGAAGATTATATCAACAAAATGGAAGTCCGCGGCTTCATCGCCAACGTAACCGGCAAGACGGTAAATATCCCGACCATGCAAATAGAGCTGCTTGACAAGAATGTGCAGGCGCTGCAGGTCATCTATCAGGAACCGCCGGTTCCGCGGATTGTCGGCGGCGGCAAGGTCGCGTTTCGAATTGTCATAACCAAACCGTCTTCTTTTTCCAAATACGTTTACCTGACCTTTACGCGTGAACACCCTAAGGAAACCCTTAAGGCCGTCAACGTCCGCCCTGACGAAGTTTAAACTTGCGGCCTTAGGCGCTTTCGGCTCCTCCTCAAACTTTTTCTGTCCCGGGCATGGATTATCAGTTGCAATTATATTTTTCTTAAATAAAATAAGTCCAATAAAGCTTACGCTCTTTTGATGGGGGCAAGAGACATAAGTCGTCTCGAAAGAGACGGACGAATAATCTGACTATGCGTAGGATAGGTACTACCCCCATCACCTTAAACCACGAGACAATTTCTTTTTTTAGAGTGGCAGGGATGCAATTTCCATCTCAAATTTTTTCTGTTCCGGGCATGAATTATCGGTAATTATATACTTTACAAACCCAGTTTTTTATGCTATTAAGGAAATATATTAACCAATAAGGCATAAAAAAAATGGTAGTTTTTGATAGTTTAGTTGAGTTTTTGGACGTGTTCGGCACCGATGAAGCGTGCCGCGATTATCTTACAAAAATCATCTGGAAAGACGGAGAATATTGCCCGCACTGCGGCGCAAAAAAGATTTATCATTTCAGCAATGGCAAAATTCATAAATGCGCCCACTGCCGTAAACAGTTTTCTATAACGGTCGGCACTATTTTCGAGGATACTAAAATTCCCCTGAAAAAATGGTTTATGGCGATTTATCTGATGACTTGTCATAAAAAGGGCATTTCTTCTTTGCAGCTGTCGCGTGATCTGCATATCACACAAAAAACCGCTTGGTTTATGTTGCAAAGGCTACGTTATGCCATGCAGACAAAAGAATTCAAAATGCCCTTGGACGGCATTATTGAGATTGACGAAACTTATGTCGGCGGCAAAGAAAGTAATAAGCATAAAAATAAACGTGTTTTGTTTTCGCAAGGCGGCGCCGGGAAAATCCCCGTTCTGGGTATGCAACAGCGCTCCGGCGAATTGCGTATGGTTCAATATGAAAAGACTAACAAAGAGAATATCCAGCCGATTTTGAAAGCAAACATTTCTAAGAATGCAGAAATCTGCACGGATGAAAGTCCGATTTATAAGTTTTTGCCAAAGCGCCATATTGTTTGCCATTGTTCCGGGGAATACGGCCGCGGCAATATTACGACAAACCGCATAGAGGGCGTTTTTTCACACTTCAAAAAGACAATCAAAGGCGTTTATCATTATGCCTCTAAAAAGCATTTGCAGAAATATCTAAGTATGTTCTGTTTCCGCTGGAATACCCGCGATATAAGCACAACCGACCGGATTAAACTCTTCTTTGCCGACACAACCGGCAAAAGATTGCAATATAAGGAGTTGATACATGTCAGATACTAACGATTTTGCCGAAATAATAAACCGGATTGCCAGAGTTCCGACTTCATCTATTCCCCCGCGTAAGCCGCAACAATCCCCGTCTTCTGGAAACGATAATCCTGCTGCTCCAGAGAAAAACAATGAAGATAATTAATTCTTATTCTGTACATTTTGTCAACGTAGGGTAATGAAATATTGACTAATTAGCAACAATTCTTTATAAGAAAAGTCTAGCAGCTTATAAAGGAGAAAATGCTATGGTTGATATGGAAAAAAGGAAAGCAACAAACAAAAAGCTATGGACTGTTTTGGGCATTTTGTTTTTAATGATTGGTTGTCTTTGCAATTTAGAAGAAAAGCCACAGGTTGAACAAACAGACTTAAAGATAGTAGAAAAAACACTATATGATAAATCTGTTATTTATACCATATCCGAAGGAAAAGGCTACGGGTATGATGAAGCCATTAAGAAGTTTGGTATTGAGCGTATCAAAACGATAAATGAATTAATGCCTAAAGCAGCAGATCTTATCGTAAAAAATCCAGAATGTGATAAATTAACATTCGTAATGCTGTCAGCTAAAAGTACACATGAAAATGTTATAATTTATGGGCGTTGTGATAATGACGCACGTTTTCATCTGTCTGAGAAAGATATTAATGATAATAAACCCGTTGAAACGAATAAACAAAAAATGTCTGCCGCAGTTCCATATTTAATGAGTGATTGTGACGAAGCTATTAAATCTCGGTTAAACTTTCCCTCAACATACGATAAAAGCTTTTTGGAGGGTGATATACGAGTATATAATGATAGGGTAGTCATTGAAACTGTCTTTACGGCCAAAAATGCCTTTAATCTTGAACTCAAATACCGTGCTAAATGTTACTTTGATGATAAGAAAGAACTAACCGGTTTTAAAATGAGCGAATATAGATAACACTGTAAGAATTTAAGTTATCAACAATGAATTAATAAGGGTCTTTGACCCGGTATCGGATAGCAATAAAATAAAATCCTCTAGAATCGGAACTTCTAGAGGATTTTTTAATTTCATCACATGGGAGGTGATAAAAGTGGAGTATAAATACTACCTGAAAAATGGGAATTTCATTTTGCAGGTATTAGCTCATAGAGCCTTAACTCGCAAAGAAATTATCTTTGCTTCGGGTATTTTTATGTACAATCAAGGCTTAAAAAAACTGCCTAATCGCGGTTATGGCCATATTGATTATACCCTTTAGAGTATAAATAATACTCTATCGTTTATAATAGTCAAGTGCATTAGTTTGCATTTTTGATAAATATTGTTGTACGCCTTTTTTATGTGTTTAACCTTTCTTTGGATAAATAAAATGTCTAAAGTTGCAAATAATGTCGCTAAATTTATAATTTCCCGCTCATTCACACGTGCTGAATATATAGACTATAAAGATGATGACAGAACTGGTACTATTCTTATTGATGTAGAAGACGGTCAAAAACTTAAAATATTCCGTGTTTCAATAATGGATTGGCTAAGCCTTTATTGCAACACAACAGATGATGAAGTCTATAATCTAATAAAAAATCACGGTTTCTGTTTTAAGAAATGAATATCTGTTAGAACTGTATTTTTAACAAAATAGACAGGGGTTGCAATACGCATTTCGTTACCTTTTTTTAGATTATCACGGTCGCGTTTTTCTAAACAAAACCAGTAATACAATGAAAATAAAAATATACTGATAGCTTTGTGTATTCTATTCTTTGTTCTGTTTTTATATTTTATAAACGGATTTATAGGACAAACCTCATCAGCATATTGCAATAACTCTTTTACATCCTTAAATTTTTTATGAATAATCTTTTCTTTGCTCATATTTTTTTCCTTTATTAATAAACTGGGTTTAATATGTATATAGTTACCGAATTATCAGTTGCAATTAATTTTTTTCTAATATAAAATAACCCTGCATTCGGCATGGTTAACCGAATTGTGGAAGATTGCATTCCAGGTTCAAAACCTGACCTTCTCTTTTTGAGGGGGCAAGAGATATAAGCCGCCTCGAAAGAGGAGGTCGAATAATCTGGCTACTGAACCTAGATGCAATCCCCCTCACCTTAAAACCATTAAGGTGATTTTCTTTTTTAAAGAACAACCCGGCGGCAGCAGATGCCGCAAAAAGGATAACCAGCCGTAGTAAGAGACGGCCGGTTATTGAACTTAGCGGTTCAGAGAGCTATGAGAGGCTCTTTCCTCGCAGATAGGACGGTGACGGACGAATAATCCGTCACCGATCTGCCGGTTTTTGGCCAAAAACCGGTAGACAAGCCGACAACTCTGGCATATTATGCGGAGGTCGGAATCGTCTGTTTTGGCAGACAAGTCCGTTTATCTGCGGGATACTCTCATAGGTTCCGGCCGCCGCCCTCGTCAAACAGGGCGGTTTGTTTATTTAAAAAACCGAGGATAATCAAAATGAGCAAAAATCATTCCCGGACTGTTTCTATCGATACCCCCAGCCATTCCAGCCGCGGCCGCACGCCGGAGGGCGAACCGAACCCGGTCGACGTTTATGTCGGTTCGCGCCTGCGTTTGCGCCGCACGGTTCTCAACCTTTCCCAGGAGAAACTGGCCGCGCTTGCCGGGCTGACCTTTCAGCAGATTCAAAAGTACGAACACGGCATGAATCGCATTGGCGCGAGCCGTCTGTACGATTTTGCGCAGATTCTCGATGTGCCGGTCAGTTTCTTTTTTGCCGAAATGCCGGAAGAGGTCGCGCAGCGCAGCCCGCGCCGTTACAGCGGCGTCAGCTGTTGTGAAAGCGATGTGCCGCAGTTGCCGGAAGATCCGGCGCACAGCGCGGAAATTCAGTCGCTGATTCGCGCCTACAGCCGGATTACCAACCGCGAAGCCGCGCGGGCGCTGTTGGCGCTTTCCGAAAAAATGGCGCCGCTCGCCGCCTGCATTGATAAAAAAACGGATATGGCCTGAAAAAAACGTCTGTCCCGGCAGGAACAGACGTTTTTTTATCTTTGCCTGAAACCGTTAACCGGCCTTGAGCATGACTTCCGGCGCCTTAATGCCGAGCAGATAGAGCAGCAGGGTCAGAATGTCGCGGGTCAGTTTGGCCAGTTTCAAACGTCCGGCTGCTACCGCGGCGTTTTCTTCGCTCATAATCGGCGAGGCGTTGTAAAAGCTGCTGAATGTTTGCGCCAGCGTATAGGCATAGTCTGAAATAATGCTCGGCTCTTTGTCGGCCTCGGCGCGCATAATCACGTTGTTCAACTGTGCCAGTTTCAGCGCCAGCACCCGTTCCTCGGCGTTTGTTATCACGATGTTTCCCGGTTCCTTTCCTTTTTCTTTTGCTTTGCGCAGAATGGAATTGATACGGGCAATCGCATATTGGATGTATGGGCCGGTTTTGCCTTCGAATTTGGCAAAGTCTTCCAGCTCAAAGACATATCCGGCGGAAATGGTGTTTTTCAAATCCTGAAACTTGATGGCGCCGATGGCGATTTCGCCGACCAGATTTTCAATATAAGCCGCGTCATAACCGTCGGTTTCTTCCGGTTTTGGCATCGATTCGCGGACTTTGTCCTTGGACAGGGCAATCAGGTCTTCCAGATTCATCACGCCGCCGTCGCGGGTCTTGAACGGTTTGCCGTCCGCGCCGTTGACCGTGCCGAAACCGATATGCAACATTTTGACCCCGGGCGCAATCCCGAGTTTTTCGGAAGCCTCGAAAACCTGCTCAAAGTGCAGCGACTGCCGCTTGTCCACGACATAAATGATTTCGTCGGCCTTAAGGTCGTCATAACGCATTTTAATCGTTGCAATATCGGTAATCTGGTAGCCGAAACCGCCGTCGCTCTTAATCAGGATAACCGGCGGCTTGGGCTTGTTGCCTTCCTCAAGCCGGATAATCAGCGCGCCGTCGTCCAGTTCGGCCAGTCCTTTTTCTTTGGCGATTTTGACAATCTCGGAACTGGCTTCGTGCGCGTCGCTTTCGCCGAGCCAGAGGTCAAAATGTGCCTCAAGGTCGTCATAGTTCTTTTTGACCGCGTTGACCGAAACCTCGCGCAAATGCTTCCAGGCCTTGCGGTATTCCGGGGTGCCGTCCTGCAGCTCGGCGGTAATCTGCCGCGCTTTTTCCTTGGCGGCTTCGTCTTCCTTGCAGCGGATGTTGGCTTTTTTGTAAAAGGCGCTGATGGCCTCAATGTCATAGCTTTCCGTTTTGGAAAGGTCGCCGTCCTGATTGATGATTTCGGCCAGAATCATGCCCATCGGGGTTCCCCAGTCGCCGAAGTGGACGTCGGAGATGACCTCGTTGCCGTAAAAGCTCTCGATCCGGCGGATGGATTCGCCGATGACCGCCGAACGCAGATGTCCGACGTGCAGCGCCTTGGCGACGTTCGGGCCGCCGAAGTCCATCACGATTTTTTTCGGCGCTTCGGTTTTGTCGCAGCCGAAACGCCCGTCGCCGGCCATGGCGTCCAGTTCGGCGGCAATGAAGGTTTCTTTGAGGCTGACGTTGATAAAGCCCGGCCCGTCGACCGATATTTTGGCAATGTCGGCGTCCTGTTCCAGTTCGCCGGCAATCAGAGCGGCAATCTCACGCGGGTTCCTGCGCAATGGCTTGGCCAGCGCCAGCGCGCCGTTGCACTGAAAATCGCTCAGGTCCGGACGGTCGGAAACCTTGACGACGGCAAATTTGGTGTCCAGGCCGTGTTTTGCAAAAATGCCGGCCAGTTTCTGGTTGAGTAGTTTTTCTAATGATTGGGCCATGTTCGTTCATCCTGAAATTAGTCGTTTTGTGCGACACTTTATAAAAAAAATCGGCTGATTACAAGTCAAAAAGACTGGGGATTACTGTACGCATCGGAAATATATGTGATTCGGAATCAGCAGCCGGCAGGTAAACGACGTCATGTCGGTCGGTTCGGCGTGTGTTCCGGTCTTGTGCTTGCGGCATTCTTCGTCGGCGAGTTTTTTGACCTCGTCGTAAGTGGTTGTCCAGCCGTTGTAGCAGACGGCCGGATTTTCGGGCGTCGAGCGTCCGACATAGAGTTTGCTGATGTCGTGCACTCCGGCGTTGCGCTGGCGGTCAATGAAAGGAGGCAGAAAACTGCAGGCGCCGAGCAGCAGAAACAGGGCGGCGGCAAATCCGAATTTTACTCTGGACAATTTAAAAAACTCCATTACTTTATTCTTATCATATCAACATATATACGAAGAAGAATAAAATGGAAAGTCAAAACAAATATATTGGTGATGAAAGTTTCAAAAAATTTCTCGGGCATTACGGCTGCCCGACGCCGCTGCCCGTGGTCAAAATGAAGTTTGCCGGCGCCGTTTGCAGCCCCAACCTTGACCTGCGCCCCGCCGACGTCATTTCTTCTTTTTGGCCCGCAGGCCAGGCGCCCCGGCTCGAAACCAAAAACGAGGCCGATTTGTTCTTCAAGTTTTTTATGGGGCTGTGGGACGAGGTTTTTCAAAAAGTCAGAGAAAACAAAATTAAACTGGAACCTGTAAAGCTTTCCGGCCGCGAGCAGATCCGCGAGGCCTGCGCCGCCCGCTTTGCCGAGGTCGAGGGCGGTTACGTCGAAGGTTTCTGGGGCGGCCGCGAGGACTTCAAACTGCCGGCCTTTATTGCCCAGATGATAGACTCCCTGACCGAATTGTCCGGCGTTTACAATACGTTGGCAAAAAAACTTGACAAGGCCGAAAATCTGGAAGAAATTTCTAATACTTTCCGCTACACCGACAAAATGGTGGAAAAAGCCGTCAGCTTTATTATTGAAAATTCGGTTTTGCCGAGGATTGACAGCCTGCAGAGAGTCGTGCATTAACAAAATAAGGATTTTATGTCATGGAAATGATGGAAGGTCTTATGACCCGCCGTTCAGTTCGCAAATATACTGACCAGAAGATAGACAAAGCCACCCTTACCGAAATCATCAGAGCCGCCCAGTATGCCCCGACCGCGCACAACCGCCAGCCGTGGGAGTTTCTGGTCGTTGACGACCGCGAGGTTCTGGCCAATCTGCGCCACATTCAGCGCTGGACGTCCTTTGCCAAAGATGCCGCTTGCGTCGTGTTCGTTCTGGGCGACGTCAGCCAGTCGTTCAACCGCGACAAGGAAAACGAAAAATGGAGCTTTGTCGACGTCGACTGCGCCATTGCTACCGAAAACCTGATGCTGGCCGCCTGGGCCAAAGGCATCGGCACCTGTTACTGCGGCGCCGCGCCCATGCAGCGCGTGGTGGACGATTTGAAAGAATATCTGAAACTGCCGGATAACATCCGCCCGTTTGCCATTGTGACGATGGGCTATCCGGCCGAAACCCCGAAGCAGCCGGAAGGCCGTTTTAAGGAAGAAAAAATCCACTGGGGAAAATATTAAAGTTTTTGAGCCGCCGCGTCAGCCGCGGCTCTTGTATTATTGTCTGATAAGTTAAAAATAGCTTGAAAAAAATCAATTAAGTGCTACATTAGCACCGAATTAAACAAACCCGTAAAGCGCAGGGTTCCCTGTGCTTGCATTCTAACAAGGAAGGAAAAATAATATGACAATTCGCGTCGGTATTAACGGATTTGGCCGTATCGGCCGCCTGGTTTTCCGTGCCGCTCAGGAAAGAAATGACATCGAAATCGTCGGCATCAACGACCTGATTGATGTTGAATATATGGCTTATATGCTGCGTTATGACACCATGCACGGCCAGTTCAAGGGTTCCATTGAAATCAAGGACGGCAAACTGGTTGTCAACGGCAAGGCTATCCGCGTTACCGCTGAAAAGAACCCGGCCGACCTGAAGTGGAACGAAGTCGGCGCCGAATACGTCGTTGAATCTACCGGTCTGTTCCTTACCAAGGAAAAGGCTCAGGGGCATATTGACGCCGGTGCCAAATATGTCGTTATGTCGGCACCCTCCAAGGACGATACCCCGATGTTCGTCTGCGGCGTAAACACCGATTCTTATGTTAAGGGCACTCAGTTTGTTTCCAATGCTTCCTGCACCACAAACTGCCTGGCTCCGATTGCTAAAGTTCTGAACGATAAGTTTGGCATTGTTGACGGCCTGATGACCACCGTTCACTCGACCACGGCCACTCAGAAAACCGTTGACGGCCCGTCCATGAAAGACTGGAGAGGCGGACGTGCCGCTGCCGGCAACATCATTCCGTCTTCGACCGGTGCCGCCAAAGCCGTCGGCAAGGTTATCCCGAGCCTGAACGGCAAGCTGACCGGTATGTCTTTCCGCGTTCCGACGCTGGACGTTTCCGTTGTTGACCTGACCGCCAACCTCGCCAAGCCGACTTCTTATGAAGAAATCTGCAAAGCCATGAAAGAAGCTTCTGAAGGCGAACTCAAAGGCATTCTCGGCTATACCGAAGATCAGGTTGTTTCGTCCGATTTCCTCGGCGATGCCCGCACTTCTATCTTTGACGCCAAAGCCGGCATTCAGCTGACCCCGACCTTTGTCAAGGTTGTCAGCTGGTACGACAATGAGTGGGGTTATTCCAACAAGGTTCTCGACCTCGTTGCCCACATGGCCAAAGTAAACGGATAATCTGAAATAAAGCAAACCCTCTTGGCTTATCAAGGGGGTTTTGTTTTTTTTGTAAAGGAAAAACTTATGGAATACAAAACGATTGATGATTTGGGCGATTTAAACGGCAAAGTCGTTATGCTGCGCGCCGATTTGAACGTCCCGATGGATGAAAATTTTCACGTTACCAACACGGCCCGCATTGACCGCACTGTTCCCACCGTTAAGGAACTGATGGGCAAAGGCGCCAAAGTTGTGGTTATCAGCCATTTTGGCCGGCCGGAAGGCAAGGGCGACCTGAAGAATTCGCTCAGCCATATTGTCAAGGACATGGAAAAGGCGCTTGGCCGCAAGGTTGTTTTTGTTGACGACTGCATCGGCCCCAAAGTTGAAGAAGCCGTTAAAAACATGAAAGCCGACGAAGTTCTTCTGCTCGAAAACCTTCGTTTTTATAACGAAGAGAAAAAAGGCGACGAGAAGTTCGCCGAAGAACTGGTCAAACCGGCTGACGTCTATGTTTCCGACGCTTTCTCGACCGCGCACCGCGCTCATGCTTCAATGGTTGCCGCCGCCAAACTGCGTCCGGCTGCCATGGGGCGTTTGATGGAAGAGGAAGTCAAGGCTTTGTCCAACGGCTTGAACAATCCGCAGCGCCCGTTGATGGCCGTTGTCGGCGGTTCCAAGGTTTCCACCAAGCTTGACTTGTTGAACAATCTGGTTAAGAAAGTTGATAAATTGGTTATCTCCGGCGGCATGGCTCATACCTTCATGAAGGCCAGCGGCATCAATACCGTCAACGAAGCCAACTCTTTGGTGCAGATGGATATGATTGATACGGCCAAAGAGATTATGAAAGTTGCCAAGGAAAACAACTGCGAGATTATTCTGCCGCAGGATGTCGTCGTTTCCAAAGAATTCAAGGCTGACGCCGAGCACAAGACGGTTGACCTCGAACACATTCCGGCCGAAGGCTGGATTTTGATGGATGTCGGCGAAAAGACCATCGCCTCCATTAACAAAAAGCTGGACGAATGCAAAACGCTGGTTTGGAACGGCCCTCTGGGCGTATTTGAGTTGAAGCCGTTTGACAATGCCACCAACAAGGTCGCGCAGCATGCCGCTACCCTCACGCAGGAAGGCAGACTGATGACGGTTGCCGGCGGCGGCGATACCGTTTCGGCACTGGACAATGCCGGCGTTGCCGATAAGTTCAGCTATAT
>ENA-OOZO01000097-OOZO01000097.1-human-gut-metagenome-genome-assembly--contig:-NODE-97-length-11610-cov-1.896495_pt1 | contig 11610 bp, 12 predicted proteins | sample MGYA00241046_ERZ501408 | MGnify/ENA primary metagenome ERZ501408 (study PRJEB25962, sample SAMEA2042730) | human gut metagenome | biome: human gut; feature: human-associated habitat; material: faeces... | reverse complement strand
TGAAGTATAATGAAGACACCCATACTTTCGAGGGTGTGGCCATGCCGTCCGACGTCGGCGAATATAAAATCAAGGTCTATATTACCGATGAAAAGGGCAACCTCGGCTATCTGATTTTCAAAATTCAGATTGAGTCGGTTTACGTTCCGTCGATTCGCGTCAAGGGACTCACGCCCGGCCGCCGGGCAACGGTGCTCAAGCGCTGCGTCGGTCCGCAGTGTTCCGACGAATATATTGAAGAATCGGTTATTGGCGAAGAGGTTGAAACCAACGCCGGCCGCTGAACCGGACGGGGAATCCGCCGCATTGAAAGGGCTTTTGTCGGCAAAAGCCCTTCTTTTTGTTTTTTTGCCCGGAAACTGTGGAAAACCTGTGGATTTTAACTTTTGTAAAAATTAAGCAGAATCAATAAGATAGAAAGAGATTTTTTTTATTAATAAATTTATCCACCCACCCGAAAAATTTTTTTGTTTGAAATATAATAAGATAGCGATGTCAAGGCTAAAATATGCGTTTAAAGGGCTTGTTCTGCCGGTACAGATAACGCAATATGAATTCAGAATTTTTACCGGGATTCCGCTCCGGAAATTCGCAAACTTTCAAAAATCAAAAAAATATTGTGCATACAACATATAGGAACTTTACAAAATATTAACACTATATATTGTATAAGAATATCAGTTTTGATACAATGTTAACTAAAGGTATTAAACCCGTATTCTAAGAAGGAATTGAGCAGGATATGTCAGAGAATCAATACAAAACGGCGCTTGACAACGAGACCATCGCCATTGAATCGGTTACCAAAAGAGATGGCACTTTGGCGCCTTTTGACAGCAACCGTATTTACAACGCTATTTTGAAAGCCGGAACCAGCACGAACGAGTTTGGCGAGCAGGAAGCCTGGCTCCTGACCGGCCAGGTGCTGAAAGTTCTGAAACATAAATTTGCGGAGTCTCTTCCTTCTATTGAGCAGATTCAGGACATTGTCGAGCAGGTTCTGATTTCCGCCAACTATTTTGCCACTGCCAAGGCCTATATCCTGTACCGCGACCAGCGCAACCGTTCCCGCGCCGACAAAAAGGTTATGGTTGACGTCGAAAGCTCAATCAACGAATATCTGGAAAAGCTCGACTGGCGCGTCAATGCCAATGCCAACCAGGGTTATTCCAACGGCGGCCTGATTCTGAACGTTTCCGGCAAAGTTACCGCCAACTACTGGCTGAGCCATGTTTATCCGGCCGAAGTCGGCGAAGCGCACCGCAACGGTGATATTCACATTCACGATTTGGATATGCTGGCCGCCTATTGTGCCGGTTGGTCGCTGAAAAATCTGTTGCACGAAGGTTTCAACGGCGTTCCCGGCAAGACCGAAGCCGGTCCGGCCAAACATCTGTCGGCAGCCGTCGGCCAGATGGTCAACTTCATGGGCACGCTGCAGAACGAATGGGCCGGTGCTCAGGCTTTTTCTTCGGTCGATACCTATCTGGCGCCTTATATCCGTGCCGATAACCTTTCTTACGAGCAGGTCGAGCAGGCTTTTCAGGAACTGATTTATAATCTGAACGTTCCGTCCCGCTGGGGTTCGCAGACGCCGTTTACCAACTTTACCTTCGATTGGGTCTGCCCGGAAGACCTGCGCGACAAGCATCCGATTATTGCCGGTGTCGAGCAGCCGTTTACCTATGGCGATCTCAAAGAAGAAATGCACATGATTAACAAGGCCTATATCACGGTCATGATGAAAGGCGACATTAAGGGCCGTCCGTTTACCTTCCCGATTCCGACCTACAACATGACGCCGGATTTTCCCTGGGAAGACGACAATACCGAACTTTTGTTCGAAATGACCGCCAAATACGGTTTGCCTTATTTCCAGAACTTCATCAATTCGGTTTTGAAACCCGGTCAGATTCGCTCGATGTGCTGCCGTCTGCAGCTTGACCTGCGCGAACTGCTGGCCCGCGGCAACGGCTTGTTCGGTTCTGCCGAGCAGACCGGTTCCATCGGTGTCATTACCTTTAACTGCGCCCGTCTGGGATATGTTTACAAGGGCGATGAAGCCGGCCTGTTTGCCCGCGTCGACGAACTGATGAATATTGCCCGCACCTCGCTTGAAATCAAGCGCAAGGTCATCCAGCGCCTGATTGACAACGGCCTGTTTCCGTTTACCAAACGGTATCTGGGCACGCTCCGCAATCATTTCTCGACCATCGGCGTCAACGGTATTAATGAAATGATCAGAAACTTTACCAACGACGAGCACAACATTGCCGACCAGTGGGGTCAGGCTTTTGCCGAGAAGTTTCTTGATTACATCCGTGCCCGCATGGTCAAAATTCAGGAAGAAACCGGTCATATGTACAACCTTGAAGCCACGCCGGCCGAAAGCGCCACCTACCGCTTCGCCCGCGAGGACAAAAAGCGCTACAAGGGCATTATTCAGGCCGGTACTGAAGAAAACCCGTACTATACCAACTCTTCGCAGTTGCCTGTCGGCTTTACCGACGACCCGTTCGAAGCTTTGGATTTACAGTCTAATCTGCAGACCAAGTATACCGGCGGTACCGTTCTCCACCTGTATATGGGCCAGCGGATTTCTTCGGCCAAAGTTTGCCGCGACATTGTCCGCAAAGTTTTGACCAACTATCGTCTGCCGTACGTTACCATAACCCCGACCTTCTCCATTTGCCCCAAGCATGGATATATCTCGGGAGAACATAAATACTGCCCAATCTGTGACGAAGAGAAAAAAGCAGAAAAAAGAGCCGCAGCTTCCAGAAAAGAAGTTGCATAGAGTAAAATTTAACCTTGGAGAAAGAAAAGATGACAACAATCAATTTTGAAGATATTAAATTAGCCGACGAAGAAAGACAGCCCTGTGAAGTTTGGACCCGCGTTATGGGATATTTCCGCCCGGTTTCCGAATTCAACAAAGGCAAAAAGTCGGAATTTTACTCTCGCGTATGCTTCTCTGAGAGCAAGGCTGTTTGCGGCGGTTGCTGCGACCATATGGATATTGCGGCTGAATAGTTTTTCAGACAGTATCTTGCGATGAGTGCAAAAATTAATGTCGGCGGTGTTGAAACTTTCAGCACCGTCGATTTTCCTGAGCATATGGCAGCCGTAGTCTTTTTGCAGGGATGTCCTTGGCGTTGTCCGTTTTGTCACAATACTTCGTTGCAGCCGATTGATGCCGAAACCGATTTTGTCTGGGAGAAGTTTCTCGGCTTTTTGGAAAAACGCAGAGGCATTTTGGATGCGGTTGTGTTCAGCGGCGGCGAACCCCTGGTGCAGAACAGTCTTGAGGCGGCGCTGGACGATGTGATGGCTCTTGGTTACAAGACGGCGTTGCACACCGGCGGCTATCCCCCGCCCGGAAGCGTTGCGCAGGGTCTTGCCCAAACTGGATTGGGTCGGTTTTGACGTGAAGGCGCCGCTGACGGCAGACGCTTACCGGAAGGCCACCGGCGGCTATGACAAAATCGACAATGTCAGGCAAAGTCTGAATGCACTGCTTGAAAGCGGCGTCGGTTTTGAATGCCGCACAACCTGCGATCCGCGAATTTTGAACATTGAAGATATTTATGCCATTGCCGCTTCTTTGAAAGAGGCGGGGGTAAAGGTTTATCGTCTGCAGCGTTATCGCCAGGTCGAAGGCGATGCTACGCCGGATTCGGAATGTGAGAAGTTTTTTGCCGACAAAGCGTTGGAAAAATATCTGCACGAAAGTTTTCCCGACTTTGCCTTTCGTTCCTGATCTTTGCCGGAGGCTTATCGGCAATCATGGTAAGTGCTTTGAATGCTGATACGGGTCCGCGTGATGCAGACCCGTTTTTTTATGCTTTTCTGGCAGCTTTCAGCTTGCCGTAATGTTTGCGCGGCGCTTTTGAAGCCGCGGGTTTGACGACGGAAAACGGCTGCGGCCGTCCGGCGGTTCGTACGACGGACGCCCTTTCGTTCTTTTCTTTCTGCGTTTTTTGCCTTTTTTTCAGCCGTTCTTTGTTGACCGAAAAGCCGAAACCGCCAAGGTTGCGTCCCAGCGTATAGTAATGTCCGTGCGCATAGGCGACAAGCCCGGCTTTTTCCAAATCAAGGCGTCCTTTGTCATTAATATAGGTATCATCAACGTTGACGGCGACAATTTCGGCCAGAAACATATCGTGAGTGCCATAATTGACAATGCTCTTGACCTTGCACTCAATTGAGACCGGACTTTCCGCAACCTGCGGTGCTTTTACTTTTGCGCAGGGAGCAGCCGTCAAATGCATCGCCTGAAACTTGTCCGTGTCCCGTCCGGACTTTACGCCGCAGAAGTCGGCGGCTTCTGCCAGAGGCAGAGTCGTAAGGTTGATAACAAATTCGCCGCTGTCCTTAATCAGGCCGTGCGAAAAACGTGACGGCCTGATTGACACGTAAGTCATCGGCGGTTCGCTGCTGATAATGCCGGTCCAGGCTGCAGTCATTACATTCGGTCTTTCGACCGTTCCGCAGGAAATCAGTGCCGGCGGCACCGGAGCCAGCATGGTTCCGGGTTTCCAGGTAATTTTGCTCATGTTTTCTTTCTCCGAAGTCGTTTGCAATAAACTTATTCCGCTTTTGTCCTTTCTGCAATGATTAAAATATGTTTTTTTATAGACAACCTGAGATTTATATAATAGCATAAGTTGTCTTTCAAAAACTATACCAGCGGGGATGACGGCGGCATGATAACCAAAAGGGACATAAACAGTATTGAAAGTCTGCTTCTTCTTCTGGCTGTCACGCAGCACTCTAACAAGCGCAAGGCGTCGGAAGCGCTGAACACGTCGGTCGACACCATCAACAAATATATCGACAATCTGGAACAGGATTTAAGCCTGAAATTGTTGTACAGCGATTCCCGCGGTACCAACCTGACCGAAAATGGCAAAAAGATTTTGGAAAGCGCCAAACAGATAACCGACATTATTCACGGCATGTATTCGGCAACCATCGAAAACACCGATATGCTGGGCAATTGCAGCGGAACGGTCCGTGTGGCGATGTGCCTCGGTATCAATGCCAATCTGCGGCCGGAATACGTTAAAGATTTTTTTGACCGTTATCCGAACATTTCTGTTGTTTCTACGGTAACCACCGACGCGCCAAAACTGGACGATATGGCTTATGACATTGGTCTGACCAATAAGGAGCCGACTTCGCCGAATGTTGTTGTTATGCGTGAAATAAAGGTTAAGTGCGGTTTCTTTGCTTCGCCGGAATATTTGGATACACATGGTTATCCGATAGATTTTGACGATATGGTTGCCACGCACCGCATCTTGACTACGGCTGACAGCGCCGGTTATATCAGCGGTTGGAAGGATACGCTGAAAAAAGCCCGCTTTGTCAACTTTAACACGACTTCGCACAATTCGCTGGTAGCGCTGGTTCATGCCGGTTTGGGCATTGCCGTGCTGCCTTTGTTTTACAAAAGGGAAGGGCTGGTTTGTCTGGATAATCTTTCCTGCGAAAGTTCGCTGAAGTTTTATCTCTGTGCGCACAAGAACGTCAAAGACATTCCGCGGGTGCGGGCCGTCATCAATTTTTATACGGCCATGCTGGATAAAATTGCCGAAGTTTAATTTTATGCTTTAAATTTTGTCCTTTTTGTACTATTTTCATTACGGATTAAATTAAAGCGGATTTTTTTATGCAGCTAAAAGCCTTAATGCCGGACATTTATACCCTGATACCGTCGGACTATGCGTCAATTCGCTGTCGCGAATATGAGCGTTTGCTCAGTCTGTATATGTCAAGAGCCGTTCCGTCGGTGCATCCCCGCTTTGTTCAGGTCGGCGGCACTCCGGCAAGAGCACGTTCTGTGCCGGCCGCCGTTGGACCGACCGTTTGTTTGTCAGTTTTGACGCCATTATGGAAAACATTCCCGCATACCAAACCGACATTTATCGCCTGGGCCGTGCCGGAAGTTTTAAAAAATGGGAAATTCCGGCACGGATTGTCGGTTATGAACTGCTTCGTCGCGCCGTTGAAGCCAGAGCGGACATTTATTTTGAACACAGTGGCGTTAACAGGCCGCATGTACAGCTGATTGAAAATTTGAAAAAATACGGTTATCGAACCGAAATGCATTTTATCCTTTGCAGCCTTGCCGTGGCCGAAGCCAGGGCTAAAGCCCGCGAACAACAGACCAACCGGCATACGCCGCCGTCGCTTATTGCCGAGCGCTATAATCTGGTCAACACCTATCTGCAGACTTATGCCGCTAAAGCGGACAGCCTTTACGTTTACGATTCGACTGAAAACAGCTTTTCTCTCAGCCGTAATTACCGGAAGGGAATTCTGGTCAACGCCGCCTGAGCTTTTCTTGTTTTTGTTCCTTTTTTTGTCTATTTTCAGATTGACCCTCAAGCCGGACTGTGTTATCTTAAATACGTTTTGAACGTATTATTAAGATTATCATGATGAAGAGAGTTTCCTTTCACATTTGAGTTTTAATAATATTTTTGCGTCAGAAGTTCGAGAGACAAATAAATATTTTCTAACTTAAATTTTTTTAATTTATGGGAACAAATTACAGACCTTGCTACGTGCAGGTTGTCAGAGACTTGGTTCATGGAGAAGATATTCATGAATATCCGGAATTTGCAGAACGTGGACACACATCGGTTGAAGAACTGGCTTGGAAACTTTATGCCGAAATGGCCGTTGAAGTAAACAGGCTTCCGGGGCACCCTAATCACAAAAAAGAATATGCCCGCTTGTTTATAGAGTTTGTTAAGAAGCCATGCCCGGTAACCTACAAGTTGTTGACGGAGGTTGCCGCCAAGTTGGGAATTGAACATCCGGCTAAAGAAATGTCTGAAGTGATGTGTAATGCCGCTCAGTTTGATATTCCGAACTATAATCTTACGGATGAGGAATACCAGACAATCCTCGAAGCAGAAGAATATGGCCGCGGCAAACCTGGCGTGTTGCTTGACTACTGCGGAAAATTCGGACACAAGAAAGTCCTGTCGATTGACTATCGGGCCGTTCCTGCCAATAAAGACGGCAGAATTGATGTCGTTTTGGTATATTCCGGTCATCAGCAAACCGGCCATAAAGCGGCGGAACTGATGTATAATTATTTGCTGAACCACAGCAAATTTCCGGATTATGTCTTTAATATCGGATTTGAAGACAACCAGAACATGACGGACTTCAATCCGGCGTTTAAATACCGCAAGCGTTCCGAAGCCGATACCTATGCCAATGAGGAGATAGCTTTGGGATTGCCGGAAAACTATGTCCGCAAGCTGTGGCTGGATCCGACGGATACCGACACTTGGCAGAATATCAAGGTTGTTGCTTCTCTCAAACGCCGTTTCGGCATTGAAAAGTGCAATCTGATTATTGTCGGTTATCCGGTTTATCAGCTTCGTACGGCGACTGAATTTGCCTGGGGGCTTGATCATGCGGAAGATGCGCCGGACTGCAATATCATTATTGCCGACATTCCGCCCAAACGCAGAGGAATGGCAAGCATGAAGGAAGCGTCCGGAAGAGACTTCGACGAGTATCGCGTATTGTCCTATGACCAGCCGTTGTACCAGCTTGCCGATTTGAGCCTGGCTAACTGTTGTGCGCATATTCATTTGCGTACTTCGGGAGACGATCAAATCCGCTATGCGATCCCGGGACTGGGCGAATATCCGGACAGCTTCAAGAAACTGGCCGTTATGTTCATGGCCTATTCTTATCCGAATGTTACCCGTGAGCTTTGCGGCGATGACGAAGAGGTTGCCGGCGCCATGAAAATCCTGCGCTATTTGCAGCTTTGCAAATACGATAAAGGAATGTCGGGAGAGGCAATGGACAGGCAGGAAGACTGGTATGTAAAGCAAACCGTTTCCAAATTGCAGCGCGAAGGCCTGACCGGAAAGGCTATCATTGACGATACCCGCTATATGGACAAGCAGGAAGCCGAGGAAGCCATTCTTGCTTATCAGGATCTGCGCCGTGAATAAAAGAAGGTAACTCAAAAAAAAGAAACCGACCGTTGTTTAAACGGCCGGTTTTTTTCTACATTCTTCTGGAACCGTGATTTAAATTGTTGATGGCCATGATAATGGCCTCCTTAAATTCTTTGGCGTTCTGCACATCTTTAATCAAAGTGCCGCTGTCATTGCCGACCTGAATCAAAATGTCGCCGGCGCCGAAAATCATCTGCAAAAATCCCTGTTGCAACAGTACGTCGTTTATTTTGGCAATAGGGATGTCTTTCTCGTTGCAAAATATAATGCCGGTACGGATGAAGACGCGTTCGTTGGTAACCAGATAGATTTTATAGCGGTTGGAAAGATAAACGTAAAAAAACGGCAGTATCAGACAGAAACCGAGTAAAAACAGGTACAGTTCCATATCCGCAAAACCGGTCAGAAAAAAGGCGGCGCCGATGACCATAAAAAATCCGGAAGTAAGGTAACTCAGCCAGTGAAAGTCGACTTCCGAAAGGACGACTTCATTTTCGCGCAAATCCAGAGCCATTTTGTTTTCCTTGTCTGAATAATCAAAATTCATTATAGGACAATGTGCGAAAATAACAAGCGGATAAACTCTTAGTCATATAAAAAAACCGCCGAAAATGGCGGTTTTCTTATTGGTGCGCCAGGCCGGACTTGAACCGGCACGACCTTGCGGTCAACAGATTTTAAGTCTGCAGCGTCTACCAATTCCGCCACAGGCGCATCTGTAAAATCTACGAGAGTTATACAGACAAAAATCCATAAATGCAACATAAAACTTGTTTTTTTCTGCAAAATATGCTTTGCTGAAACCGCAGACAAGCCGGGCAGACGGCTTGTTTGCACTTGTTTGTTTTAATTACCGCGCCGATCCTTTTCGCGGCGGAAACAGCGTTTCGGCGGAAGATGACGGCAGCGGTCTTTTAAAGGATTAATTTTATGAAAACCATAGATATTTCGTGGCGCCGCTACATTCTTCCGAATATCCACAACGAGGGATGGAAGTTCGTTGGTATCTTTGCTGCAATAACCGCGTTATTGGCAATGATTTGGCAGCCGCTGGGCTGGATCGGTCTGGTGCTGACCGTCTGGTGCTTCTATTTCTTCCGCGATCCCGAACGCGTTACCCCGGATAAGCCTGACCTCGTCGTTTCTCCGGCAGACGGTACCGTTCAGATGATTACCAAAGTTAAGGCTCCCGAGGAACTCGGTCTCGGCGATGCCAAATTTACCCGCGTCAGCGTCTTCATGAGTGTGTTCAATGTTCATGTCAATCGCGCTCCGGCTGAAGGTAAAATCTTAAAATCGGTCTATGTTCCCGGCAAATTCCTTAACGCCACGCTTGACAAAGCCAGCAAGGACAACGAGCGCCAGATTTTGGCCATGAAAACCAAAGGCGGCAAAACCCTTTGCTTTGTGCAGATAGCTGGTCTGGTTGCCCGCCGCATTTTGTGCGAGGCGACCGAAGGAATGGAATATAAGGCCGGCGAGCGTTTCGGTCTTATCCGTTTCGGTTCGCGTCTTGACGTTTACCTTCCCGAAGGTGTCGAACCTCAGGTATGCCTGGGGCAGACGATGGTTGCCGGCGAAACCGTTATCGCCGATTTGGGCAGCAATGCGCCGCAGATGAAAGGGATTATCCGCTGATGGAAAAGATAAACAACAAACTGCGTCTTTCGAAACAAAAGCTTACCAGCCTGCCGTTTCGCAAGATTGCTCCGAATATTGTCACCATGCTGGCTTTATGTGCCGGTGTCACTTCAATCCGCTATTCAATTGCCGAAAACTGGGCTATGGCGGTTATCTGCATTTTCCTGGCCGCTTTTTTTGACGGGCTGGACGGCCGCGTTGCCCGCATGCTGAAAGGTTCGACCAAGTTCGGTGCCGAGCTTGATTCTTTGTCCGACTTTGTCAGTTTTGGCGTTGCTCCGGCAATTCTGATGTTTCAGTGGACATTGTTTGACCTGCCCAAATTCGGCTGGTTCTTCTGTCTGCTGTTCGCAATCGGCATGTCGATGCGTCTGGCGCGTTTCAATACGATGCTTGACGAAGATCCGCAGCCCGAATACTGGCATCATTTCTTTGTCGGTGTTCCGGCGCCTGCCGCTGCGGCCTTGGCAATTATGCCGATTATGATGACTTTCGATTTTCCCGAGCTGGAATACATTCTGCGCTCAAACACTTTCTGCAGCGTTCTGATGCTGGTTGTCGCCTTTCTGATGGTCAGCCGCATTCCGACCGTTTCGACCAAAAAGATGAAAGTGCCGACCTTTATGTTTATTCCGATGATGCTGGTTGTGGCTTTGTTTGCCAGCTTTATCATCAGCCAGCCCTGGATGACGCTGGGCGTCATGACGGCGCTGTACGCCTTGAGCATTCCGGTCGGAATTTTTGTTTTCCTGCATGAAAAAAGGGAATATGAAAATCGCTGAAAACCAAAAAGGCTGCCGTCAGGCAGCCTTTTTTCTGGTCAGAATAAATTTTTTGTCACGGATGCGCAGATAATAGCCTTTCCCGGCATGTTCCCCGAGTTTAACCGCGTAAACCGGAAAACCGTACGGGAGGGTAATCTTTTCGCCGTCAAAGGGCGAAAGGCCCCGATAATTTTTTTGGCCGTCGGCAATGACCCAATAAGTTTTCATTTGTTTGGGAATGCCGATTTTAATCATGATAACCCCGCCTTTGAGCTTAAGGCCGGGATACAGTGCTTTCAACGCAGCTTCGGCCGAGAGGTTGTCGGGATAGCGGATGTACTCCAGACTTTGCCTGCCTTCGTCATCAATCCGCAGCGTAACGCCCGGATGAATTTCCCGTTTGTTGAGGTCTTCGTCTTCTTCGGTCAGAATGTCGTCTTCAACAAAGGTCACAAAAACGCCGCCGGTAATTTCATTGCCGCCGTCGGGAATGATTCCGGAATTGAAAATTAAACCGGCAAAACTGTTTTTTCCGGTTCTGACCGCCCAAACCCATAACCGGGATATATGATAGTATCCGCGGTAATCTGAGAGATGACAGCCGACAAGGTACATCTTGGCACCGTTGCCCGGAATAAGCTGCGCCGCAGGAAGTCTTGACAATAAAATTCTGCTTGCCAAATCTTCCGAACCGATAATTAAATTTGTTTTCATATATCGTATTTTTTATTATTTTCGGTATAAAAATATCCAGTGTAATAGATAATTAAGAAACCCAGTATACCGTCTTTCCGAGTTTTTGTCAAATTTTTGTTTATATTTAAAATGGTGCCTGACAAAACCCTCCTGCCACATCTGTGGTACTTGAATTACAATCTCCATTACCGTTGCCGCACAAATAGCAATAACCTCCTGTCGAATGGTAGCTTTGACAGCCGTTAAAGAAAGTCCTTCCTAAACCGTTCATGACTTGTAATACACCGGGGGTTGCCGGCTGCCATAAAAATTTAGAATGACCGAGCAGATTTTGACAATAGGCACTAATTTCTTTATATGTTCCGGTTCCTGCAGAGACAACCATAATTCCATGCTTTCCTGTTGCATCGACTTGTACGACGGTTCCGACGCCAATACCGTTAGCGTCCACATAAGTATCGCCAACCTTGTAGGTGCGAAGTGTTTCCTCATAGCCCGGGCAGTAGACTTGA
>ENA-OOZO01000088-OOZO01000088.1-human-gut-metagenome-genome-assembly--contig:-NODE-88-length-12039-cov-1.634680_pt1 | contig 12039 bp, 10 predicted proteins | sample MGYA00241046_ERZ501408 | MGnify/ENA primary metagenome ERZ501408 (study PRJEB25962, sample SAMEA2042730) | human gut metagenome | biome: human gut; feature: human-associated habitat; material: faeces... | reverse complement strand
GATTACGTCGGCGCCGAACCGGTAAGGTTCGGAAAGCGTTTCGGTGCGGGTGGAAATGCTGAGCGTGCCGCTGCCGTTCATGGCGTCTTTGGCGTTGACGGCCAGGTTGATGATGACCTGTGAAAACTGAACCGGATCAACGCGGATATATCCCAGGTCGCTGCCGTGGTAAAATTCAAGCACAATCTGTTCGCCGAGAATCCGTTTGAGCATATGGCTGAGTTCAACGAAGTTTTCGGTAACGTCAATCAGTTTCGGTTTCAGGGGTTGTTTGCGCGAGAAAGCCAGCAGCTGGCGAACCAGCCCGGCGGCACGATTGGCGTTTTGTTTGATTTGGATCAGGTCGGTAAAGGACGGATCGCCGACGCCGTGACGTTGAAGCAGCAGGTCGCAGAAGCCGATCATGGCGGTCAGCAGGTTGTTGAAGTCATGGGCGACGCCGCCTGCCAGCTGGCCCATGGCCTGCATTTTCTGAGCTTGGGCAAACTGCATCTCCAGCGTTTTTTGTTTGGTGGCGTCAATCATATACAGAACCAAACCGTCGATTTCGCTGATGTCGAAAGAATAGAAACGGCGCATCGGGCTGATGTAGAGCTGAATGATGCGTTCTTCGCGGCCGAGACTGACGTGGACGTCCAGCGAAGCCGAGGCATCGGCGGAAGCGTAAATGGAGGCAAACTGTTTTTTGAGTTCGGCGGCGTCTTCGGTTTTGACATAGTCAAAGATGCTTTTGAGCAAGATGTTTTCCTTGGCGGCGCCAAGAAAACTCCGGACTTTGGCATTGCAGTCGGTTATTTGACCGTCGCGGTTGATGAAGACGATGCCGACCGGCGCGTAATTGAAAAGCCAGCTGATTTTATCCAGCGAAGCGCTGAGTTCTTTTTTGACGTCGCGGTCGGACGGAATGCCGGCAACGGCAACGCCGCGAATCTTGTACTCCCGGTTGCCGCGAAAACTTTCCTGAGCGACGAAACATTCGACCGTTTCATGTGCGGTGCTGACAAAAAACAATCTTCCTGACCAGGTTGTGTTCTGCGGCGTTTCGACGTTTTCACCCAGATATTTGCGAAAATCGGTGCCGATAAGGTCTTCGCGGGCAACGCCGACAATGCGGGCAAAGGCGTGGTTGGCGTATTCGATTTGAAAATCGCGGGTGCAGGTATAAAGCCCGACCGGGAGATCGTCGAGAAAGTCGTGAAGGTTTTTACGCTCTTCCTGAAAAACATGCTCCATGTTTTTGGCGGCGGTAATGTCCTGGAAGTTCCAGTATAAATAGGTGTCTTTTTTGATTGCTTTAATTGAAAAAGGGCCTTCGAAAATGTCGGTTTTTTTCAAAAATATCGGCCGGACGGTAATTTCGAACCATTCTTCGTCGGCAAAAATTCTGTCCCGGTCATGGTGCAGATTTAATGCCAGCGTGACTTTTTCGGCGGCAAGGTCGCGGCAGGCGGTTTGCAGGCGGTAGAAAGCCGCTTTGTTGAGACGGTTTTCGCTGAGCTGCTTCTCCAGATATTCGAGAATCGGTTCGTTTTTGAGCAGTTCTCTGGCGACGTCGTTCTGAATGACCGGTTCTCCGGCAGCGTTGTCAATCCGGCGGGCTTTGAAGTCGTTTTTGATGATTTCGTTGGCAAAACCGCCGTAGCTGATGGCTTCTTCGCCGGCGCGAAGGGTTTTAATGGTAAGCGCAAGACAGAAAATGCACAGTATCAGCATTGACAGAATCAGATAAAGGTAATATTCCGGGTATACCATAAACAGGATTATCGCCGCGGCGAGGGCGATAAGCGAATAGGCAAGCTGCAGCAAACGCTTTTGCAGCAGTTTATCGGGCCTGTGGGTTTTTAAGCTGCATAACATATCCAATTACCTCGGCAACGGCCTTGAAGTGTTCGGCCGGAATCGATTGATCCAGTTCTACGGAAGCGAAAAGCGCGCGCGCCAGCGGCGGGTTCTCGACAATGGGAATGTCGTGTTCTTCGGCTATTTCCCTGATGCGCAGTGCCAGATTGTCCAGACCTTTGGCAACGACAACCGGCGCGTCCATTTTTTCCATTTTGTATTCCAGGGCGACGGCATAGTGCGTCGGGTTGACGATAACCACATCGGCGCGAGGGACGGCATCCATCATGCGGTGGCGGGCACGTTCCATGCGCACCTGACGGATACGCGATTTGACCAGCGGGTCGCCTTCCATCTGTTTGTATTCGTCTTTGACTTCTTGTTTGGTCATGCGCAGTTTCTTCAAATGCTGGTATTTCTGATAGGCGTAGTCGGCAACGGCGATGACCAGAACGGCGATAACTACCGTAAAAATCAACAATACCACAATTTTATGAATAAAAGATAAAATTGCCATGGTTTCCATGCCCGGCATCAGGTTGACCTTTTCCAGATAAGGGCGGATGACGAGAACGCCGATAAATGCGATGACGGTAATTTTGATGATGCCTTTTAAGCTCTCGACGATTTTCTTCATGTTTATAAACTGGGTCATTGCCGCAAAGATGTTCAGCTTGTTCCAGTTCGGTTCCAGTTTTTTCGGCGCGTAGACGAAACCGGTCTGGGCAACGCTGGCAAAAATGCCGAGCACCATGGCAAAGGGAATGCCGAGAATTTTCATCAGGGCAATGACCGTATTGTAAAGCAAGAGTCTGATGTGGCGTCCGTCGGTGGGAATGGCGTCCGGATTTTCGACGAACTTGAGCGAAAACATATAGAACCATTTGAACATCAGCGGCAGCACCAGCCAGATGACGAACAGCATGCCGAGCAGCATGATAAAGCTTTTGGCATCCTGAGAGATGGCAATGTCGCCTTCTTCTTTGGCCTTGCTTATTTTTCGTTCCGACGGTTCTTCCGTTTTTGAGGCTTCGTCATCATCTTCGGCAATCATGCTCAGCTCCCGGAAACAAATTTCATCAGGCCGCCTTCATAATATTTGACGAACCAGAGAATCATTATCGGCGTGGTTATAAAAAGCAGTCCCAGTCCCAGATAAATCTGCAAAGGCAGGGAGAGGAAAAAGATGTTCAACTGCGGCATCAGGCGCGAAACGAGTCCCATGCCGACATAAAAGACGATTGAAAAAGCAATGAACGGCGAGGCGATTTTGAAGCCGATGACAAAACTTGCGTTGACGGTCTGGCTCATGAAGTCGGAGAAGTCGCCGAGCGGCAAGGGCAGACCGACCGGAAACAGCCGGTAACTGTCGACGACCGCGGAAAGCATCAGATGATGCAGGTCGGTGATGAATATGACGGTCAGGGCAATGATGCTTAAAAAAGTTTCAAGAACGATGCTTTGGGTTTGGAAAGTCGGGTCAAAAATCTGGGCGTTGGAAAAGCCGATGGCCTGTCCGGCAAAGTTGCCGACGAGACTGAGCGCGGCATAGAGCGCCTGCATGAACAGTCCCATGAACACGCCGCAGGTAATTTCGAACAGTGCCAGCCGCAGAAAGTCAAGAAAATCAGCCGGTGCCGGCGGCAGAAAACTGCTCAGAAACGGTACCAGCACCACCGTTATTGCCAGAGCAATCGTAAGCCGCTGGCGTTCGGTAACGTAAGAAACCGCGAAGCCCGGCATTAACAGTATTGCCGAGCCGATACGCAGAAAGACGAAGATAAACTGATAAATTTCCAGATTCAGGAGCTGGGTCATTGCCGTCATCCGCCGTTGACTATCTTGTCAAACAAAGTGTCGGAAAGCATCCGCATTTGGTTGAGCATAAACGGAAAAAGCAGGATAAGCGTGAAAAAGACGCCGAGAATTTTCGGGACAAAAGCCAGCGTCATTTCCTGAATCTGGGTCAAAGCCTGAAAAATACCGATTATCAGACCGATGAACAGCGCAACCAGCAGTACCGGGCTGACGACTTTTATCAGCGTAAAAATCGCTTCGCGGGAAATGTCCAAAACTTCTACTTCGTTCATGTCGGTCAACCTATTCTAACGGGGTTTGTTTTTCAAAGTAAACATGGTTTTCGAGGCCGGTCAGAAAAGCGCCGTCATAGCCGCTGTCGACAATGCCCTTGAAATAGAGGCCGCTGACTTTTTTCCAGTTTTCGTCCCAGTATTCGGTAATGACCGCGTCAGAATCGGTAAAGGATGCGCGAGCCAGCCACGGGGTGTTGTCGATCTGCCAGCCGTCCCTCCAATAATAGTCGCGGCGGTTGGCTTCGCTGACGTTCATTTTGGCAAAAATCAGCCGTTTGGCACCGTTTTTCTTGAACTTCAGGCTGTCGACATCTTCTCTTGAGAGCGGTTCCCGATGGCGGAAAAAAGGCTCAATGACGACAATGTCATAGTTGGAATCCCTGATGTCCTGCAAAAAACGTTCTTTGTCATCATAAAGACTGTCGTCAATGAAGAACGAGATGTTGGCCGCGTCGGCAACTTTATAGATGTTGCGGGCATTTTCGTTGATTATCGGCTGCTTTTTTATTTTGCGGAAGGCGGTTTCCGGTTTGACGAAAGCATAGAGCAGGCTGCCGAAACCTGCCGAGTTCATGATTGCTTCGTCCAGTTCCGTTTCCGAGGAACAGCTGTCGATGGAAATAATTTTCAGGCCGTGTTCCTTTATATGCGGACTCAGTTTGCGGCTGCCGCAGAAACGATTGTTGACGGCAATGCCGCTGAGATGCCGTCCGTAGTTTTCGGCAGAGGCGGAATAAGCCAAATCCGGTTCGGTTTGTTTCAGATGCGCCAGAAAGACCGGGTCGTCGGCATTAATGCCTTTGCGCCGCGCTTCGTTGTAACCGTCAAGATGGTATTCCCACAGGCTTTTGTGCAGAAGCTCTTCTCCTTCGTGGGCGATGATTTCAAAGTCCTTGTTTTCGGCTTTGGCAAACTCGGCCAGAGCCACAACGTTATCACGCATGGCTTTGCGATAGTTGACGATAGTTTTCGGCGCGACCTTGATGTCCAAAATCTGCTCTTCGTAGGTATAGGGGTTGGCTGACGTAAAACCGTACAAACCGGCATACGCACTTGCCGAGAAGGCAAGTGCGGTAATAAAGCCGGTTAACGTTATGTACGGTCTATGTAATGACATCGGGTTGCTGTTTTCCTGTACGGGGTTCGATTTCGGCAATGTCCGCGGCAATTTTGGCAATGTCTTTCAGCATTGTCAACGGTTCTTCGCGGAGTTTGTCTTTTTCGAACTTTTCCATGTAAACGCGGAGCGTGGCGCCGCTGGTGCCGGTTCCCGAGAGACGGTAAACGATGCGCGAACCGTCGGCGAATTTGACGACCAGACCGTTTTTGGTCGAAGAACCGTCAACCGGGTCGTTGTAAACAAACGGGGCGGCTTCGCTGACTTCAAAGCTGCCGAACTTTTTGCCGTTCAGTTCCGGGAGCCTGTTTTCCAAATCGGCCATCAGTTTGTCGGCAACGTCTTTGTCTATGCCTTCAAAGTCGAAACGGATATAATAGCTGCGGCCGTATTTTTTCCAATGGTCGACGGTAATTTCCTCAACCGATTTGCCTGTAGCGGCAATAATGCTCAGCCAGAACAGAATGGCCCAAATGCCGTCTTTTTCGCGGATATGGCTGGAACCGGTACCAAAGCTTTCTTCGCCGCAGAAGGTAATGCGATTGGAATCCATCAGGTTGACAAAGTATTTCCAGCCGGTCGGAACCTCGTAGCAGTCCATGCCCAGCGCTTTGGCCGTGCGGCAGACGGCCGTAGACGTCGCGGCGGATTTGGCAACGCCGTAAATGCCGTTTCTGTAAGCCGGAATCAGTTTGTAGTTATCGGTAATAATCGACAGGCTGTCGGAAGGCGAAACAAAAAATTTTCTGCCCAGAATCATGTTGCGGTCGCCGTCGCCGTCATTGGCAGAACCGAAGTCGGGTGCGTTATCGCCGTACATGATGCCGATGAGCTCTTTGGCGTAGACCATGTTCGGATCCGGGTGTAGGCCGCCGAAATCCGGTTTGGGAACCGCATTGATGACCGATCCCGGCGTGGCGCCGAGGATTTCTTCAAAAATGCGCTTTCCATAAGGGCCGGTAACGGCGTTCATGGCGTCGAACTTCATGGTAAAGCCGGATTTGAAAAGCTTTTTCAGCGCTTCGAAGTCGAAAATCCCTTCGAGCATTTCGACATAGTCCTTAATCGGATCGATGACTTCAATCGTCATGTTCTCCAGTTTCTGAACGCCGATTTTGCCAAGGTCGACGTCGGGCGCTTCAAGAATCTTGTATTCGTTGATGGTTTGAGAGTTTCTGTAGATGGCATCGGTAATCGATGTCGGAACCTGACCGCCGGTTTCGTCGGAATACTTCACGCCGAAATCGTTGTCGATGCCGCCCGGGTTGTGGGAAGCGGAGAAGATAAAGGCGCCGTTGGTTTTGTTCTTGAGAAGAACGTTGGAACCGGCCGGCGTTGACATGAAACCGTTCTGGCCGATGATGAGTTTGGCTACGCCGTTGGCCGCGGCCATTTTGATAAATTTCTGAATGGCAACGTCGTTGTAATAACGTCCGTCGCCGCCTACTACATAGGTTTTGCCTTCTACGCCGCCGATGGTATTGAAAACGGTTTGAATGAAGTTTTCAAAATAGTTGGGCTGCATCATGATCTTGGTTTTTTTGCGCAGGCCGCCGGTACCCATTTTCTGGTCGGTGTAGGGGGTAGTAGCAACTGTTTTTATCATACTCTCTCCTTTTAATACGTTTAATAATTTTATGTCAGGAGTTTATCACTATAAGGATTAAACTCAAGTCTAAACATAGTTATCAAATGTTTATTTTCGAGAGAGCGCGGTGCGGAGTTCGTCGATGAGTTCGGGCAGGTAGGGAAGGTCGGGGGTTTGGGTCGAAAAGTCGGACAACAGTTTCAGACGTTCGGCAATTTGCGGGCTGTCGTCATCGATGCCCGCGGGCAGGCCGAGCAGGCGAAGGGCTTCGCCGCGGGTATAGGGGCGGTTGAGGCGCCGGTCGTTTTCCTGCTGCCGGTTCAGCCGGCGGCGCAGGTCGTTAACGATAAAAGGCGAAACCGGCGTGACAAGATTTTTGCGCAGTGCTTTGTAATATGCCAGAAAAACCAAAATGGCGGCGATTGCGGCCAGGGGCCAGATTTTGTGATGAGAATGGAACACGAGGGCGGCAAAGCCGAAGTAAAAGGCAAATCCCCAGAGCAGATTACTGTCGGCTTGCGACGGAATAAAAAAGTTGCGCTGCCGGACGCTTCCGGCGGCAAAACGGTTGAGAAAGCGCCCGAGGACGTAACCGCAGGCAACGACAAACATCAGCAGGCTGAGTTCTTTCATCTTTTGTTCCTATTCGGGGCAGATGAATTCGGCCAAAGCGCGAATCTCGCGTTTGGCGGCAATGTGGGAAACGCTCATTTTGAAACGCAGGTCGGGGTGCTGCATGTCCAGAACCGTCAGCCCTTCAAGAAACAGTTCGCGGTAAATGACGCGGTCTTTGATAATTTCGGCCAGACGGAAACCGTAAAGTTTGGACATTTTTTCAAGATAGTTGAAAACGGTTTGTTTGTTGCGGGAGTTGTATGATGACAGCTTATTGCCGACGACGATCCAGTTCAGGTACGGTTTGCCGAGCGAGGCCAGGTATTTTTTCACTTCCCAGATGTAGTTGGCGTAATGACCGGGCTGGCCGATTTTTTCGTTTTCGAAGTCGATGTCGGCCAGAACGTTTAAGTCAATCAGACTGTCGGAAATCGGCGTAATCAGCGTGTCGGCGAAGCGGTGCGCTTCTTCAAAAAGATAGTTTTTGGTGCCGGGGGTGTCGATGATGACAGCGTCGTAATTGTCGAGCAGTTTGGAGATCTGCATGCGGATATTGGCGCGATCGGCCGGAATCAGGCCGTAATCTTCCTGCGGCGAGAATTTGTAATGAACGGGTATCGGCAGTGAGATTTTATGCCGGGCGCAGAAAGTTTCGCGGTTTTCGAGATATTTGGAGAGCGTTCCCTGACGGCCGTCCATGTCGACCGTGGCGACCGAAAAACCTTCCTGCATCAGTTTGATGGCCAGATGCATGGAAATGGTGGATTTGCCGGTGCCGCCTTTTTCGTTGCTGATAACAATAACGTGGGCTTTTTTCTGAATCGGGTCGTTCATGGTTTAATACTGCTGCTGATAACGGTTATGCGCCAAAATGAGCTGTTTGTTTTCCTGTTGTGCGACCACTATACAGGATTTGTTTGATTTTTTCAAACTTTTACAGGCGGCGTCGGCTTCGTTCTTTGCAAAGCCGGTAATTTTGGAGCGGTAGATGATGGCCGCGCCTGTGGATACGGGTTCGATATCAATCGGTTTGTCAGCCAGTTTGCGCGACGCTTTCTTTTTTATCTCAAGCGCATAGTTGCGCGCTTTGGTGTAATTTGAAAAAGCGCCGACCTGAATGTCCCAGAGCTTGGCATCTGCTGCGGTTCCTTCCAGCGAAGCAAGTTTTTGTTCCGGTTCGGAGCCGATGTTTTTTTCTTCCAGTTCGGCATACATGCTGGACGTGTTGACTTTATCGTTTAGGGCCAGTTTGCTCAGCCCTTTGTTCATCATCTGGGCGACTTTTCTGTCGCGCTCGCGGGCGGTGTTGTGGCCCATGGTTACGGCAATGACGCGGTGGCCGTCGCGTTCCGCCGAAGTGATAATGTTGTAGCCGGAAGCGTTGGTAAATCCGGTTTTCAGACCGTCGGCGCCTTCAAAGTTTTTGAGAATGTGGTTATGTGTGTATATGGTTCGGCCGTCGTAGGTAAATTTTTTGGCGGAAAACCATTTGTAATACTGCGGAAAATGGTGGTACATGGCGGCGGCCAGCAAGGCCATGTCGCGCGCGGTGGTTTTCTGCTGTTTGTTGGGCAGGCCGGAGGCGTTTTTGAAAGTGGTGTTTTTCATGCCGAGTTCGCGGGAAACGCGGGTCATCGATTTGGCGAAATTTTCTTCGCTGTAACCGAGACCTTCAGCCAAAACCGTAGCGCAGTCGTTGGCAGATTTGACAATGACGGCCATGATGCAGGTTTTAACGTCAATGCTTGAACCGGCGCGGAGACCGAGCTTGGACGGCGAACGGTTGGCCGCATGCCGGGAAACGGGAAGTTTGTCGTCAAGTTTGATTATGCCTTTTTCCAAGGCGTCGAAAGTGATGTAAAGCGTCATGACTTTGGTCAGAGAGGCGGGATAGCGCAACGTGTCGGCCGCGGAAGAGGACAAAACCTCGCCGGACGCGGCGTCGATGGTAATTGAAGAAACGGAGGCTCCGGCTTCGGAAGCAGAATATGCGGCAAAACCGAGCATGAGCAAAGCATACCCGAAAACGCGCCGTAATTGCCTGTGAAAACTGCTTTTCATCTTTTTTCTTTCTCTTTTTCTGGAGTTATTTGTACTAATTTTATAAAGAAAAAGAAAATAAATTATTAATTTTTGCCGTTGATAATTAGTTTTAGAATAAATAATTTTTTTGCGCTTTTTGTCTTGACTTTAAGGAAGATTGTTTGTAAAAACGCATAAGTCCGATGGCGAACTTAGCTCAGTTGGTAGAGCCCCGGTTTGTGGTACCGGTTGTCGTGGGTTCGAGTCCCATAGTTCGCCCCAGATAAAAAAAGCACCTGTTAAAAGGTGCTTTTTTTGTGCGAAGCGCGTAATGTTTGTTTAACTGCTCTTAATCATGTCAACCATAGAATGAATAAAGAGAGCAGTATGGCAGAGATAATTATGCCAAGAAATGTTAAAACTGTTATCCATTCTTTCCAAAATGGAAGCACAATAAATGCTACGCGGATGTCACCATAGGGTTGTTCTGTGGAGCCTTTCATAATTTGGCCTGAGGTTAAGTCGAAATAATAAGCCGTATAACTGTCCGGTTCCTCGGAGCACAAAATCATTCCACTGTAGGACGAGGCGTGCCAATAGCCATTTTCTCTCAGAACATTAGCAGTTGCATCAAATTTTGCTTTTTCTTCAGTGCCCCAATATTTTTCCAAGACATTTTTAGACGGCAGATATACTCGTCTGTTACGGAAACGCATCTTTGAGATAGTCCATATAATATCACTTTTCTTCTGATACACGTGCTCATAGCGTAGAGAAATCATTACGCCGGACAACAGCTGAATTCCCCAGACGTCGTCCTTGTAGTTCAGATCCAATCCCTTTGCAATGTCGAGTTTTGTTCCGCGGCGATATACTACGGGAAGTTCCGTTGGTATCAGATTGGTAACATTCTTGTTGGGCGTGTTAACTTTGTTTGCAACATTTTTACTGCGGTTGTTAACCCAGTTTATCAGTTCTTTGTCGCTGATGTTCAGTTCCGAAAGAACTTTTTCCAATTTTTCAAATTTTGTTTCCATAACATAATAAGTATTTTGATAACGTAATAAACAATTTCATAAATAAGTTTTTTACCCATAACATTCGGTTGACGAAAAGTCAATTTTTTTGTCGATAGTATCTGTGCGAAAATCCGGTTTTTTTATCTGTCTTTAACTTATTTTAAGAATTATTGGTTAAAGCTTTTTGAAAGAGGATAAATAAGGAAAGCAAACACGGTGCCGGATTTAATTACCGAAGAAATTGTCCATATTAAGGGATACCCTAAAAGGCTGGTCGTTTTTTTGCACGGATACATAGATTCTTCCGAGGCGACCGACAAGTCGATTGCGCCTCTGATCGAGCGTCTGGACGACGTTGCCGTTCATGTGCCGCAGTCGCCGTTTACCTGTGAGATTCATCCGAACAAACGCCAGTGGTATTCCATGCACCGCTTTGATCCCAACGACGATCGCAAAACCGTCCCCACGCTGGAAGAGTGCGTTGCCTATTATGACCGGATGTCGCCCGGATACAGTGAAGCTTTCGACTATATCAATCCCTATATTGACCGCTGTCTGGACGAATATCAGCTGGAAGATCGTGATTTATACCTTTGCGGCTTTTCTCAGGGCGCCATGCTGGCGATATACATTTCGCTGATGCGCGAAAGAAAAATCGGCGGCTGTATCAGTTTCAGCGGCATTTTTGCGCCCAGCAGCTATTTGCTGGCGCATGCCAACAGCGCGCCGGATATGCTGCTCATTCACGGTAATGACGACAATCTGGTTCGGTTTGAGGCTTTGGATTTTTCAGAACGTAACCTGCGCCGTCTCGGCTGCAACGTGCAGACTTACGTCATTGAAGGCGGGCGCCATCGCGTAACCGAAGACGCATTGGATGCGGCGGCAGCCTATCTTCGCTCAAGGTTTAAAGAAACGGCTGCGGAATAATCAGGCCGCCGTCCTTCAGAAGCCGGTTCTGCTCTCTTTCCAGCTTAAATTCGGATTCCCTGCCGAGGTTCTTTTCATAAATTTCGCCGTAGTTGCCGATTTCTTTGAGCGCTTTTCGTACCCATTGCGGGTCACGAACCTTAAACCTGTTCCAGAGCGCATCGTTGACGCCGAGCAGATTTTTGGTCGAAGTATCTTCCACGCCAATGAAAATGTCGATGTTTGACGAATTGATGCCAATGTCTTCGGCGAGTTTGAGCGCGTTCAGAATCCATTTGGCCGAAATCCGCAGAGCGTTGTTGTTTTTGGAAGCAAAGGCGTAAACCGGTTTGACGCTGATGACTTCCGGCAACACCCGGGTGTTTTCGTCTTTAATATTGGCTGATTTCAGCGTGTTGGTCAAATACAGGGCGTTCCCGGTCAGCAGCGTGCAGCGGTTAAGCAGAAACGCTTCTTTTGCGCGCTGCGAGCTGGCAAAGGGCAGCGGCTTCAGGTCAAGATTGTAACGGGCGTTGTATTCTTCCAGATTATACTGGTCTTCCGAATTGTTGACCACACAGACTTTCTGTCCGCGGTAGTCTTCCATCGAGCCGGCTTTGTCTGCGTTTCGAGCCAGAAACATCTGCTTGTCGTAGTAGATGACGTCGATCGGCGTTGCCTGCGAGCTTATTTCCATGCCGGCAGAGTAGGGGGCGCCGCCGAGCATAACGTCGATTTTGTTGGTCGTCAGATATTTTGACACCATGTTGGTCGTAACGTTGACCATTTCAATTCGTTCCTTGTCTCCGAGAACGGCCGCCGCCAGCGTCCGGCACA
>ENA-OOZO01000070-OOZO01000070.1-human-gut-metagenome-genome-assembly--contig:-NODE-70-length-13524-cov-1.878090_pt1 | contig 13524 bp, 7 predicted proteins | sample MGYA00241046_ERZ501408 | MGnify/ENA primary metagenome ERZ501408 (study PRJEB25962, sample SAMEA2042730) | human gut metagenome | biome: human gut; feature: human-associated habitat; material: faeces... | reverse complement strand
AATTCCGCTTTCAGCTTTTTACCGGTGCCACCGGTACCGTTGCCGTAGGGACAGCCCGTCTGTGCCATGAAGCCGTCAATGACGCGATGAAATTTCAACCCGTTGTAAAAGCCGGCGCGTACCAGTTCCTTAATCCGGGCCACATGGTTCGGCGCCGCGTCCGGATACATTTCAATTACTACGTCGCCGTCTTTCAGTTTCAGCAACAGCGCGTTTTCGGCGTCTTTGACTTTGTATGAATGTTTGATTTTCTTGGCGCGGGTTTTGCTTACCGGCAGTTTTTTCGTTTCGGCGGCTTTCAGGCCCTTGGTTGCCGGTTTGCCGAGTTTTTTTGCCTCTTCGTTTTTGAGCATTTTGGTTTCTTTAGCCATCATAAATCTCCGTTAAAAATCATTTCTGCTAATAATATAGGTATTGATAAAAGCCATTGCACGGCCGCAGTCGAAAATTTTACTTCCCAGCGTTTTGCAAAACATAATCCACACGTTCTTCCGGCGTAAGGTTTTTCGGATACGATTTTTCGATTTTTTTCAGAATGTCGGCCATGCCGCGGCCGTTGGCAATTTGAATCGCCAGTCCGGGACGGGCGTTGAGTTCCAGCATCATCGGACCCTTGTATTCGTCCAGAACGATGTCGGCGCCCAGATAGCCCAGACCGGTCATTTCATAACCTTTGGCAGCAATCAGCAGATGTTCGCGCCAGAACGGTACCTCAAGCGTTGACAAATCGGCATGCGTATCAGGATGAACTTCAATCGGCATATTCCACATTACGCCTTTCAGGCTCTTGCCGATTCTGATGTCCAGACCGACGCCGACCGCACCCTGATGCAGATTGGCGCGACCGCCCGAGGCCTTGGTCGACAAACGCATCATCGACATTGCCGGATACCCTTTGTAGACAATGACCCGTACGTCGGGAACACCCTGATAGCTGTATTCCGAAAATATCGGGCTGAAATGCACCAGTTCCTCAATGAGAGCCACGTCATATTGCCCGCCCAGACTGTAAAGCCCGCTCAGAATGTTGGAAATGTGCTGGTAAACTTCGCTGAACGTAAGAACGCGCCCCGATGCCGTTTCAAAGGCCGTTTCCGTATAACTCTTAATTACCAGAACGCCTTTGCCGCCGCTGCCGTGCGCCGGCTTGACCACAAATTCTTTGTATCCTTTAACCATCTCCAGCAGGTTCTTGACCTGATTCTGCACTTCAACCACGCCGATGAGGTTAGGGGTGGTAATGCCGACTTTCTGCGCCAGAACCTTGGTCTGTACTTTGTCGTCCACCAACGGATAAAGGCGGCGGTTGTTGCACTTGGAAATAATGCTGAAATTCCGCCGGTTCATGCCCAGAACGCCGGCTTTCCGAAGCGAGGAGGGAGAGGCGAAATTTTTCAGCCAGCCGAAACCAAACATTGCTCAGCCTTTCTTTGCCAGAGGTGAAAAACGCTTCAGTTCGGTCAGGCGGTAGCCGGTGTAAGTGCCAAGCAGCATGACGATAAACAGAATAACCAGATTCAGTTCGTTAAAGGCAAACATAATATGGCGGATATAGTTGTTGCAGATAACGAAGTAGGTAATAATCGCAACCAGAATGCTGAAGATAATTTCCCTCGTCGCATTGACGGGACCGTCTTCTTCCCAGGTAATTGAAGCGCGCTCAATAATCCAGGCCGTAATGATAATCGGGAAAAAGACCGCCGAAGACGCAATGTCGATTTTAAGCTGATAACCGAAAATCGTCAGCGACTGCATCAGCAGGATAACCACGATAACCACAGCCGAAATGCGCGGCACCAGCAGCAGGTTAAGCTTGGAGAGCAGGGCGCGGATAAGCAGACCGACGATGATGATAAAGCTGAAACAGACCAAGCCGGAAACAAAGCCGGTTTTGACCAGCGACATGGCAATCAGCATCGGCGTAAAGGTACCCATGGTCTGCACGCCCACAACGTTGCGCATCAGTACGATGATTAAAATTGCCAGCGGGAATATCATCAGCCATTTGAGCGTATTCTGTTCGGCCAGCGGCAGACTGTAAATAGAATAGTCAAACCAGGTTTTCTGGTTGGCAAGCTTGGCGCGGTGCTGTGCCAGATTAAACGATGAGCTGATGGATTTCAGAACCGAATATTTAACTACCGAGTCGTTGCCGCCTTCGATGTCCAGCAGGGAATCTCCGCCGCGCTGAATGACCACGAAATTTTCCGGCAGGCCTTTTTTGCCGCTCTTCAGGTCATAAAGGGTCCAGCGTCCTTCCGTATAAGCCTCAAGCATCAGGTCCGGCGTAAACGACTTTTTGTTTTCTTCCAGTTTAATACCGCGAACCATGCGCGTCGGCACGTTTCTCAGCGCCAGCAGGTTGCCGGTGGCTTCAGCGATGTCTTTCTGGCCTTTTTTCATCGGCAGGAAAGCCAAAACCGTTGCGTCCGGCGGATTCTGATTAAGCAGGCGGATAACCTGCTGCGGAACATTGCCCGGCTGTTTGGTCGAAAGTTCCAGCAGTTCTTTGGCAACGGCCAGCCGCTGTTCGTCAAAAACCGGTTTTTCCGGATTGGACGGCACCGGCGCCGGAATTTTGCCGCGGCCGTCTTCGTTGTCAAACAGCAGAATGCGGTAATATAACTGCTGTTTGTCTTCTCTCGGGGCAGAGGTCAGCACAATCCGGTTTTCTTTTGTATCCTTGCTTACCTTATAGCCGTCGGCAACCGTATCCTCGTCCAAAATCTTATATTCTTTGCTTACTTTCGGCGTTGCCAGCGAAACCTTAATCGGCTCGCCGTTCGGCATAAAGCTGATTTGCGCTTCAATCGTCCATACGGCGGTTGATTTTTTCGGGGCAAAGTCGAAACCCCAGTAGCGAACCTTGTAATAAATGCTGTATGCCGCAAAGGCGACGGACAAAAGCAGACCGATTGTCAGGATAAAACGGACGGAAGTAAATTTTTTCAGCATATTTTTGCCTTACAAAGAAGTTTTAGTGGAGCGTGTTTTCCAGCGACGTGTCGACGATGGCGCGGCCGGTCAGGATATTGCGCCCGATGAGCGCCTGATATTCGAATTTTGAGCGGTCGGCCAACGAAAATTCGGCAGTAATTATTTCATTGCCGAGCTTAACGTCCAAATTGACGACCAGACGTTTTTCGTGCTGGTTGATGCGGGTAATTTTCGTCTGGCGGGCCAGTTCTTTTTCAAAACGGTGCTTCTCGCCGGTTTCGCGGTTGACAATTGTAAAGGAAACCCACTTTTCGCCGTCACGCTCAAAGGTTTTGATGTCGGAAGCGTCAATGGAAGAAGTTTCGGCGCCGGTGTCAATGCGCCCGGCAAAGGGCGCTTTCATCGGCAGTACGTAAACCGGTTCGACGGCTCCGATGATACCGAGCGAATGGCTGGTCGGCGCCGGCTGCGGCGCTTCAATTTCAACCGGCGGAACAATCGCCGGCGTAATGACCTGGGTTTTGCATGCGCTGCACATAACGGTCAAAATCCCTAAAAACGAAAGATTATAAATATATTTCATAGCTTTATCGTATTCTTTTCAAGAGCTGAATTTATTTAGTTATTTACAAACAAAACGCGGTAAAAGTAAAGTTAAAATTATTGGCATCTGTATAAATATTTTTTTGATGATTTTATTTAAGGGACATGTTATAGTTTTATTGTAAACGGAATGATATTACAACAGGTTAGAAATAATGCAGCAGAAAATTTCAGATGCCGCTCAGGCAGGATTGAACCCCAAAGAACGCAAAAAGGCCGTCAAAAACCGCATCAAAAAGCAGAAAATAGCTTTGCTGCGCAGTTTGAAACGGGTATCCATGTATCTGGCATTGCAGTGTGCGGCGACCATTCCGCAGGCAGGCAACACGCTTTTGGGTACGCAGGCCGCCACAACCGGAAAAATTCCCGGCGAAGCCGTGATGGCCGAAATGAACGCCCGGGCACAGGTCGACGACGCATTGCAGAAACGCAGGGAATGGCTGATTAAGGAAAAGCTTTTTGCCAAGCTGGTTCAGTATCAGAATATTGTCAAAGCCAAAAGCGGTATGGATAAGAAAAATTATATCAAAAAGCACTTTTTCGATGTCGTCTATCCGCGCGGCGGCATTCCCAAAGGCTCAAACTACTGCGTTGCTTCGGTCATGCGCTGCCTTTATGATGTCAATCAGGAAACCGGAGATTTGGAACGTTTTATGCCCGACGGCAATACGACCGAGGGGCACAGTATGGTTTCCTGCCCGATGTTTAAACAATATGTCAAAAAGAACTTTCCCGACTGCATCATCGAAAAGCCGACCAAAGCCGACAAAGCCAATCTGGAAGAAGGCGACATTATCTTATCGCGTTCCAGCCGAAATACGTCCAGCGGCCTTCATCTGACGGCGGTTTATAACAGCCGGGAAGGGATTGAAATCAGCTTTAACAGCGAAGGTATTCGTCCGTATAAAACCGAAAATATTGAAACGATAATCAAGTTGGGAAAAATCATAGACACCTGCCTTCAGGAGCGTATCCGTCAGATGGATCCCCGTTCGGCGCTTGCTTCGCTGGAAGCCGGCGTCAAAAACAACGATTTTCAGATGACAACGCTGGCCATGGCCAAAGCTTCCGGGCGGAGAAATGTCAGCATGTAACGGAAAAGCCGGTCTTAACCGGCTTTTTTCGTCAGAAGAAGAAAGTTGCGCGCAGCGATACGACCGTTGCGTAATCTGATTTCGGATTTTCGGCCGGATCAATGTAAAACTGGATATCCGGCGTCAGGGTCATCCATTTTGAAATTCCCCAGGCCCAATAGGCTTCGATGACTTTTTCAGCGTCATGGTCCAGCTTCGAACCGACGGCTTTTTCGTCAATTTTGTTGTAGGCAAATGCCAGACCGATTTGGTCCAGAGGATTGCGGTCGAGCGGATTGTTGTAAACGCCGCCCAGTACCCACGACTGGTTAATGGTCGCAACATTGCCGGATACGCCGTTAATCCGCGCAAACAAACTAAGTTTGTCGCCGAAGTCCTGCGAAAGGTTCAGCGACCAGCCGTTGGTCGTTCCTTGCTGTTCTTTCACGCTTGGCATGTTGTACAACAGAATGGAGTACTGTCCGGCACCCAGCCCTTTGATTGTCGGCGTGTAGGAAATTGACCCGAAAGTGGTGTAGTGTTCTTCGTCCAGATTGTTGACGCGGACGCTGATGCCGTCGACGTTGGTGGCGTCCTGCGCGCCAAGCACAAAAGTCCAGTCGCTGTTCGGCGCAATCTGAACATAAGTGCCGACGCCGGCGGTAGAGTAGGTGGAACTGGCGTTCTGCGACAGGGCGTAGTTGATAAAGTTAACCTGTTGGTTGGAGTTGTAGGCACTTCCGTCGAAATTATACATCGGAAACTGGCCGAGGCCGATAGTCAGCCAATCCCAGCTGCCGCCGAGCTGATAGGTATACAGCAATTCGTCAAAGCTGTTGGAGGGCGAGTCATAGTCGTTGATGGCGGTTGCCACGCCGATGTTGCTGCCGACCTTTGAAGCCTGCGCACCGCCGTAACGGGCAATGTTGTAGGCGGCGGTAAGGGTTCCTGTACCGTATTCGTTTTTGAAGTTTGTCCATGAAAAGGTCGGATAAATCAAAATCTGCTGCGAGGCGCGTTTGCCGTTCGGAGCGCCGTGCTGCGGCATATAGGAAACATCGATTGAATAGTCAAAATTGTATTCTTTGCTCAGACGGTTTTTGAAGTCGGCATAGTCTTTGGCAAAGTCTGAAAAACGATGGTTGCGGCGCGTTTCGTTGGCCGCAATTCGCTGCCGGACGCTTTTGGGCGCGTTGATGTCTTTGTCGCTGGAATGAATAACGGCATCGGCATAGGTGTCAGAAGAAACAAAAGCGGCTTGCGCGTCTGCAACCAGAAATGAGCCGGTCAAAACCGCCGAAAGAAGCAAATAATGTCTGTTCATCGTAACAATCCTTAACTGTGAATATTAAAAAAAACAGAAGACGCATTGTATCTAAACCCTGTTTTTCAAATAAAAAGACCGGAAAATCATTTTTTTGTGAAAAAGTGACGGCTAATATAAGTTGACTGAAAATGCCGTTTTTGTTAAAATAAAACCCTCTTAAATAGAAATTATGTCAAACCATTATAATTATAAACAAAGTATGAAAAAGACAGTTACTTTGGGACAGATTGAGCATGAATTGGCCAATTTGTTTCCGGGTCAGAAGATTTCGAACATTGTCCGCTTTTCGGCTGTGGACTTTACGGTTAACAACGAACAAATGCACAAGGAAATTTGTGTTCTGTTCCGTTTCAAATACAGCAATACGGAATATTGCTGGGATTTGGATGCAAATGTTATTTTTGCCAACGTCACGAACCTCAAGTTTAATGTTCTTGACCCCGGCGAAAAAATTGTTCTTCACGGCAAAGCTTATCGCGTTTACCGTGTGGATAACGAAATTTGCGTCGAAGTAAAGGATGAGCCGAAGCTGAAAACCAGAGCCGATGTCTGGAAAGTCTGGAAGATAATCGAAAAAGATTATCGCGAAGAGTTCAAGGGACATTTCTATCCGACTTTCGTCAAGGCTATGGTGGACGGCAATCAAGGCTGGCTGGTCGCAATGAAAAATGCCGGGGATGGTTACCGTGACATTTTGTTCATCCGCGCCGACGATGCTGCAGATATCCGTATCAGACATGCTGCAAGACTTGTCCATTACGTATATTTGGAAACGCCGTCCAAAACAATGGTCGAATATCCTGAGCGGAATATCCGAACAATCTGAAGTAAGAAAAATTTTTTCGGGTCATCTGTTTTCAGATGACCTTTTTTCTGTTGCAAATCTGCCTCTGGGTTTGATTTCTGGGGCTATATTGTTCATAACAAAAGTACCAACCGTCAACGATACCAAAGCTCGGGCAATTACAGAAACAACCGTTACTGTACTTCACTTACACAACAATCACAGTTATAAGTTGAAGTTTGAGTTGAAGTAGGACAACAGCAGCTGCCAACAACGTACGGAACGGCATCGGTGCATGTTGGGTGTCCTAAAGTTGAACAGGTATCTTCTACTAAATCAGGCAAACAGTTGCTGTTACATTTGTATTTAGTTGTGCCGCAGGCTGTACATGATAGTCCGCCACATTCACATTTACTCAAACTTGGAACAGAATAACCAGAACATTCTGTTGAATAGGTACAGGATGCACAGGTTTGGCACTTTGTCGAACAGTCGGAATAGTATGCCGAACATCCGTAGGTGCATGTTTTTGAAGTATAATTATCACAAGGATCATCCTTGACGCAACTGGAACCCGACATTGTGTAACCGGAGTCACAAGAGTTAAGCTTGTACTTTGTTGTCGTGCCGGACAGGCAGGAACTGCAGGAACCGTTACTCGGGCAGCTGGTAAGGCTGTATCCGCTGCAGGCATTGGCCGTACAGGAATAACAAGTGCTTCCGCATTCCGTAGAAGAGACTGTTGACGCTGTGTAACCGGAATCACAGGAAGAAGATTTTGAACCGCTGGTACAGGTATCGGAACAGGACCTGCAGGCTGAGCCGCATTCGTTATATCCAATTACCGAACCGGAATAAGACGTGCTTCCTGAAGAGCAGCTGGTATTGCAATAGTAACACTTGGTTCCGCATTCGGTTGTCGAAGCATAGGAACCGGTATAAGACGTAGAACCACTGGTACAGGTATCGGAGCAACAGGCTTTCGATTTATAGCAGGTATTACCGCATTCATTGGTCGTTGTATCATAACATCCGCCGGGATTAGACGTAGAATATCCGGATGGACAAGTCGAAGAACAGTTTTTACAAGCCGATCCGCATTCGTTGTAAGAACTTGTTGAACCGGAATAGGAGGTAGACGTTCCCGACGGACAGGATGTTGAACAGGAACGGCATGCACTCCCGCATTCATTGTAGGAAACAACATCTCCCGTATAGCTCAAACTCCCGGAGGAACATGTTGTTGAACAGGATCTGCAGGCTGAGCCGCATTCGTTATATCCAACCACCGAACCGGTATAAGATGTGCTTCCTGAAGAACAGCTGGTATTGCAATAATAACACTTGGTTCCGCATTCAGTTGTCGAGGCATAGGAACCGGTATAGGATTTTGAACCGCTGGTACAGGTATCGGAGCAACATTGTTTACAGTCTCCGCCACAGGCTGTTTTGCCAACGACAGCACCTGTACATGTTGGAGAAGAATTAGTAGGGCAGTTTTCCGCAATACATTTACCGTAAGAGGCATTGTACGAGCAGGACCCGTCCATACAATAACCGGAAGAACAAGTACTGACAAAGCCCTCATTTTTACACTGGTTAGCCGTATCCATATTATATGTTTCATCTCCCTTGCCGTAGGAGATTCCGTTATCGCAGTTACCATACCCCAGAAAACAAATAGCAGCAATCTTATAGGCCTGTTCGGAAAAGGAAGAAGATGCAGGTTCCGGGACAGGTGTGTTTGTATGTGTGTATTCAAGTATAGCGTTATTGTTTGGGGACAGCAGAGTCAAATCCATGGCCGCTACCGGCGTGATAAAAGTTGAAGCTAATAAGGCCGATAAAGATAAGCAATGAGAATAAGACATGGTACACCCCAAACAATAAAAACCGGAACCTGCGTTAATATACGGGTGTACCAAGAAAGACGGAAATTTCTCAAAAAAGAGACTTCATCACTTTAATACACCACAATAATGAATATATACCATGACGAGGGAAAAGTCAACATTAAATGGCACAACAAAAAAATATGTCTAAAAATTCTAGATATTCTAAAGGGAAAACTCTTAATAGTCGATTTTGGGCAGCATGAATTTGATATGGCTTCAAAATCCGTCAAGATAGCCTGAAGTTAAAAAAGCCCCGCAATTGCGGGGCTTCGATTTTTAGAATTTATAACCCAGACCGGCGCTGAGAGCGTAGCCATCGTCTTCTTCCAGAAACTTGTTAGCCTCAAAGTAGAAGTCAAACCGGTCATGTTTATAATCCATGCGGACAGAGAAAATACCGCGGTCGCGCTCAACGTCATAGGTATCCATCTGATAGCTGCCCAGCATGCCGGCAATTCTGGCTCTGGCCGCCTGATACGGATTGTTGAACTCATGATACCAGCTGCCGCCGGCACGCAGCGTCAAATCATTTTCTTCCATAATGCTGAACGACTTGCGGGCGTAAAGGCCGATACCTCCTTCGACCGAGAGATTATTGGCTGATTTGACTTCCAGTCCGTTTTTCTCTTTGGTGCTGTCCTGATACAGCCCCAGAATGTTGAATTCTGCCGTCGGTTCCAGCGTAACCGTGCCAAGGTCTATTTCTTTGCGGACTTCGTTGGTAATGCCGTAATAGTAATTTTTAACGTCGGCTTTGCTTTCGTCACTGCCGATTCTGCGTTTATACTCGCCCCAGCCGATACCCAGACGAGGCATTGAAACGGCTTTCAGGCCTTCGGTCGTGTAAATCAACGGTGCCAAAACCTGCGCGACGACTTCATCACGGCTGGAACCGTTGTCGTAGTCGCTTTCATATCTGGTAAAGCTGACGCCCAGACCGTAGCGGAAATTGTTGTTGTATTTGCGGTCAAACAAGGCATATGCCGTTGCCGCATTGTCTTCATAGCCGCTGAGCATGTTGACGCCGTCCTGCTCGCGGTAATCGTAAACGAAATCGAACATGGCGCGAACGTCATTGCTGCTCTGGTTGGCAAACAGCGTCTGGCTCATATGACGGTTGACTGCCTTGACGATGTCCATGTTCTGTTTGGCAAAACTCGGAATCAGATTCAGACCCATCTGTTCGGCGACGGCCGTCGTGAACGAAGTGGCGTCTCCGGCCGCTTTCAGAATGCTGTACATGTCCATGTTTGTTCCGAGCGTGTAGTTGGAGGACAGGAAGTTTGCCACGCTGTCGTTGTCAACCACGTCGGCGAAATTTTTCATGGTCATGACCACGTCCTGATTTCCGGCTTCGTTGGTAACCAGATAAGCGTCAAAGAGATAGGAGCCGGAATTAAGCTTAATACCGCTGTCCTGGCCGACAAACGAGTTCTCGTTGACATAGGTGGTTTCGTTGCCTTCCGTGACAATATCCGCAGCCGCGGTAATCTCGCCGGAAATTTCCGGAGCTTCAAACGCCCCGCCGCGGGCAAGCATGATAGTTCCCGTATTGGCCGCGGACATGAGATTGAAATTCATGGCCGATGCCGAACTGACCTGACCGTTGTTGTAAAATGTTGCACCGTTTTCAACTTTAATGAAGTTTCCGCAGCCGGCCGAGGTGCAGTTTGTGGCATCGGTATCTGGATCGTCGCTGGAAGAAATTCCCGAATAATCCGTGGTAATGGATACGCCGTTCAAAACAATGTTGCCGGTGTTGGTAATTGAGCTGCCGCTGCCGGTAGCATACATGCCGACGGCCGTACCGCTTGTTGAATTGACGTTGATTGTGCCGTTGTTAATCAGTTTGGCGCCGCCGGAACCGTACATGCCATAGGCCATTCCCGAGCTGTTTAGTTTTATGGTTCCCGAGTTGGTTGCCGTGCCGCCGTTCTGAGCATACAGGCCATAGGCGTTTGCAGCATTGAGGTTTATGGTGCCGCTGTTGGTAATGCTGCCGGTGCCGACAACATTCATCGCCTTGCCGTTGCTGTTAACGTCAATGATTGCGCCGGAGTCATTGACGGCTTGCCCTTCGGTAACATAAAGGCCGATTGCGTCCGCGGCTGCCAGATTGATTTTGCCTTTGTTGGTCAGTTTTCCGACCTGCGTAAACATTGCCGTTGTGCCGCTTTGCAGAACGTTAATCGTTCCTGAGGTTTCATTGGTCAGGGTGGCGTTTTTCCCGTACATGGCATAGCTGCCCGTAGCGCCGTTGTTTATGTTAATCGTTCCTGCATTGTTCAGCGTGGCCGTCGCGCCGTCATCGGCCGCCAGAGCATAGGAGTTGCTGCCGTTGACGTTAATGGTGCCTGAAGCCGCGTTCTGTGCGGTACCGTTATTGGTTATCCTCATTGCCGTCGAAGCCGTATTTGCCAGCGTGATGGTGCCTTCATTGCTGATTGTGGCGTCGGTGGCTTTCATAACTGTACCGGATACGCCCATATTGATAACGCCCTTTTTACCGTTGCTGATGGTGCCTTTTTCGCCATACATGGCGACAGAACCGGTTGCCCCGGCCATAATATTGATTGTGCCGTTGTTGATTAACGAACCGTTTTCATTATCAACTTTCATGCCGTAAGAATCTTTTGAGTAGACGTTGATAACGCCTTCGTTGGTTGCGCTGCCTGCCTCGTCGCCGTCTACCAGCATGCCGACGTTGTTGGTTCCCGTTGCCGAAGACGAGGTGCCGACGTTAATTGTGCCGTAAACGCCGCTTTGCTCGTTACCGTAGTTGAGAGCCGAACCGCCTTCCGCAACGTGCATGGCGTTAACGTTGCTGACGCTGTTGTTAATGGTCAGCGTGCCGTTGTTTCTGATTTCGCCGCCTTCGGCCCGCATATAGTCGGTATTGCTCTGGTTGTTAATGACAATGCCTGTCGTGCCGTTGACGGCCGAACCGGCCTTACTCAGGAAGGCATAGGAATTAAGGGCGGTGTCATCAATATAAATCGTGCCGTTGTTGGTAATTACGCCGTTGGCGTCATCGCTTTGCAGTCCTATCGAATTGGCGGAGTTGACATTGACTGTTCCCTGATTGAGAACAATGCCGCCGGTTGTCTGCATGCCGACAGAGTAGGGGGACGCCGTGATTGTCCCGTCATCGGTTTTGACGCCGACATTGATTGTGCCGCGGTTGGTGGCAACGCCGCCGGCAGCCGTCATGCCGATATGATTGTTGCCGGTCAGGTTAATCAGGCCGCTTTCAAGGTTGATGATGGCGTCTGTGTCTGTTGAACCGGCATAGGCCATGCCGACCGTGTTGCTGCCTTCGATTTTAATCGTGCCCTGATTGGTGCCGCTGCCCTGATTTACATAAATGCCGAAAGCCTTCGCCAGCATATTGGCAGTTACGGAACTGCTCTTAATGTAGATTTCCGCATTGGCCGTATTGCTGGCTGAGGCGCCGCCGTCTGCATAAATGCCGTAGGTTTCGGCCTTGTCGTCGTTGTCCGGAACATTAATCGCGATTCTCTGGGAGTTAATCATCTGCGCGCCGCTGCCGTTTCCGTACAGGCCGGTACCGCCCGCATTCATGATGATGGAGCCTGTTGAGTTTTTGACAGTGCCTGTCGTTGTATACATGCCCCAGCCATACATGCCGTCAAAGGTAATGCTGCCTTTGTTTTCTGCCGTGCCGTCGACAATCGAGATGCCGTAGCCTTTTTGCTGTGTGCTCGAGTAGCTGCTGCTGCCGGTCAGTTTAATGTCGTTGTTGTTGGTAATCGTGGCGTTGACGGCCGAAGCGCCGGCTTTGATACCGAAGTTGTTTTCGCTGATGCCGTTGCTGGTAATGCTGATGTCGTCGTAATTGTTGGCAATTGCATCCTGGCCGGTCAGCTCAATGCCGGTAATGTTGCGGCCGGTAAGCGTAATCAGCTTATTGTTGTTGACCAGCAGCCCGGCCTTAATGCCGGTGGCACCGTTGCCGTTGGTAATGGATATGGTGCCGTCGTTGGTTATTTTGCCCGCCTGAGCCACAATTCCCGTACTGGACGCCGTGTTGTTGTCGTCAATGATAATCTGGGCGTTTTCGGCGTTATAGACGTCGCCGTTGGCCGACGAAATACCGGTGCCGCCCTGTTCAAGCTTGATACTGCCCATATTGATAACCCGGCCTGACGTTGTTGCAATGCCGGTGCCGCGTTTGCGGAAAATGACGCTGCCGTTGACGCCGTTGGTAATATTGGCTGAGTCGCTGAAAATTCCGTAAGAGTCGACGCTGGTCGAACCGTCAGTCGAAACCAGAACGTTCATGTCTATTTTACTGTTGTTTTCAACCGTGCCTTTTTCAGCCTTAATACCGTAAGAAGCTGCCGACGGAACGCGTGAGGTATTGGTAATGACAATCCCCGAACCGTTGTTGATGGCCGTACCGTCTTCAATGAAAATGCCTTTGGCGTCGTCGGCGTTGTTGATGGTAATCGTGCCGTTGTTGACGGCCTGCGCCCGGCTCAGATCCTGCTTGGTCGCGGAGGAAGTGTCCGAACTGTCGTCCGTCGTATCGCCGCTTGCGGCGTCATCACCGCTGTCGCCGGAACCGTCCCCGTCCGAAGCGGCAGTGTCGGTTGTCGGATCTCCCGATTTCAAAACCATGCCGGAACCGTTGTTTTCAAGCGTTATCGTTGCATTTGTCCCGTTGGTCAGAATACCGTTGTTTGTCCGCATGCCGGTACTCTTGCTCTTCATGGTGATTGAGCCGTTGTTGGTAACGGTTCCGCCGTTAAACGACGCCATGCCGAAACCGTCTTCGCTGTCGACGACGATTTTGCCGGTCGAGGTGTTGGTCAGAGTCGGCAGAAGCGAGTCGATTTCAGCGTTGCTGCCTTGCCCTCGGACGCTGAGCATGCCGGAGTTGCC
>ENA-OOZO01000060-OOZO01000060.1-human-gut-metagenome-genome-assembly--contig:-NODE-60-length-14480-cov-1.655875_pt1 | contig 14480 bp, 17 predicted proteins | sample MGYA00241046_ERZ501408 | MGnify/ENA primary metagenome ERZ501408 (study PRJEB25962, sample SAMEA2042730) | human gut metagenome | biome: human gut; feature: human-associated habitat; material: faeces... | reverse complement strand
AGAGACGCTTCCATCGACTTGATCATCGGAATCATGGTGGCGACAAACGGAATGTTGTCGATGGCCGTGGATACGAAAGCGGACATCCAGACGACAATCATGGCTGCTTTTTCGATGCTGCCGTCGGTTACTTCAATGAACTTGTTTCCCATCAGAGCCAGAACGCCGGACTCTTCCAGACCGTAGACGATGGCAAACAGGCCGGCAAAGAAAAATATCGTCGTCCAGTCGACCAATCCGAAAGCTTCTTCAACCTTATGCTCGCGATCAGAATGGCTGTTTCCCCAGGTATAGAGCATCAGAAGAATGACGGCGCCGAAGACGGCAATGGTGCCGTTGGCAATATGGAAATGTTCGGCAGCCATAAAGCCGATGATGACGGCAATCAGAACCGCCAGCGATTTGACGAGCAGGACAGGGTCGGTAATGGTGTCTTTTTCGTTAAGGCGCATGACGGCTTCGCGGCTTTTGTCCGACGCGCTCATCTTGCGTCCCCAGATGAGGTCAAAGGCGACAATCAGAACGACCATCGTGGCGGCGACAATCGGTGTCAGTTCATAAACGAAATCCATAAAGGACAGCTGCAATGCCGAGCCGATGAGGATATTCGGCGGATCGCCGATGAGGGTTGCCGTTCCGCCGATGTTGGAAGCGAAGATTTCCAGAATCAGATAGGGATAGGGGTTGATTTTAAGTTTGCGGGTAATCTGGAAGGTGACCGGCGCTACCAGCAGAACCGTGGTAACATTGTCCAGCAGCGCGGAGAAAACGGCTGTGACGGCCGCCAGCACAATCAACAGGCCTCGCGGCGAAGCACGGACCTTTTTGGCCGACCAAACGGCCACATACTGAAACATACCCGATTTTTCGGCAATACCGACGATTATCATCATGCCGATAAGCAAAGCCAGCGTATTGAAGTCTATGCCGGCAATTGCGCCGTCTTGTGTCAGCACGCCGGCAAAAATCATGACGACGGCGCCCAAAAGGGCAACGACGGCACGATTCAGCTTTTCGGTAAAAAGAATCAGATAGCTGACAACGAGAATGACGGTCGAAACGATTTTGGGGTCGAAGCCGAATATGGCGGAATGTTCCATTGTTTGCTCCTAAATATTTCAGTCTTGTTATTACTACAATATATAGGCAAGTTTTGCAAAAAACAAACAAATCCGTCAGGGGATTGGATAATTATCTGCGGCTCAGGTATTTTACAATGCCGAACAGCGTGTTGATTTCCTGTTCGGTCAGACGGCTGCGGGTAAATATATTGCGCAGGTTGATTTTCATATGCGGCCGTTTTTCCTCGTCTTTGAACCCCGGATGTCCTGCAAGTTCCTTTTCCAGACAGTCCAGAAAACTCATGACCATTTCCCGGGAGGCAGGAACGGTCGTGTTGGTGACAAAACGGACGTCTTCGGCATTTATCTGCCTTTTGTGCCATTCATAACCGACCAGCAGCACAGCCTGTGAGAGGTTTAGCGAACAGTGGCGGGGATTAAGCGGAATTTCGATAACCGCATCGGCGATACTGACGTCGTCGTTGTGCAGCCCGGTACGCTCCGGGCCGAACAGAATGCCGACATTCATATTTTCGGCCTTTATCAACCGGTCGATTTCGCCGGCGGCGTGTTCGGCGGTGTGAACGGTTTTAATCTGGTTGCGCGGTCGTGCCGTGGTTGCGTAAACGGCCTGCAAACCGGCGACGGCTTCGCGCGTGGTGTTGAACAGGCGGGCGTTTTGCAGAATTTCTTCGGCCCCTGAGGAGGCGGCGAGCGCCTTGGCCGACAGGTGATCCTCACGCGGGGAAACCAGACTGAGATTGTATAAACCGCAGTTCATCATGGCGCGGGCGGCCATTCCGACATTTTCGGCCAGCTGCGGCTGAACCAAAATAACATGGGGCTGATTGTTCATCTGTAATTCCTGAAAATGATTATTCATAAAAACGGGGGTGCGGATCCAGGTACAGGTCTTTTTGCAGCATCTTACGAACGGCACGTTTGTTGGTCGGATCTACATTGACGGCGGTTTCCGGCGTACGCCCCTCCTGTCGGGCGGCGCGCTTTTCGGCCAGATTGGCGTTTTTGACGATGTCGGAAATTTCGCCCTTGGTTGAGTTTTTGAGGTTGAGGTCAATGCTTTTGGTGTTGCTGCGCTTGAGTTTGAGGCGTTCTTCGGCCGAAACGATATTGAGGTTGTCGGCCTCGCGGTCAAGTGCTGTTTCCGCCGGAGCGGCCGAAGCCGCAGCCGGAAGTGCTGCAAACAAAGGCAGTGACAGAAAAACGGCAAGAAGTTTAAACATAAGCTTTTTCCTCAAATCAGTCGGTTCCGAGAATGTCCATCGTGTTGAACAGAATGTTTTCAAAGTCAAGTCCGGTTCCGTCTTCGACGTCGGTCAGAATGCGGGAGAAAGATTTTCCGAACGGATCTTCGGCGGAAAAGACCTTGTCATAGTTTTCGCGGAGCAGCTTGCCGTAGGCTTTCGGCATGTCTTTAATCTTCTGGTCATAGCTTTCCGGAATTTTGTAGCCCATGTTGCGGAGATGTTCGGTCATAACCAGCATGTTGTGGCGGTTGACTTCCGGCGCAATCATTTCCTGACCCTGCGCATCGGTGTAGGTGGTGGCTTCGCCGACGTAATTTAATTTGCCGTGCTGTCCGGAACCTCTCCAGGTAACGATGCCGCTGCGGTCACGGGCGCGGGCCCAGGGGTCTACCGGCAGAATGTCGCCGTTGGTCGGCCCGTTTTCGTAGGCGGGAGCGTTCGGAGACGTATCAGGTCCTTTTTCGGGGAGATTGTCGCCGAAATAGCCGTCGTTGGGATTGGGTGACCAGGGGTTGGCCGGCAGCTGCGCGTTCGCCGTCGCGGCTAAAGACAAACAGCCGATTGCCGCCAGAATGTAGAAATACTTTTTCATGACCGCCTCCATAATTCTCCATCTTCTTTTATCATACTATAAAAAATGTGAAAATAATAGTTACAATATTGTTGCAAAAGTAAATATCACGTTAACCAGGTTGACAAATCGGCCGCGAAAGTTATGATATGCCGGTAAGGAACCCGTTAACTAAAAAGGCTTTTCGATGTTGAAAAAACTTTTGCTGGCGGCCGCAGCCCTGTACGGCGTGTGGGCGGTCAGCGTGCATATGAACGACAAGCTTATGCGCGGTTATTTTATGGCGCCGCTCAAGTTTAAGGATTTGGTGGCCGAAGACAATATGTCCGAGCGCGAAGGCAGTTTCGGCTTTAAGTCGAAAATCTGGCTCTATGGCGTCAACAGTCCGGAAAAGCTTGCCGAAAACTTCAACAAATATGACGGATTTGAAATTGATGTCGTTTATAACGAAAAAGAGCGTACTTTTTTTGTCGGCCGCGGCAGCGGGAAGGTAACGCTTGACGATATGTTTGCCGTAAAGCCGGATTTGAGCGGAAAGTTTTTCTGGCTTGATGTCAAAAACATTGATTTTAACAATCAGTCTGAGATTTTAAGGGAACTTATTGCGCTGACAGGACGCAATATCATGCACAAGTCGCATTTGGTCGTTGTGTCGCCGAATGCCGAATATCTGGACGATTTTGCGGCCAGCGGCTTTCTGACCTGTTTTCGGTTTCCGTCCCTGTACAGGGTTAAGCGCGGCGATATTCGAAAGGTGCTTGAAGCGGCGGTCGAAATTCAACGGTCGACTTTATTTGCGGCGACGTGCGCTATTTTAACTTTATGGACTTTTATTTTCCGGGAGCCCCGAAAATGTATCAGAATACGGGCAGGGAAGCGAAAAACATTAATCCCTATATTCTTAAGCGTTCGGATACCAGTGTCGTTCTGAATCAGGAACCGTAAGCTAAAATGCCGCGATGATGCCGCCGCCCAAAACTCTGCTGCCGTCATAAAAACAACAACCCTGACCGGGCGCGACGCCGTAAAACTCTTCGTGCAGCGTGATTTCGGCTCCGCCGTCTTCAAGAAAGACAACCGTTGCCGGAACGGCTGCCTGCCGCGAACGCAGCTTGACCGTCAGTTCCGCTTGCCGGGGCTGTTCCTCACCAAGCCAGTTGACGTCTTTGATGCGGAGACTTCGGCATAACAGTTCTTCTTTGCTGCCGACAATAATTCGATTGTTGCCGGCGTCGATTTTCAGCACGTAGAGAATGCCGCCGCTGCCGCCGATGCCAAGGCCGCGCCGCTGGCCGACGGTATAACGGATAATGCCGTTGTGGCGGCCGAGAACCCGGCCTGCGGTGTCGACGATGTCTCCCGGCGCCGGTTTGGCTTCCGGGCGCAGCTGATTGATTAAAGAGGCATAATTGCCGTCGGCGACAAAGCAGATGTCCTGACTGTCCGGCTTTTGGCTGACTTCGAGTCCGGCGTCTCTCGCAATGGCGCGTGTCTGTGCCTTAGTGTAGGAAGCCAGCGGGCAGCGGAGCATTTGCAACGTGTGTTTATCGACGGCAAAGAGAAAATAGCTTTGGTCGCGGCGCAAGTCTTCCGCCCGGTGCAGTTCAACGCCGTGGGAAGTCAGCCGGATATCGGCATAGTGGCCGGTAACGATGATGTCGGCGCCGAGACTGCGGGCCTTGTCAGCCAATGCGCCGAGTTTGATGTGCCGGTTGCACATGATGCAGGGGGACGGGGTCAGGCCGTGCAGATAGGAATCGGCAAAATAGTCGACGACTTCGCGGGCGAATTTTTCCCGTAAATCCAGAAAACAGTGGGGAATGCCAAGCTTGTCGGCCACTTTGGCCGCGTCGGCAACGGAAGAGTGTTCCGGACGGTAAGGCGGTGTCAGCAGATCCATGGTAATGCCAAAAACGTCGTAGCCTTCTTTTTTGAGCATGGCGGCTGCCGCCGAGCTGTCGACGCCGCCGGACATGGCGACGCAGACTTTGGTCTGCTGCGGCGATTTGGGCAGGCCGAGGCTATTGAGCGTCATCTTTCTTCTCTTTTTTTAGTTCGGCCAGTTCTTTTTTGACGTTTTCCAGTTCGCGGCAGAGTTTTTCAAAGCGTTCTTCCATCGGGTCAGGGTGCGAGGCGTCTATACCGTAGGCGCAGAATTTTTGCGCTTCCTTGCGGCTGAGCTCCTGAACCTTGTGAGCCGCCATGCCGATAACCGTCGTATTGGCCGGAACTTCCTTGACGACGATGGCGTTTGAACCGATTTTGGCGTTGTTGCCGATTTTTATCGGTCCGAGAACCTGCGCGCCGGAGCCGATGATGACGTTGTTGCCGATGGTCGGATGGCGTTTGGCGGTGACTTTGCCGTTTTTGTCAAAGACGGTGGTGCCGCCGAGCGTAATGTCGTGATACATGGTAACGTTGTCGCCGATTTCGGTGGTTTCGCCGATGACGACGCCCATGCCGTGGTCAATGAAAAAGCCTTTGCCGATTCGCGCGCCGGGATGGATTTCAATGCCGGTCAGAAAGCGGGCAATCTGTGAAACGATGCGCGCCGTCAGGCGGAAATTTTTGCTCCACAACCAGTGGGAAAAGCGATAAATGATAATGCAGTGCAGCCCCGAAGAGCAGAGAATCGCTTCGGTTCGGCTTTTGGTGGCGGGGTCGCGGGCGATAACGGCGTCGACGTCCTGAAGAATAGTATTGAATTTTGACTCCATTTTGTGCTACATTCCTTTGAAAAATTAATAATTTGTATAATATTTCTTATATATAATCAATTGTTATTAATTAATAATAAAAAAGAGATTTTAAATGACAGAAGTACTTTTTAACGGACATGCCGGACGTTTGGAAGGGCGTTATCATCAGAGCGAGAAGCCCGGAGCGCCGATAGCGCTGATTCTTCATCCGCATCCGCAATATGGCGGAACCATGAACAACAAAGTGGTTTACAGCCTGTTCAGCTGTTTTCAGAATCTGGGCTTTTCGGTACTGAGGTTCAACTTCCGCAGCGTGGGACGTTCACAGGGCGAGTTTGAGGACGGCCCGGGTGAGCTGTCTGATGCGACGGTTGCCCTGGACTGGCTGCAATCCGTTAATCCTGAGGCCAGACAATGCTGGATCGCCGGTTATTCTTTCGGTGCCTGGATCGGTTTGCAGCTGTTGATGCGGCGGCCGGACATTAACAATTTTATTGCGGTTTCTCCGCCGGCCAATGAAAAGGATTTCTCGTTTTTGGCACCTTGTCCGACTTCCGGCCTGATTGTTCAGGGCGGCGCCGACGAAATTGTCAATCCGCAGTCGGTGTCGACTTTGGCCAAGCGTCTGAATGTTCAGCGCAACGTGCAGGTGGATTTTGCCCTGATTGAGGAGGGCGACCATATGTATAACAATCATTTGGTTGATTTATACAAAATTGCCGGCAATTACGTTATCGGCGCCATGCAGAAAAAGGCGCCGCAGAAAAAGCGCCGCGGCCGTCGCAAGAAAATCGAGATGCAGGAAGATCAGGAACCGTTGCTGCTGGAAGACGAGAGCATGGACGGAGAGGCTGATGCTGCTGAGGATTTTGACGAAGAAGACGAGGAATAGTTTTGAGTTAAGAAAAAAACAGCCCTTCATTTGAGCGGCTGTTTTTTTGTAGCTGTCTGATGATTGAACAGCTACAGAATGAGCGCCTGCGTATCCCGTACGCCGCTGCCGTTGATGAGGGTACGAATTTATTTGCGGCTGAGATTTTGTTTAAGGTGTTTCAGGATATAAACCCTGATGGCGCCGGAAAGGTTTTCGTGCTCGCGGGCAGAATCGATTTCGGTTACCAGCTGATTAATGCTGACGCCTTTTTCTTTGGCTATGGCGGCAAGTTCGGCGTAAAATTCGTCTTCCAGCGAAATGCTGGTTTGGTGTCTGCCGGCGATGACTACGGATTTTTTGCGCATTTTATTTTTTGCGGAAAGCGTCGATGGAAACGACGGTTGCGACGCCGTTGGAGGTTTTTTTCGGTTCTTCTTCCATCTCGGCGGCAAAATCGTTGTCTGTGTTGTGTGAAATGGGTTCGTCGTCGAAATTGAAACTTAGGCCGAACTTGGCGTAGGGGTCTGCAAAGTAGGTAATGGCGTCGAACGGAATGTAAAGGGTTTGGCGAATGCCGCCGAAACTCAAATCGATGCCGAAACCGGAAGTTTCGACAATAAGGTTGGAAAACTGGTGCTGAATGACGATGGTCATTTCCTCGGGGTACTGGCTTTTAAGCTGATCCGAAATCCGGGTCTGCGGATGATTGGTCTTGAACGTGATGTAGAAATGGTGTTCTCCGGGAAGACCCTGGCGTTCGGCAATTTTCAGCGCTTCGACGACGACGTTTTTCAAAGACTTTTCAATCAGTTTATCGTAGTTGATTTCGGTTAAAAACTCGCTCATTTTTTTTCCTTTTCACAAAAAAAGCGAGCCGTTCTGTTGCTGGGCGGCTCATTCCCCACTTGAAACTAACCATAGTTACAAGAATTTGCGTTTGTTACGCTCGCCTTAAGCAGCGATTGCAACAGGTGCTACGTTGTTATCGTTAGCATTCATTTGATTTGAACCGATAACGGTGGTATCTCACCGGGCACAGCATACATATCTTTACTGCTACCTGTCTACCCTGTTTCACCCCCGTTGAAAGAAAGGTTGGTGGAGGTGCTGGGTACTGCCCCCAGGTCCAAATAGCCTATTTCATACAGCCTCTAGTGCCGTAGCCGGTTGCCCGACAACATAGATTATATATTAAAATATCTTATTTTCAAGAGGGCTTGCGTGAAAAAGAGAATCGCCAAAATTTATTGGTAGTAAGTTGCAATGACTTCTTGTCAAAAAAACAGCCGGTGTTAGAGTCTTCCCATTCAACAATATGGGATTTTGAAATGACGAAAGTTGCAGTCTGGTGCCGTCACGAAGGGGACAATATTATCGGAATCGGTCCGAACATTCCCTGGCACGTCAAATCTGATTTTAAGCGTTTTCGCCGGATTACGGAAGAGCAGAATCTGGTGGCCGGGCAGACGACTTATGAAAGTTTTCCGAACCGGACGCTGCCGAATCGGAATATTTATGTTCTGACTTTTGATGCCGGTTATGAAGTTTCGGATCCGGAGCATCATTTTGTGGTAACCAATGTCAACGATTTTAAGGATTTTGACGGCGATTTGTATATTTCCGGCGGAGCGAGCGTTTATAAGCTCTTTATGACGGGCAGCGCAAAGCTGATGCCGGACATCGTCGTCGACTGCATGTACAGGGGCGAGGTTAATTCCGCGCTTGAGGGCGCAAAGATAGACATTTCGCCCTGTGTAGAGGTTCTGCATAAATCTTACCGCCAGATTTCGGTTGATTATGAGTTGGACAACATTCTTACGACCGTTTGGGTGCGCAAGGGCGAATTTGTCGAACAAAGCGTGCTGAAACGGATTATTGAAGCCATTGAAAAGGAAGACGAACAATGAAACAGTATTTGGACATGCTCCGCTATGTTTTGGAGAACGGCGTGGACAAGATGGACCGTACCGGGGTCGGAACGCGTTCGGTTTTCGGCCAGCAGATGCGTTTTGATTTGAGCAAGGGTTTTCCTCTGATGACGACCAAGAAAATGCACCTTAAAAGCATTATTCATGAGCTTCTGTGGTTTATCAAGGGAGATACAAACGTTAAGTATCTGCAGGATAACGGCGTGCGAATCTGGAACGAATGGGCTGATGAAAACGGCGATCTCGGGCCGATTTACGGTTCGCAGTGGCGAAACTGGAACGGCGAGGGAATTGACCAGCTGGCACAGGTGGTTGACAAGCTTAAGAACAATCCCAATGACCGCCGGATGATTGTTTCGGCCTGGAATGTGAGCAAAATTCCCGAAATGCACCTGCCGCCGTGCCATATGATGTTTCAGTTTTATGTGGCGAACGGCAAACTTTCCTGCATGCTGTATCAGCGCAGCTGCGACATGTTTCTGGGCGTGCCGTTCAATATTGCCTCCTATGCGCTGCTGACCATGATGCTGGCGCAGGTCTGCAATCTTGAGCCCGGCGAGTTTGTGCATACGCTTGGCGACACGCATATTTATCATAACCATTTTGAACAGGTTAAAGAGCAGCTTCGCCGCGAACCGCTGCCTTTGCCGACCATGAGACTTAATCCGCAGGTTAAAGACATTAACGACTTCAAGTATGAGGATTTCACTCTGGAAAATTATGAGTGTTATGGGGCTATAAAGGCTCAAGTCGCAGTGTAAAACCTCATATAACGGGGAACTAATACAGAAATTTCAGGACGAAAGTTTCCTCACGTACTATTATGTACGCTGTGGTACTTTCGCCTTTATTTCTTATTATTTCCCTCGTTCTCCGAGGTTTTGTAAAACCTCGCATAGTGGCAAGCTGTTGCCAGCTCGACAAGGGGACGCCCTTGAGCGCTCGCCGGCTGCGGTACGACCCTTTGTTAAAGCGCGCTGCTTTCTGTGTGCATATCGTGAGGCCGTGCCTTGTGTTTGTGGATGTCCGCGCACGCTTAGCGTGACGCCTATAAATGGATGCCCGGGTTAAACCCGAGCATGACAATTATTTATCTGTCATTCCCTGTTTTTCTTCTCTCGTGTCATTTCCGTGCTTGGCACGGGAATCTTGGTTGCCCGGGTTAAATCCGAGCATGACAGGAGAAATATAAACCCGAACATGATAAGTGGCGGTGGCGTGAACCTTTATTGAGGCGTGTCGTTTTTTATGTGTATATCGTGAATTGTATTTCTGGAGAGAGGAATGTAACAAAACGCCGCCGGCTGGTATTCAGCGGGCGGCGCTTGCAGTTTTTTTCATTTTTTTGTTTTTTGGGATTAATCACTTGGCAACAAAGAAGTCTTTGCCGCCTTTGTTTTTTCGCGTCAGAGTCAGGTCGCGATAACGGAAGCTGTCGCCGTGAGGGGCTTTTTTGATGAGGTTAGCCGTTTCCGTGGTTATCGGAGGCAGGTTAACCGTCATGCAGAGCATCAGAACGCAGTCTTCGCAATGTTTTTCCGTTTCTCTGATTCCTTCCATAAGCCAGACGTCATAGTCCGAGAAAGGAGCAAGCGCGGTTGTTTTTCTCTTCAGCTGAATGCGGAAAGCTTTGGCTTTCGCATCATCGTCAAGAAGGATTCCTAATTTTGCGGCGCGTTCGCGGAGAACAGTTTCGGCATATTCTTCTTTCAGATTTGCTGTTCTTAAATTCGTTTTCATTTTTCATTGTTGTTTTTTTGAAAAAAATAAAAGAAGCAAAACGCATTAAAGAGAGAGAAGTCCCCCGCTTGTAGAGAGCTAGGGGACTGGGCGCAATTACATCAACTAAGCCTTGGCCAAAATCAGAATGCCGGCACCGTTGGTTTTGCAACGGAGATTTTTGCGGTTGACTCTGAATTCTTCCTTCAGCTCATTTTTCTTGAATTCGCCGGGCTCGAATATGGCTTTTTTGCCGTCGCAGATGCGATGGGCCGTAAAGCTTCCATCGGTATTGCGGTAAAGCCATACGCTGTATTGAACGCCGAATTTGTATGCGAAGTGGTCGTCTTCTCTTTGCAATCCGCCCTTGTAGGTATAATGGCGGGTGGTCGAGGTTATTTTACACACTTCACGGCTGTCGGGTATAATTTCCTTGCCATGCTTTTTAGCAAAGTTAGATACGCGCATTTCAACACAGTTTTCAGCCAGAAATTTTCCGGGAATGTTCTTTGATGTATTCATAACATTTAGTTTAATGCCTCGAGAGGCGGTTAATGTATAATTATATTTTCGCAAAATTCTTAATTAAAGTAAGAATATGAAAGCATATTTTGTCTGGAAAGGCAAGCAAAAAATATGACAAAATTTCGAAAATTCCATAAATTGCTGTTTTGACTTAAAACTTTTAGCCCAAAAGACTTAGAATAATGCCTATGAAAAGCGGAATAGACAAATTGTCGTCAATTTCGAGCTTGTCTTCGAACATTTCTGCCAGGGTGGCGGCAGCGCAGGCGATGACGCCGGCATAAGTGAAGTGAAAGACAGGTTCGTAGAGCATGTTGATGAGCAGAGCGCTGAGGAAGAAGGCGACCGTTCCTTCCAGAGATTTGCTCTTATATAATTTTCTTGTACCGAAAGCCTTGCCGAAAAGAGCAGCGCAGGTGTCGGAAATCAGCATGACAGTCAGAGCGATGGCTGCAATCGGTTTGGAAAAAAGCAGGGTACAGATAATTGCCGCGGCAAGCACATACATTGAGCCGCTGACCTGAAATTTGGTACGGATGCGTTCCTTATTGCGCAGGGTTTTGAAAAACAGCAGGCCGAAAGTTCGTCTGGCCCAGCGCCATTTTTTGAAATTGCCGTATTCCAACAGGGCATCGCCCAGAAAAAGAATGGCAAACAACATGATGGAAACGCCGGGATGGGCAAAATAGATAAGCGCCGGAATCCAAAGGGAACTCAGATGGATTGATTTGCGCGCCAGTTCGCGGCGAAATGATTTGTTGGCAGGAATATGCAGTTCGGCAGCCAGATTGTTCAATTCCAGATTCGGCCGATGCAGTTTAATGCGCAGTGACGGGCGTTTAATTGAGAAGTCCGGTTTTCTTATTTTGAACGGTTTCAACATATTTCCATCCGCCAGTAATTATTTCCTGATGATAGATAGCATTTATATTCTAGGTTGTAAAGCTTTGTATTTATTTTTTTGTATTTTTACGGACAAACCAGTCTATTGTGATTATGACGGCAAAAGAAGCAATCATGCTGAAGAGCGTATGTGACAGAAAGTGCTGTCCGCGCAACATCTGGTAAAATCCGGCCGCCAGGCCAAGCAGAATGCCGGCAAGCAGTCCGAGGATTTTTCCGCGGCGGCTGTCGAAAACAAAATACAACGCCATAAAGGCGAAACCGGCTGTGGCGTGTCCGGCGGGAAAACAGCGTCCGGGTTTGGGTTGCACGAAACTTTCCGGATAGCTGTCGATAATGCGGACAAACGGGTAAAGGCCGTTGTATATGTTGAGCTGGTAAGGACAGTAGACGTTAGTAAAATATTTGGCACCGGCGACGACCAACGGGACAAAGACGATGCTCAGCAGCAGAATCAGCACCGGACGGCGCCTGACGGCCAAAGACGGCTTTTTCAGCGACAGCAGCAGAAAAATCAGGCAGCCGGCTCCGGTTGCGGCCAGCAGAAACTTCAGCCCTTTGTAAAATACGGGACTGAGTTTCTGGTGCAGAGCCGGGTTAATAAGCCATTCATGCGTTTCCGGCCGGTAAAACAGGTTTTGCAACGCAGTGTCTGCATTGGTAAACTTTTCGGCCAAAAGGACGGCGGCTAACAGGAGAAAGCAGATGAAAAGCCGAACGGAAAACCTCATTGTTCATTTTCCTGAGTTTGGCTTTTTTCCGAAGCCTGCTGGTAGAAAGCGATGGTTTCGGCAAGATGTTTCTCTGCAATATTTTTACGGATTTTGGCCGGGGTAACGGTGTAGCCTTTGCCCGGCGACAGACTGACCGCCACGCCGCGGCTTTGGCAGCCGATTTTTTGCCAGCGGCTGTAAAAAATGCGGGGCGTATAGCCGGGACTGAGGGCATCACTGCCGTAGAAACGGCTTTCGTAGCTGAAGTCGAGCAAGCCGAGCAGCGTGGGCGCAACGTCTATCTGGCTGACGGGTGTCCTGACAGTCTGAGGCCTGACGAATTTCGGGCCGTAAATCAACAGGGGAATCCGATAGGATTCCGGCGAAACTTCGGCTGTGCGGTTTTTTTTGACGGCCCGGTCGGAAACGAAGACAAAAACGGTATTGTCGAACCATGGTTTGCTGCGGGCCTCTTCGATAAATCTGCCGAGGGCATAGTCGGCATAGCGGACGGCTTTCTGACGGCGGGTGGCATTTGCGGGAAAGTCGGCAAAAGTGTCGGGAACGGCATAGGGATAGCGGTTGGAGGAGGTCATCAGCAGCGAAAAGAAGGGTTTGTCTCCGGCTGCGGACTTGTCGGCTTCGGCAATGGTTTTGCGGTACAGGTCTTCGTCGGAAACACTGAGCAAATCTGCATAGGTAATTTCGCCTTTGCGCCAACGGCTGCGGTCCATGATTTTAAAATCGCCGTCGGCCAGAAAACCGTCCATGCGGTCGAGCATGCCGTAACTGCCGTAAATCCATTTGTTGTCGTAGCCTTTGGATTTGAATATGCCGCCCAGACCGTGCAGTTTTTTGCTGCCCGGCAGGCTGAGGATGGGCAGACCGGGAAGCGGGGGCAGCGAAAAGTCTATCGCTTCAATGGCGCGCGCGCTGTTGCGTCCGGTGGCGTAAGCGTTTGGAAAATAAAGGCTCTGTTCGGCCAGCTTTTGCAAGTTCGGCATATATCCGGCATGTGATTTTTCCAGATAAGCGGCGCTGATGCCGCGCATGATGACGATAATGACGTTGGCTCTTTTTTCCGGGCGGAAAGAGTTAATCTGTCGGGCAATGTCTTTTTTGGGTTCGGTAAAGGTAACATTTTTGCCGGCAAAAATGTTTTGCAGGATTTCCAGATTTTTTTCACGGGGCTGGGTCAGGTAGAATTTGTCGTAATCGATTTCGTTTTTGTGCAGTGAACTGAACAGGCTGTATGTGCCTTCCTTGGCGATTTCGTTATTATAGGAATCAGGGGCGATTTCTATTTGGGCAACGTTGATGTTCAGGTAGGCCAGAATGCAGACCAGGCCGTAGATGACGCTTTGAAACAGACGCCGGTTGAATTTCGGCGCCTCAATAGCGGTAAACAGCCAGCGGTAAGCCAGCAGCGTGAAGACGACGGCCGCCGCCAGAATGCCGAGCAGAATTTTGATGACCGGATAGGCGTGTTCAAGATTGCTCAGTACCTGATGGGTAAAGATGATGTAGTCGACGACAATGAAGTTGAAAGAACTGGCAAACTCTTCCCAGAAAATCTGCGAGGCGGCTTCTTCGCAAAGCGTGGAAACGGCAAAGACAAAGAAAGCGGTCGTGGTAATAATCTTGTCCAAACGGCCGTTCTGGCGCCGACGGGGTAAAACCAGCAGGTAAAAAACGTAAGGTTGCATGACAAAAAGGAATGATACCGAAGTGGTAAGCAAAAGGACGCCGCCGGTTTTGACCATGGTCAGAAACGAGAAGTCGACATTGGCCGCATTTTGGTACAACTGCAAAGCCATGAAACCAAATTCAACAAGAACACTGAAGACAAAGAAGGGGGTTAACCGCCGCAGGAGATATGAATTCATTCTAAAATTCCTTTTGTTCTGTCTGAAGTTAGCGCTCTCTTTGATAAATGGCAACAGAAAATCTTAAACGGGCGGAACGATGTGGAAAAGTAACCGATTGTAATCCCGTTATTTATGTCTTGGCGGAAATGAATGCACAGCCGACTGTTCCGGGAGGAAGAAATATTTATGCCCGGAATGTCCATTGCCGTTGTCGGCATTTCGAAACTAAAGCCCCGCATTTGCGGGGCTTCCTGCTGATCACCTTAGAAGAGCGATCCCATCTTTGCGTCTCGGAAGAGTGCCTCTTCGCAGAGACTGCAAAGCGAATGAATTTCTGCAAAGAGCGCTGAA
>ENA-OOZO01000052-OOZO01000052.1-human-gut-metagenome-genome-assembly--contig:-NODE-52-length-15061-cov-1.816007_pt1 | contig 15061 bp, 16 predicted proteins | sample MGYA00241046_ERZ501408 | MGnify/ENA primary metagenome ERZ501408 (study PRJEB25962, sample SAMEA2042730) | human gut metagenome | biome: human gut; feature: human-associated habitat; material: faeces... | reverse complement strand
TGTCGGCGGCGTTTATATTTTGCCGTCTGCCGGCGGAAATTTCCTGCTGACGGGGCTTCTTGAAACTTACGGCACGGCCGGTTTAAATATGGAAAACCCGGCGCCGAAATATTGGAACCGGGCTGTCAAAGGGTGGCAGAAACGGCGTTAGGCCGCTTTTCTGCTTCGAAAACCTTTGTGGTTGTCGTTTTGTTTCTGCAGCTTTTTTCCGCAGCCGAAGTCTCTGGCGTTTTTGTTAAACTTAATTCGGTTCTTAACTTTTTTATCCGGCGCATAGGGCTTAAACGGATTTTTCGGCTTATGGTTCAGCGGCGTTGCGTCAATTGGGGCATTTTCGTCGGCAAGCAGCACTTTCTCTCCGGCGGTCGGATTCAACAGCTTATGAATCTCTTTCCAGCGGGAGGCGTCTTTGGGCGTTAGAAGATTAACGGCCGTTCCCGAGGCTCCGGCGCGCGCCGTGCGGCCGATGCGGTGAATGTAATCTTCGGGGCATTGCGGCAAATCGTAGTTGATAACGCTTTCGATATGCGGAATGTCCAGTCCGCGCGCGGCAATGTCTGTTGCCACCAAAACCCGGAATTTTCGCTGCCGGAAACCGGTAATAACCTTTTCACGGCGGCTTTGGCGCAAATCGCCGTGAATGGCGTCGGCAGCCTGATTTTCCTTTGCCAGTTTCTGAGCCAGCCGTTCGGCGCCGTATTTTGTCTTAACGAAAACCAGTACTGAGCCTTCGCGGTTTTGAAGTTGGTTTATCAGTTCGCCGTATTTGGCTGCGTCCGTCGTTTTGATAAGTTCCTGACGGATATTGGCAGCCGGAGCGGTTGTTGCACCGACGGCAATCCGCACCGGATTGTTCAGATACTTGCGTGACAGCGAAATGATGTTGGCGGGCAGAGTGGCGGAAAACATCAGCGTTTGCCTTGCTGCGGGCAGATATTTGGCAATCTGCTCCAGTTGTGCGCCGAAACCCATGTCAAGTATGCGGTCGGTTTCATCCAGAACCAGAAAATCGGTTTCGTTCAGCTTCAGTGTTCCCTGGCGGAGATGGTCGTTAATGCGTCCCGGCGTGCCGACGATTATCCGCGGTTTCTTTTTCAGCTGCTGCAGCTGCTTAATCATGGAATCGCCTCCGATAAGCAGAGCCGACAAAATTTTCTGCCGGTTGCCGAGCATTTTGTCGGCAGCGTCCAAAACCTGTCGAGCCAGTTCGCGCGTCGGCAGCAGAATAAGGGCACTGCTTGCCGGGCAGGAGAGCAGATGGGCAATCATCGGCAGTGTAAAAGCGCCGGTTTTTCCTGTGCCGGTTTGAGCCGATCCCAGAATGTCATGCCCTTCCATGGCGACGGGAATGGCTTGCGCCTGTATCGGTGTCGGTATTGTAAAGTTTATGGCTTCAAGGGCCGGCAGCATCGTCTCGGGCAGACCGAGAACTTCAAAATTGTTCATTTTGTTTCTTTCTGTAAAATTGTTTAAGCATACGAAAATCTAAACACCGTTTTTGCGGTGCCAACTCAAACAAATCTATTGATAAGGAAATCTACAAATAAGAAGAGCTGCAAAAATTCTCTGTAACGAACTATACAGGTTTATTTTTATTAAGCAACCATTATTTTGCGCTTTTTTCCTTCGGGGCGGTTTGCGACTTCAGGCTGACCAGCGCAATGCCGCCGATGACCAGTGCGCCGCCGATAAGCTGCGAGGCGTAAATCTTTTCATGCAGCACCAGATAAGCGCCGATGCTGGAGAACAGCGGCAGCAGATAATAGATGATGCTGGTTTTGATGTTGCCGATGCGTGCCAGCGCCGAGTTCCAGCACAGATAGGAAATAACCGAGTTAAAAATGCCCAGATAGACAAACACGCCGTAATCCACCGGCTGCAAATGTATCAGCTTATGTTCGCCGACGGTGGCAAATAAAAACGGCAGGATAATAATGACGCCGGTAAAAGCCGTTGCCGCCAGCAGTGTCGGCTGCGAAATCTGCTGCGGACGCTTGGCCTGCAACAAGGAATAAACGGCAAAACAAAACGTGTTCAGCAGCATGATAAAGTCACCGGTTACGAATTTGAAATGTGCAATCTGCGTCAGGTCGCCTTGCAAAATGATTACCAGCACCCCGAATACGGCAATCAGCAAACCGGCAATCTGTCGGCCGGATATCGGCGTTTTCAGAAAAATACGCGACAGAATAACCAGAAAAATCGGTCCGGTTACGTCCAACAGCCCCATGTCGATGGCTGAGGCCGTCCGTCCGGCATAGTAGATAAGCGTGTTGTCCAGCACAATGCCGGTTATGGCCAGACTGACAACCAGCAGCCAGTTGTCTGCCAACAGGCGGAAGTTCCGTTTCAGGCCGCTCCAGGCCATCGGCACCAGAATCAGACAGGCGATAAACCAGCGTCCGAAAGCAATTTCAAACGGTTCCAGCGTTGTGGCGAAATAACTGGCGATGATGATGTTGATGCTCCAGAAAAATACGGCCGTCAGGGCCATCAGATAGCCGCTCATTCTTATCCTCCCTTATTAATGCCGATATATATAATCGCTTGATTTGCTTTTTTAACCCTTGTTTGCACTGGACATATTCGACAAAATGAGCTATGTTTCAGTTCTGAAACCGATTATTAACTGTTTAAATATATGTGATATGAAAAAAGTTATTTTTATGTTGGCAGCCATTATGGCTTCAGGTATGTTTTGCTCCTGCGAAGAAGAAAAAACGCCGGAAGAGAACGCTTATGAACTTCTGCTCGACAAGCGCGGACCGGCCCGGATTGAGAAGATTTATTCGATTGTCATGCGGTTGGATATTCCTTATCCTTTTCCGCATTATGTCATTCGGTTTGACAACGGCGACAATACCTATTTCCGCAAGTCGAAAGTCGATTATACGCTTCGTGCCGGCGACCGTGTGGACTATTACTGGACCTACAAGCTTGCCCCTGCCGAAATTTATGAACTTTGCTCAGAGCAGGGGGCTATGCATCAGGATGATATAGAAGGCAGTTCCAAACCGCTGGCCAGAGGATTGATAATTTCCGATAAAAAACGCGGTCGGATTGTCGATATGTTCAGAATGTCCGTGCGTTTCGGCATACCATTCGTGCCGCTTGACTGTCTTTTTGCCGAACTGGAGGACGGTTCTCTTGTCTATATGAAGGAATATAAGAACGACGACCTGCACATCGGCGACCGAATTATTTACACGACCTGGGTGCTTTATCCCAATGAGGTCGTTACCGTAACCAAAGACGACGGCGAAACGGATAATCCGCCGCTGGTCTGAAAAAAAAACAGGGTTTGGAAACTTTCCGAACCCTGTTTTGGTTTAAATTAAAGTGCCGAAACTATTCGGTTTCGGACATGTTCTGTACGGAACTCTTAATCTGTTCCGCCAGCTGGCGCATCATTTTCTGCAGTGCAGCCAAATACTCTTCTTCGCTCAGTGAACCGTTATGGTCGGTGTCAAAGCCGTTAAAGGTGTTTTCGGCTTTGGCGCGAGCCTCTTTGATCGTGTATTCGACAAATTCTTCCTGCGAAAGCTCGCCGTCGCCGTTGAGGTCGGCGTTGTCAAATTCGGCCTTGACCGCAGCCTGCAGCTTTTCCTGAATCTCTTCCGGGGAAGCCGAAGGTTTTACGGGAAGCTGGGCAAAGGCCGAACCGGCGGCAAAGATTGCAGCCGTGGCGGAAACAATAAGTTTTTTCATTAAAAGTTCCTTTTCAAAAATTAGTAGCTTCTGGCGTAGATAACGTCAATTTCCGCATCCTGTTTGCCGGTCAGCAGACATTCGCCTTTAGTGCCGCTCTGGTCAAACGGAATGCAGCGGATCGTAATTTTCATCGCTTTCAGCAGCTCTTCGGAGTTCGGATCGCCGCTCCATTTGCCGCGGACAAAAGCCACTTTTCCGGCTTTCCCTTCCTCAATCCAAACGTTTGAATTTGCAAAATATTCCTCAAACTCCTTTTTTGTTTTGATGTCGGTGCGGACATTCTTTTCCAGTCGGGCCCTGGCTTTTGCAAACATTTCCTTTTGCAGCTTTTCCAAGCGTTCGGCAATGGTACGGACAAATTCGTCCCGTTTGACGACGGCTTTGCCTTCCGGTGTTCCGAGACGGAGGCGTTCTTTGACCATTACGTTGTCTTCGGCAACGTCGCGCGGGCCGATTTCCAGAATAACCGGAGCGCCCTTGCGGGTCCATTCCCAGAACTTGTCAACGCTCTTACGGTCACGTTTGTCGATTTTGATCCGGATCTTTTCGCCGAAAGGCGCCTGCTGCAAAAGTTCTTTTTGCAACCCTTTGATATATTCCATAACCGCATCTTCGTCGGCGTCGTTCTTAATGACCGGTACGATGACAATCTGATACGGCGCAATCTTCGGCGGCACGACCATGCCTTCGTCGTCGGCATGAGTCATGATGACGCCGCCGATAAGGCGGGGAGAAACGCCCCAGGACGAAGTATAGGCATATTCCTGCTGATTATTTTTGTTAACGAACGAAATGTTTGCTGATTTTGCAAAATTCTGTCCGAGAAAATGCGAGGTTCCTGCCTGCAGGGCTTTGCCGTCCTGCATCATGGCTTCAACGCAATAGGTGTCGACAGCACCCGGAAATTTTTCGTGCTCGGGTTTGCGTCCGCAGATGACCGGCATGGCCAGCGTGTCTTCGCAGAGTTCACGGTAAGCTTCCAGCATGCGGGTTGTTTCTTCCTCTGCTTCTTTGGCGGTTGCATGGGCGGTATGGCCTTCCTGCCATAAAAATTCACGGGTTCTGAGAAACAGGCGGGGGCGCATTTCCCAGCGGACGACATTGGCCCATTGGTTGACCAGCACCGGCAGATCACGGTACGACTTGACCCACTTGGAGAAAGAGTCGGCAATAATCGCTTCCGAAGTCGGTCGGACAATCAACGGCTCGTCAAGTTCCGAATCAGGAACCAGCTTGCCGTCTTTCATCGACAGGCGCGAATGCGTGACAACGGCCATTTCCTTGGCAAAACCGTCAACATGTTCGGCTTCTTTCTGAAAAAAGGAAAGCGGGATAAACATTGGAAAATAACAGTTTTCGTGGTCTGTCGATTTGATTTTTTCGTCAAAGACGTCACGGATGCGCTCCCAGATGCCGTATCCCCACGGCTTAATGACCATGCATCCCGGACTGGACGAATTTTCGGCCATGTCTGCTTCTGAGACGACGTTTTGATACCATTCCGGATAGTTTCCGGCTCTTGTATTTTTCAATGCCATTTTCATATTCCTTTTTTTAATATCGCAATTAAAAACCCGCAGCCCCAATGCCGCAGGTAACGCTCCAATCTAACAGAGAAATTTTTATTTGTGAATAGTTATTTGCACAAAAACAGCTCCTTCGCGCTGCGGGGAGCTGTTTTAGACAAAGTTTTTGCTTTGTGTTACAAAATGTTCATGACTTCCTTGACTGCTTTGCGGTTGGATTTGTCTTTCATAAATTCGTCGCGGTATTCTTCGCGCGCGGCTTTGTGCTTTTTCATCAGTTCGGCACGGTCTTCCGCCTGTTCGAGCGCCAGGCTGCGGTTTTCTTCGGCCTGGTCGCGCAGCAGTTCTTTCAGGTTGTCCGGCAGCTGCGATTTTTTGATTTTATACAGGGCTTCCTGATAATCTTCGTCAATGTCGTGTCTTTCGTTTTCCAGCCAGTGGCCCTTGTTTTTCATTTTCTTGTCGTAACGGTCTTTATGTTCGGATTTTTTGTCCTTAATATGATCTTCCGCGTCGCCGACCTTTTCCTTAACGTATTTTTTCGCATTATTGTATTTTTCTTTCGCATAGTCCCGGGCGTCCGAGGCTTTGTCCGAAATATAGTCTCCGGCTTGTTCGGCTTTGTCGCCCGCATAGTCTTTGGCATTGTCGATTGCATTGTTGTAGTTGTCCTGAGCGCGGGTTTTGTATGCTTCGCTCGGGTTAGTTGCCATCGCGGCCGGCGCTTCGTCGCTGACCTGGTTGTTCGTCTCCAGAAAACCGCGGTGCTTTGCATCGGCCTGGCCGGCTCCGGCAATAAGTGCCGGCAGCACCAGAGAGAGTACCATTGCTGATTTTTTCATCTTGATTTCCTTTCTAAGAGAGTGTTTTTTTCATAAATAAAACAAGTTCAATATAATCAGCGGTTAAACCAAAAACAACCGTAATAATCTGAGCGGAATTAAATAAATTTTCTTGCCAAGATAAAAGAACTATATTACACCTTTAAATGTAGTTGCCCTGAAAAAGCTTCTATAAATAAAGCGTATCAACCTGTTTGTGAAAAGGATAAAGTTATGGCAACAGGAACAGTAAAATGGTTTAATAACAAAAAAGGTTATGGCTTCATCACCCCTGATGAAGGCGGTAATGACATCTTCGTTCATATTTCGGCAGTTCAGGCCGCCGGTATGAGAACTCTCAACGAAGGCGCCAAAATCAGCTACGAGCTGGCGACCGAAAGAGGCAAAACGGTTGCCGGAAGTCTTAAGGTAGTCGAATAGTTTACCGGCCGTTTTACGAAAAAATTAAGCTCCACAATTTCTGCGGAGCTTTTTTTGCAGGCTTATGCGCTTTTTAAGTTTTTCAGCACTTCTTGCCTGTCGTTGAAAGGCAGAACTTTTCCCTGCACAATCTGACCTTCTTCGTGTCCTTTGCCGGCCAGCAGAACAATGTCGCCTTTTGCCGCGTTGTCCATGGCATATTTAATTGCTTCGCCGCGGCAGCCGATTTCACGGGCCTCCGGTACGGCGGCCATAATCTGCTTTCTGATCTCGGCCGGATCTTCAAAACGCGGATTGTCATCGGTAACGATTATTTTGTCGGCAAGCTTCCCGGCCAGGGCGCCCATCTTCGGGCGTTTGGTCGTGTCGCGGTTGCCGCCGCAGCCGAAAACAATCCAGAGCTTTCCTTCCGAGTGGTGCCGCAGCGATTTCAGAGCGTTTTCAATGCCGTCCGGCGTATGCGCAAAGTCGACGTATATGCTGGCGCCTTTGGCCGTGGTGCCGACCAGTTCCATGCGTCCTTCCGGATTTTTCAGTTCGGGCAGGGCTTTGGCTGCGGTTTCTTCGTCAACCCCGGAAGCTAATGCCATTCCCAGAGCGCACAGGGCGTTCCATGCTTGGAAAGAACCGGTAATTTGCATCGGTATGTTGTAACGGCGGCCGCAAAATTTCCAAATCCAGATCCTGTCCCGTCTGATGCAGATTTTGTCCCAACAGTCGCAGTTCACTGCCTTTTTTGCCGTAAGAACATACTTTCAGGCCGCGTGCGGCGCAAAGTGCGGCAATTTTTTCAAATTCGGGAATGTCTGCGTTGATAACGGCAGCGGCGCCGTCTTCGGCATAGTCTTCAAACAGTTTCATTTTGGCTTGAAAATAGTTTTCCATGGTTTTGTGAAAGTCAAGATGATCCTGTGTCAGGTTGGTAAAACCGACGGCTTTGAATTTGAGACCGGCCAGCCGATGCAGAGCCAGGCCATGGCTCGAGGCCTCTATCGCAACATGCGTAACGCCATCGTCAGCCGCTTTGCTGAGCTTTTCAAACATGGTTACGTTGTCGGCGGTTGTCCAGCCGGTATATTCGGTTTTGTTTTTGGTGCGAATGCCCAGCGTGCCGAGGCTGGCAGCCTCGAAACCTGCAAAATCCCATATCTGTCTCAGAAACGAAACGGTTGAAGTCTTGCCGTTGGTTCCGGTTACGGCGGCAAATACCACGGGCAGGGGCTGAAACAGGGTCTTGTTGATTTCGCCGAGCAGAAGCGGTGCGTCTTTACGGCACACAACCGGAACCGAAAGGGACAACTCCTCATCGTCAGTCAGAACGGCAGCGGCGCCGCGGCGAACGGCATCTTCGGCATATTGCCGGTTAAGTTCCGCCGAACCGGTAAAAACCGCAAACAGATCGCCTTTTTCGACTTTGCGCGAATCAACGGCGGTTTTTTTGAATTCAATGTCTTTCTTACAGTCTTTCAAAATCTTTGACAACAGCATGGTAGAACCCTTTCCTGACCAAAATATTCGTTATTGTAGCGCAAAAAGCAGCCTTTTAAACCGTTATTTTGAGATTTATGCAATAAAAAAAGCCGGCACGTTATGTACCGGCTCTTTCTTGGCAGATATGGCTTAGAATTCTTCCTGCAGTTCAAAGAAATAAGCCTGCGGATGATCGCAAACCGGACATTTTTCCGGCGCTTTCGGGCTTTCTACGCGATGACCGCAGTTGGCGCATTCCCAAATGACCTTGGTCGGACGTTCAAAAATTTTGCCTTCGACCAGAGAGTCCAGCAGAGCCTGATATCTTTCTTCATGGCCTTTTTCAATTTTGGCAACGGCTTCAAAGAGATAGGCAATTTTGGTAAAACCTTCTTCATGAGCTTCTTTGGCCATACGGTCATACATGTTTGTCCATTCGTAGTTTTCGCCGGCGGCAGCGTCCTTGAGGTTGGTCATGGTATCCGGAACGGCGCCTTCATGCAGCAGTTTGAACCAGATTTTTGCATGTTCTTTTTCGTTGTTGGCTGTCTGTTCAAATTTGTCGGCAATAATGTTGTAGCCTTCTTTTTTTGCCTTGGAGGCATAATAGGTATATTTGTTGCGAGCCATAGATTCGCCGGCAAATGCTTCCATGAGGTTTTTCTCGGTTTTAGATCCTTTAAGTTCCATAGTTCTCTCCTTGAAACGTCTTCTAATTATGTTTTTGACAATGCTGACAAATACCTTTGAAGGTAATGTCATGGCTTATTACCTGTAACCCTGTTTTAACCAGAACTTTTTGGTTCAGGTCAGGTGCAACTTCACAGGGCACATCGTAAACTTTATTACATTTAATGCAAACAAAATGATAATGGTTGTGCGTATTATGATCAAAATGAACGGAACCGTCCAGTCCCTCGACTTTGCGAATCAGACCGGCTTCCGCCAGCTGGTTCAGATTGCGGTAAACCGTCGCCAGACTGATGTTCGGCAGATCCTTTCTCATTTGCTCATATACAAAGTCGGCAGTCGGATGACACATATTTTTCTGCAGAACTTTGAGGGCAAGCTCTCGTTGTTTCGAGTAATTCATTTTGTTCTCGCTAAAAGTAATAACAATTACTGTTATTGTTTATATTTTATTTTAAAATATTGTCAATAATAATTTTTCAGATTATTTATATATCAGAAAATGAAAATGTTTTATTACAAGGAGAATATCATGAATGGTGTCGAAATAAAAAAAGACATTTACTGGGTCGGCGTCAAAGACTGGAATCTGGTTGAATTTCACGGCTATGCCACGCCCCACGGCTCAACTTATAATTCATATCTGATTATGGACGACAAGATCACGTTGGTCGACGGCGTAAAACATTATATGTCGGACGAAATGATTGCCAGAGTCAAAAGCCTGACCGATTTCTCCAAAATCGAATATGTTATTGTTAATCACGTTGAAATGGATCATTCCGGAAATATTCCGGTCGTTATGAAACTGGCGCCGCAGGCAAAAGTAGTGACCAATATGGCTGGCAAGGCGGCTCTTGAAGCTCATTTTGATACAGCCGGCTGGAATTTTGAAATTGTCAAAACCGGCGATATCCTTAATATCGGCAAACGCAATCTTGAGTTTATGACAACGCCGATGCTGCATTGGCCCGATTCTATGATGACCTATGTCAAAGAAGACAAACTGCTGCTTTCCAACGATGGTTTTGGCCAGCATTACGCAACCGACAGCATTTTCGTCAAAGATGAGCCTTTCGATGTTGTTATGCAGAATGCCAAAAGCTATTATGCCAACATTCTGTTTCCTTTCGGCGCTCAGGCGGAGAAGGCTTTAAATACGGCTGGCAGTTTGGGTCTGGATATTGATATGATTGCGCCGTCTCACGGCTGCATCTGGTCCGGAGAAAAGGAAGTTGACGCCATTATCGGCGCTTACGCTTATTGGGCCAGTGGCGAAAACAAGGGCAAAGCCGTCATCGTCTATGATACGATGTGGGGTGCGACAGCAACGCTGGCCGAAGCTGTTATGTCTGTCTTTCAGGATGCCGGTATTCCGGTTGTCAAACATTGTCTTGCCGTAAAGAACGTTTCTGAAGTCATGGTCGATTTCCTTGACGCCAAATATGTCTGCATCGGCAATCCGACCCTCAACAACCAGCTGTTTCCCCGTGTTGCCGGTTTCGTAACCTATATGAAAGGTTTGGCCCCGAAAAACAAAAAAGGCTTTGCTTTCGGCTCTTATGGCTGGAAACCAGGTGTCGTCAACCAAATCCAGCAGGTTTTCGAGGATCTGAAATGGGAAACGGTTGCACCGTTTGAAGAAAAATATACGCCTAAAGGCGATACGGTAGAAAAAATCAAGGAACGCGTCCGCGAAATGATTGCTTAACAATAAGCGTTCCGATACAGCGAAATTAAGCCCTCAAAGATTTGTTTCAAAAAATCTTGAGGGCTTAAGTCTTTTTACTTGACATAAAAGAAGAAATCTAACGGTTTATAATTCAGAGTAATACCGGCTTCGAGCATGAAATCACTGTATATCTGCATGCTGTTGATTCGCTCATAAAAGTTATAATAGTTTGAGGAATTCCACAAAAATCCCGAATAGCGGTAATCTTCGCCTTCCTGTACTAGATAAATCGGAATCCAACGACGGTTGACCAGCTGAATAGCCGAAATTCTTGGTTGTTTCTCATTCAATAGCGTGTAGCGTTGAACCGGATTCAGAGCTTTTAGCGGATAACGGTAAGTTTTTCCATCTTCGACACAAATGACCAGATAACCATTTTCATAAAAAGTCTGAACGACGGAAAAACGATAAGGATTTCCATATCTGTCCTTTTTGAAAAAGTCATTGGCCGAATCGTATAAAGCCAGTCCTGCCGAAAAAAGACCTTTGGAGGCGGAGCTTTTATCAGTCGTTTCAGGCAGAAAATCCGATTCAGTAAAGAAAAAACGTCCATTCTTCAGAACTTGATCTCCCAATTTACAGAAGCCGTTCATAAACATTCCGTTATAAATCAGGAGATACTGACAGATTCCGGAGGCATGACTGTCTTTTAGTATGGAATTAAAAGTAAACTGTCTGTAATCTTTTTCAAAGCCGGGTATTTCTTCCGTAGATGTATCTTTTTCCACTACGGCGGGCATCGGATCTCCAAAACCAAACAACAGGGTAACTTTATTATTCTTAACCTGTTCTATGTATTCATCCTTAATTTGTGAAAGCGGATAGGAAAACTCCTTGCCGTCAGCAATACAAAGATGAAGCACCTGAGCTTTATTGTCATAGTCTGCTTTGCAAACAGCAAAATCACAAACTCCGTTACTCGCTTTCCTTACTACAACAAATGAGTAGTTACATTCTTTACTTTCTTCTTTGTAGGTCATGTTCGTCCCGGAAGTTCCGGAAGAACAAGCGGCAGTGACCATGATCAAACCTGCCAGAAATAATAAATTCTTCATAATCGCTATAAATTTAAAGTTTTGACATTTTTATGCTTAGCGTATTTTTTCGGAAAAATCTAGACAAAGCGTAAAGTTAGTCACTTGTTTTTGTGCGTAAAGCGGATAATTGTGTCAAATTTCAGAAAAACCGGGCATTTCGAGCGGTTATAAGCGGTTATATTTGTTGTGCATTTCTCGGGAAAACCTTGACAATGCCCGTCAAAAGAGTATTCCTGACGCCGGAATTTTTTAGAAAATATATTCAAGAAGAGAAAACTGATGTATGGAATTATTAAAAGACTTTTCGTTTCCTACGGTCTGAATTTTGCCCCTAAATTATATGAAGTCATTCGCAGCAAAGGCTACAATACGCAGTATTTTAGGCGTGATGCCGTGGCCGGATTGACTCTGGCCATCATTTCCATTCCTTTGGGCATGGCTTTTGCCATAGCTTCCGGAGCCAGTCCCGCGCAGGGGCTTTATACGGCGGTTGTCGCCGGTTTTTTCATAGCACGGTCCGACCGGCGCTTTTGTGGTCATTATTTTCAATACGTTGCAGCAGTATGGTTATGCCGGCCTGACCATGACCATGCTGATTGCCGGAATCGTTATGATTGCCGCCGGTTATCTCCGACTCGGCACGTATATTAAATACATTCCGTACCCGGTGGTTGTCGGTTTTACGTCCGGCATTGCCGTTTTGCTGTTTTCAACGCAGGTTAAGGATATGCTTGGTTTGGATATAGCCTCTGTGCCGGCCGAATTTCTGCCCAAATGGCGCGTCTATCTTGAAAACCTCGGAAAGTTTAGCTGGACGGCCGTTTTTATCACCGTTTTGTCTTTCGGCATCATTTTTTATGTCAAGTTCCGCCGTCCGAAGCTGCCGGCATTTCTGCTCGGCGTTGTCGGTTCAACGCTGATTGTCGCGCTGTTTTCGTTGCATATAGATACCATCGGCAGCAAATTCGGCGGCATCCCGCATTTTATTCCGTTGCCGAAAATTCCCGAATTTGATATTGATTTAGCCTTAAAAGTTATGCCGAGCGCTTTGGCCATCGCTTTTCTGGCCAGCATCGAATCGCTGTTGAGTGCAACTGTTGTCGACGCCATGAGCGGCGACAATACCAATGCCAATGCCGAACTGATCGGGGAAGGGATTGCCAATTTGGCCAGCGCCTGCTTTATGGGAATTCCGGCTACCGGCGCCATTGCCCGCAGCGCCACCAACGTTAAGGCCAAAGCCTACTCGCCGGTTTCCGGCATAATGCAGTCGGTTTTCATTTTGCTGTTTATGCTCCTGCTGTCTCCGGCGGCCCGGTATATTCCGCTGGCCTGCCTGTCGTCGGTATTGATTATCATTGCATATAATATGTTCAATTTTCCTAAGTTCTGGCACCTGCTGCAAGGCCCCCGCGGTGACCGTATTACGCTTATTGTCACTTTTCTTCTCACGGTCATGGTTGACCTGAATACGGCCATCAGCGTCGGTTTTATTATGTCAAGCGTCATTTTTATGCACCGCATGAGCCGCGAAATTGAGGTCGCCAACGATGAAAGCGTTCTGGAATATGTTTCCCGCGGCCAGGACATCAGTGATACGCTGAATGAAAAGGGCGTCATCTCGCTGCGTCTGTCCGGTCCGTTGTTTTTCGGCGGTGCTTCGCAGGTCTCAATGTTTTTCCGCCAAATGCACGATGTGCCGAAAGTCCTGATCTTCCGCATGGGTTCGGTTCCGGTCGTCGATGCCAGCGGCGCCAATATTCTGGTTGAGTTTATCCGCAAGTTGAAACAGTACGACACCAAGATTATCTTTTCTCATCTGAAAGCCCAGCCGCGCCGCGTTTTGCACGATGCCCTGACCAAGGAAGGGCTGATAAAGGATATTTCGACGGCCTCAAGCTTTGAAAATGCCGTTAAAATGACCAAACGCTACCTGCGCAAACTTGAGGCTGATAAAACGGATAAATCAGTTGATTTTTAGTCGTTTTAAGTAATAATAAGAACAAACTGAAAGAAAGGATTAAGATTATGACCATCGTTTTGAGTTTGTTGCTTCTGCTGGCCGTCGTTTTTCCGGCTTACGCCAACCCGGCCTGCGCCGTTTGTACGATTGCGGTCGGTGCCTCTCTGGAAATTGCCCGTTCGTTAGGCGTGGATGACAGCGTCGTCGGCGTTTGGGCCGGTGCGTTTCTGGCATTGATTGGCTTTTGGACCATCAAGTGGTTTGATAAAAAAGGCTGGAACTTCAAAGGTCGTGATTGGACGATTATTGCCGTTTCCGTTGCCATGATTGGTTTCATGTATATCAGCGAACTGCAATATCATTCCGAAGTTATCGGCATTTTCTATCTCGACCCGTTTCTTTTCAGCACGATTGTCGGCGCATTGGTATTGATCTGGTCTTCGGATTTTTATCAGTGGATGAAAGCCCGCAATGGCGGCCATGCGCATTTCCCGTTTGAAAAAGTTTTGGTTCCGGTCGTTGCTTTGCTGCTGGCCAGCGCTTATTTCTATTACTATCCGCTTTGCCAGGAAACCGGTGCCGATTTGTACAATTTTTAGGAGACAGTCATGAATAAGGCTAAAAACGTTAAGGAATTCGTTGAACGCATTGACAGTACCAAGAAGGTAAACCCGAAAGATTTGTCCTCGGATCAGGATTTAACCATTGCCATCATGAATTTGATCTCCATAGAAGAGCATCTGGTCTTTTCCGGTGCCAAAACCGGCAAAAACTCTTTTTACGACCTGATTGAAGAAATCCGCGAAACCCGTAAGAACCTTATGCAGAAAATAATTCCGGCCTATGAAGGCGAAGTCTGGTGCATATCCAAACACCTGCTTGCGTCGTCCATGCGCCTTATGGAAGTCGGAACCAAACAGCAGAGCCTGGGCAACAAAGAACAGGCCTATGACTTGTTCAATAAGGCCTATGATCTTTATTGCCTGTTTTGGGGATTAAATATGAATATGCTGAACGTCGACGACCTCAAATGGGTAAAAGACGACGCGGAAACGGTAAAAAAGCTGACGGCCAGGGTTGAAGAAGCCACGGCCTCGCTTCCGGCGGAAAAACAAAAGGAAACAGCGCCGCAAGGTGCTTTGGCCAAGATGAAAGCCTTTGTCCGCAAAGCCGTAGATTGCTGCATTGAATAGAAATGATACCCCGGTGCTGTTCCACCGGGGTATTGCATAAATTTGCAAAATTAGTTACAAAACCCGGAATACTCATCCCAATCGCCGCCAACAGCGTCATCGTTACAGTTTGAAGCAAGACTTGCAAAACAACCTTCCGTTTCTTCCGTGTTTAAAAGTTTCTTGCTCCCATCCTTATATTCACAATATTTATATTCCGTAGCATATCTTACATAAGAATAATTAGGAATAGTGCAGTTGGGATAACAGTAATTGGTCGAACCCCAGTAGCCGTAAATATGTATTCTTCCTTTGTAACACGAATAGCACAAGTTACCGCAGCTGTCTTTCCCTTTTTCTTCCCGGTAACAGTCAGAAGCACAATTTAATGACGTGCCGCTTGCACATGCAGAGCAGCACTTTTTACAGGATTCAAATTTTTGAATTGATCCGGAGTAACAGGAAGCAGAGCCGGTTTCGCCGCCGCATTCGCAGGAG
>ENA-OOZO01000046-OOZO01000046.1-human-gut-metagenome-genome-assembly--contig:-NODE-46-length-15427-cov-1.441257_pt1 | contig 15427 bp, 10 predicted proteins | sample MGYA00241046_ERZ501408 | MGnify/ENA primary metagenome ERZ501408 (study PRJEB25962, sample SAMEA2042730) | human gut metagenome | biome: human gut; feature: human-associated habitat; material: faeces... | reverse complement strand
AGCCATCATCATGGTTCACGGCGACAATGATGGTCTGGTTCTGCCACCTAAGGTAGCACCGACACAGGTAATGGTTATCCCGATCCAGATGCAGAAGGATGGCGTATTGGATAAGGCAAGCGAAGTGCGTGAGCGTCTGGGAAAAGTCTGCCGTGCAAAACTGGACGATTCCGATAAGAGTCCGGGATGGAAATTCTCTGAGCAGGAGATGCGTGGAATTCCGCTTCGTGTGGAACTGGGACCGAAAGATATTGCGGCAAATAAATGTGTGGTTGTCCGCAGAGATACCAGAGAGAAAATTGAGGTTTCCCTGGATGAGATCGAGACAAAGATTCCGGAACTGTTAGAGACCGTTCAGAAAGATATGTTTGCGCGTGCAAAGGCACATCGTGATGCACATATCTGGGATGCACATAATTACGAAGAATTTAAGGATATTGCAGAAAATAAACCGGGATTCATCCGTGGTATGTGGTGCGGAGATCAGGCATGTGAGGACAAGATCAAAGAAGATCTGGCAGTAACCTCACGCTGTATGCCGTTTAATGATCAGAAACAGATTTCAGATGTTTGTGTATGCTGTGGAAAACCGGCACATAAGCTGGTATATTGGGGCAAGGCATATTAAAAATCAGCCGGGATTATGGATTTCAAAGAGGGGGTGGGAGCCATGATTGAAAAGTATTTTAATGGTGTCATAGAACAGGTATATCACAGAATCGGAACCGCAGAAAAGAACATTGTTATGGCAAGCTATAACAATGACTTTTCTGTGTCCGGGCTGGAGAATAAAAAACGTTATCAGGAAGACGATAACGTTTTTTTTGCCTGTTGTGAACTGCGATATGAGACATTGTCCGGGGCATATGCGCCTTTTCTGGACATTATCTGTGACATGTTCCGCAAATTTGTAAAGGGAGATTTTGAAGCTTTTTTGCGCGAATGCGGAACTTATGAACTGCACCGGTCTTTGTTTTTAGGGTACTATGAAGATGGTATCTGCAAAAGGGAAGAAGGGGTGCTGTTAAATGAAGTGGAATATGAGCAGCGGCGCATGACAGAAGCCATCGTTGCCATGCTGAAAAAACTCACGGAATACCGGCCGATTATGATTGTAATTAACCGTTTCCAGCTGGCAGGACGCAGTTCCATGGAACTTATTTACCGGCTGCTGACAGAACCGTGTACGGAAATCGGGATTGTGCTTGGAGTAAACGAAATGCAGCCGCGGCTGGATATGGCCGTCAACATGTGGGATGCAATCGTGGAAAAACTTGAAGACAGCAGCCAGATTTATCATATTGGAAGTTCCGGGAAACACAGAAACCGGGAGAATGCGGAGGATGTGGCAGAAGAGAAAAATTACAGCCACATGCTTGCAAAGGTAGAGACAATCATTACGTTTCTGGATTGTGACCAGGCAAAATGGTACTTGCAGAAACTTGAATATAAACTTAAATTTGAAGATATTTTTGTGGATGATATAACCCTGCGGGAATTTTATCTATTGTATACCCGTACCGCTATTTTGCGTGCAGAGCTTTCTAAGGCACTGGAGATGGTTGATTCAGCAATGCGTCTGCCATCCGTTCGGAAAGATCTGTTTTACCGCAGTGAATGTTCCTTTTTAAAGGGAACGTGCCTGATGTATCAGGGCAAACTGCAACAGGCGGAAATGTATGCACAGTATGCCCGGGAGGAAGCACAAAAAAGTGGGAATGAGAAACAGATATTCAAGGCGGAACTCTTGTCTGTTATGGCGCGTATGTCCGGCTGGTACAATATTTTTTTCTGTATACAGGATATCCCGATTCATGAAGGGCTGATTGAAAAGCTGATGCAGAACAATTACCGGAATCATCTGGCACATATTTATATTTATGCATATGATAATCGGCCGGAGATGGTTGCAAGGGCCTACCGTTCCGAGGCATCTCTTTTATATTTCAGTAAAGGGGTGGCACTGGCAAAAGAGATTGGAAATGAGCAGCTGGTATATGATGCATATCAGAAAAACATTATGCTTGCATCAACGAATGGTATGAATGAGATTGCCATGCTGTATTCCGTGCGTACATACCAGTTCATGAAATCAAGGGATGATGTTTATGAGGGCAGAATTCTGTCCGGCATCGGATATAATCTGAGTGCCATGGGAAAAAACCGGCTTGCGGAGCATTATTATAACCGTGCCATTGAGGTGTTTTACCATTTGCGTCTTCCGGAGGATATTGCGGAAGTGTTTTACAACCGTGCACTGAATTATATTATGCAGGAGAACTATGCGAAGGCGGAACATGATCTGCTGATGGCGATGAAGGTAATAGAAAAACTGCATCTTAACAGTCTGCGTGTATGTAATCTGTCAAAATTATATGGTCTTTTAGCACTTGTGAGCATCATGCAGAAAGACCGGTTTAACTGTGAACGTTACTTGCTTAACTGCCGGCAGTTCCTGAATTATATTATTGAGAAAGAAAAAGAAAATGAAAACGAGGAAATCATCCATGACTATGCCAAGTGTGATGAGGATATGTTTCTATACACATTTTCCATGGCAATGCTTAACCGCATGGATGGAAAGAAGGAAGAGGTACTGGTCAGTTTTGAACAGGCAGAGCGTTTCCTGCTTCAGGCAGAGGGAAATGAGTTTTTCAGTTATCGTTTATTCCGGAAAGAGAGAATGAAGCTGTTTGAGGAAATGGGGCGCAGTGAGCGCTGCCAGATGGAACGCGCAACGCTTTTGCAGCATGAGGAGATTAATTCCCAGGCGGCACGGCTGCTTCCCATGAATCTCCTGAAGGAAATTGATCTGGGAGAGCATCCGCAAACGTGTGCCGTGCGGGAGGAAGAAATTGAAGCCCTGATCAAACAGGAAGGCCTTTTACAGGATTATGCAACGTCCCGGAGACAGATGGAGTTTATTTCCACATGGCAGAAACTGATTGATGTGAACGGAAGCAACGTAGAGGGTATGGTACAGAATGCGTTCAATACGTTTATGAATCATTTCAGCCTGGATTGTGCATTGTATATCTGTTACCATGAAGATGGTGCCCATGTACTTTATAACGATACCAAATGTGAGATGACGGAAGCGGACATTGCGGCGATTGGAAATACCATGCTGGAATATCCACAGGGGTTTGCGGTATCAAAGATCAGCGACAGTTTTCTGGAACATCAGGATACGATCGGTTATTTCGGAATAGATGATGTATGTTCGTTTGTGGCAGCACCGTTTCTCAAAAACGGAAAGCTGACCAGCCTTCTGATCACATATGTCCGCATGAAGGATAATTGGCATGGTTCGATCGAACGCTACATGCTCAACGAGGATGACCTGAGAATCTATTCCCTGCTTTTTCGGGAGATGGAGTATTCGATCAATCGCATGGAGGCAAACGACAAGATTTATATGATGAACCGCAAGCTGCAGGAAGCTGCGGTTACGGACATGCTTACCGGTATTTATAACCGTGCCGGTATGTACGAAGAGATTCGGCAGATGATTGAGTGTTACCGTGTGTCAGAAAAGACACATCATGTCGGGTTGATGTTTATTGATCTGGACAATTTCAAGCATTATAATGATACATTCGGACATGACGTCGGGGATCTGATCTTAAAGGAAATGGCAAAGATTTTCCGCAAGGCGGTAAAGGGAAGAGGATTTGTCGCCAGATATGGCGGGGATGAATTTATTATGATCTTAAATACCGATGACCGGGAAATTCTTGAACAGATTGCAAAAGGAATCTATGAGAAAATCAATTCCACGCAGGGATTCCAGCGGCAGATTGAAAATTATCTCGGCCATGCGATCACGACGACCGAAAAATCGCGGATTACTTGTTCCATCGGAATTGCAAGCGCAGGGGATGTGAGAAAAGAGGAAGATATTAATGAATTAATCCGTAGCGCAGATGAGATTTTATATAAAGTCAAAACAGGGGAAAAAGGACACTACGCATTTTTATGAAAATTCAATTACCAGAACACGTAAAGCAAATTATACACAGACTTCAGCAGGAGGGGTATGATGCCTATGCCGTGGGTGGATGTGTCAGAGATACACTTTTAGGACGCAGCCCACAGGACTGGGACATTACAACTTCCGCGAAACCGCAGGTGGTGAAATCGCTGTTTTCCCATACGATTGATACGGGCATTGCACATGGAACCGTTACGGTTATGCTGGATCATACGGGGTATGAAGTGACAACTTACCGGATCGATGGGGAATATGAAGATGCCAGACATCCGAAGACAGTGACTTTTACGGGAAATCTGGTAGAGGATTTAAAACGCCGGGATTTTACGATCAATGCCATGGCATATAATGATACCGCAGGACTGGTGGATGCATTTGACGGGATTGGGGATCTCAAACGGCACGTGATCCGTTGTGTGGGGATACCGCATGACCGGTTTGGAGAGGATGCGCTGCGTATGCTGCGCGCCGTGCGTTTTGCCGCACAGCTTGGATTTTCCATTGAGGAGAAAACCAGACAGGCTGTGGCAGATCTGGCAGACAATTTACAGAAAGTCAGTGCGGAGAGAATCCAGACCGAAATGGTGAAATTGCTCACCTCTGCACATCCGGAGGAGATGCGTACGGTATATGAGCTGGGACTTTCCAGAGTATTTCTCCCGGAGTTTGACAGGATGATGGAAACCCCGCAGATTACGAAACATCATTGTTACAGTGTGGGGGAACATACCATTCATGCCATGCAGGAAGTCCAACAGGACCGGATTCTGCGCCTGACCATGCTGCTTCATGATGTGGCCAAACCGGTGTGTGTAACGACAGATGAAAAAGGGCAGAATCATTTTAAAGGACATCCGGCAGAAGGTGCGGAAATGGCACGGGTTATTTTGCGGCGGTTGAAGTTTGACAACGAAACAATAAAACGCGTATGCCTGCTCGTGCGCTATCATGATGACCGTCCGGCCGTGACACCGCGCAATGTGCGCCGTGCGATCAGCAGGATCGGAGTGGAAAATATGGAGGCTCTGTTTGCGGTAAAGCGTGCAGATACACTGGCGCAGAGCATGTATGAGCGGCAGAAAAAGCTTTCCTATATTGATGCCTACGAAGAAACTTATCGTGAGATATTAAAAGAACACCAGTGTGTGCAGAAAAAGGATCTTGCCATAAACGGCAGGGATCTGATTGCACAGGGAATGAAAACGGGCAAAGAAATGGGAGAAGTGCTGCAGGCACTGTATGAACAGGTTCTTGATGAACCGCAACTGAATAATAAAGAGACGCTGCTTGCACTTGCTTTGCAATTGCAACAGACAAAACAGGAATAAATAAGACACCCTTTCCATATGATGAAAATAGATTCAAGTCATGTGGGAGGGGTTTCATTTTGTATTATCAGCCGGAAGCAATGTTGGAGCAATATGACATAGAAATAAAACAGATCACGAAAGGCAGAGGTGTGTTTTGCTGTGAGACGGATCAGGGGAAAAAAGTACTTGCACCGTTTCGGGGATCTGCAGAACGCGCAAAATTTGTGCGCGAAATATTATGCAGCATGCAGGAAAAGGGATATCCGGTGGAACAGGTCAGTCTGACAAAAGACGGGCAGTGTGTGGTAACGGATGAAAGTGGCATGCGTTTCTGGCTGAAAGATCTGGTAGAGGGAAATGAATGCCAGACAGGTCGGGAGAAAGATGTAGCTGCCGGTGCCCAGGCGCTGGCAGGGTTTCATTGCTGTGTTTCATCCTGTGTTACGGAAATTCCGGATTTTATGAAAAATACAAAGAATGAACCGGCAGTGCTCTATTACCGGCATTACCGGGAACTGATCCTGGTAAAAAATTTTGTGCAGTCAAGAAAAACCCGAAACGAGTTTGAGCGGTCATTCTGGGAACAGTATACGCATTATATCGCACAGGCGAAAGAAGCGGTCGGGATGCTGCAGGAGCGAAAAGACCAGGGGAGAACCAGGGGGTTTTGTCACGGGGATTGTAACCAGCATAATATGCTTCGTACAGCACAGGGGGTCCGGCTCGTAAATTATGAAAATCTGTTTTACGGAGAACAGATGGTGGATCTGGCAAACTATCTGCGTAAGATTCTGGAAAAAAACAGTTGGAGTACGGACATGGGAAAACATATTCTGGAAGCCTATGAAAAGCAGAGAAAATTGTGCAAGGAAGAAAAACAGCTGCTGCATGTGCTGCTTCTGTTTCCAGAGAAATTCTGGAAAGTATCCAATCACTACAGTAACTCGCATAAAGCATGGGTATCCGGCAGAGATATTGAAAAATTAAACCGGCTGATTGCAGCGGAGCCGGCAAGGGAACATTTTCTGGAAAATTTGTTTTCTTTTCTGTGAAGAATGAGCTATACTAAGGATATGAGAAGAGACAGAATTAAAAAAACAATTACATATTTGAGTCTGCTTTTTTGGCTGTGTCTGCTTGTGGCATGTGGACAGCAGGAGGAGACGACAGATGACGGAGTTACCTATTTTCATCATTCCATCGCAGACCGGAATACACAGGAAACACAGGAGAATTCCACGGAAACGGAAAAGTCCGAAGAGTTTCTGCTGACCGCAGTCGATCAGATTCAGGAAAGTCTCCAGCTGTACCGGTATGCGGATGGAATGGAATACCGGTATTATTACGGAACAGGCACCCGTTTTTATGATAAATACGGAAACCGGACACCTGTGACAAGTTTTGAACCCGGTCTGCTTGTGACCATCGGCGATGTAGACAGCGAAGGAATCCTCACGGAAGCCCGGATTTCGGATCAGGCATGGGTATACGACAATATCACCCGGTTTTCGGTAAATCCGGATCTGGACATGCTAAAGATCGGAGATGGAAAATATCGCTATACGGATGACACGATTGTGTTTTCCGGAGATAAAAGAATCCAGATGACGGATTTGTCGGATGGGGATACGTTAAGCGTTGTCGGCAGGGATAAAAACATTCTTGCGGTGCGTGTGACAACCGCACAGGGAACGCTTGCACTGTCCAACACCAAACTGTTTGAAGAAAGTTTTTTGCAGCTGGGAACAAAGATTTTTGCGGAAATTACACCGGATATGGAGATTCAGGTGCCGGAAGGAACCTATGAACTTCGCGTAGCCAATGACGGATGGGGAGGCAGTACGGAAGTGACGATTACGCGTGGCGAGACTACAAATGTGGATCTTGACACCTTAAAAGGCGAAGGACCGTCTTACGGAAAGGTGCAGTTTGTCATCGATGCAAAAGATGCGGTGCTGTCAATTGACGGAAAAGAAACGGACTATGAGAAGCCGGTGAAATTAACCTATGGAAGCCATACAATTACGGTATATTCTTCGGATTATGATACCTGGAAGCGGAACTTATATGTCAACTCGGAGAAATCGACAATTGTTATCAATCTCGCGGATGAAGATTCCAGTGAAACAGGAAACAGCCAGAGCAGCTCAGAAAGCAGCAGCCAGAGCAGCTCACAGGGGAGCAGTCAGAGCAGCTCAGAAAGCAGTAGTCAGAGCGAGTACAAGAACCGGCAGGAAGAGCTTGATACACTCAAGGATCTGATTTCCAGTATGACATCCTCCAGTTCGCTTGTGTCAAAATGACGGTTTTTCGGACAGAATTTTGGTTGTTTTTAAGTGCCCAAAAGCCCGAAAATATCGCATTTTTCCTTGACAAAAGGATGGAAAACAAGTATAAATAGATTTGTAAGTAATTTGAGAGAAGGAACTCGAATTATATAATATAGGAATCCATAGGAGGAATTTTAACATGAACAAAGCAGAGTTAGTTGCAGCAGTAGCTGAGAAGGCAGAGATTTCAAAGAAAGACGCTGAAGCAGCAGTTAAGGCATTCACAGATGTTGTTGCTGAGGAGCTGAAGAAGGGTGAGAAGATCCAGTTAGTTGGATTCGGTACTTTCGAGGTTTCTGAGAGAGCAGCAAGAGTTGGAAGAAACCCACAGACAAAGCAGGAAATCACAATCCCAGCTTCTAAGGCACCGAAGTTTAAAGCAGGTAAGGCTTTAAAGGATTCCCTGAACTAATTCTGGTGGAATATGTGGGAGAGCGTCATTGGACGCTCTCTTTTCTGTTATAAGGAGAAATAATATGAGATTAGATAAATTTTTAAAAGTATCACGCCTGATCAAGCGAAGAACGGTCGCCAATGAAGCCTGTGATGCAGGACGTGTTATGGTAAACGGAAAACCTGCCAAGGCATCCACCAATGTAAAAGTCGGAGACGAAATAGAAATTCTGTTTGGACAGAAATCCGTAAAAGTGCGTGTTACGGATATTCAGGATACGACCAAAAAAGAACAGGCGAAAGATCTGTTTGAATACATATCCTAGAAGTGTGGCGCATACTCTTTAACAGGAGGGCGCTTGTATGGAAGAAAGAGGACAGTCAAACAGCACAGGGCAGCATAAGCTGATCCTGCAGAACCGGAAAAGCGGAAGTTTTACCGGTGTAACGGATGTTGTAAATTTTGATGCCAATGAGATTATCCTTGACACAGAACTCGGACGGTTGACGATTAAGGGAAAAGAACTTCACGTAAACCGGCTGGACCTGCAGAAAAAAGAAGTGGAAATTGATGGAACCGTGGATATGCTTCAATATTCCGGAACACCTGGCCGGGGTGTCTTTGGAAAGTGGTTCGGTTAAGTGGAAGAGGGCAGGATTTTTGTACATTTTTTTCTGTTTGGGATGATAGCATTTGCGGCATATGACGGAATCCGTGTAGTTCGTAGAATTTTTCCGCATGGGATCTTTATGATTTCCTTAGAGGATCTGGTATACTGGCTGGTCATTTCGCTTTGTTTTTTTCTGCATCTCTGTCAGGTAAATAATCGAAAAATCCGGGGCTATGTGCTCCTGGGAAGCCTTCTGGGAGCGTGGATTTATTACAGTTTCTGCAGTCGGTTTGTTATGCGGTATCTGACGGAAAAGATTCATTATCTGAAAAAGAGGTTGAAAAAGTTCCGGGAAATGACTACAATAAAGTTAAATAAGCTTCGTAAAAAAAAGAAGCCTGAAGAATCGGAGAAAGAACATGAGAAAAACTAAAAAGCGTCGCCGTGGAAGCGGTACTGCAGGAATCATGATCATTGTGCTTGCATTTTTGGTTGTCATGACGGTTCAGATCTGCAGGATACGTGCAAAAGATGCGGAATATGCGGCAAAAGAAAAAGAATTACAACAGCAGTATGAGGAAGAAACCGAGAGATCTACGGAGATAGATGATCTTGAGACGTATATGAAATCCTCACAATATATTGAAGATGTGGCAAAAAGCAAGCTTGGACTGACTTATAAGAATGAAATCATCTTCAAGGAAAAGAAGTAGAAAAGAAGAATCTGTTTGAACAGGTTCTTCTTTTTCTTTAATGCATTGATGGAAGATTTGAGCGAAAACTTTTTTGAAAACCACAGAAAATCTGACAGAATATGCGTCATTGTCTGTGTATACTTGTCCCTCGAAAACAATTTTTTGGAGGTGTATCATGCGTACAGGACAATGGAAAACAATGGGGATAGGATCGCTGATCGGAAAAATGATCTATGCAGTATTCGGGCTGGCGGCAAGTATGTTATGTATCATGGGATATTATCCGGTGGTGCCGGCATTTTACACGGCATGCTGTCTGGATAAAAAGAGAAATTTTCTGCTATACATAGGACTGGTTGTGGGAATGGGCTGGTGCATGCCGGTGGCTGCGATTGTAAAATATCTGTTTATTCTTTTTGTGCTGGGAATCGCAATCCGGTTTTATATATGGGCAAACAGGCGCTGCAGCGGATGGACGGCAGGAATGATTGCGGGAATTACAACGATCGCGATGAATACATCGGGACTTCTGATTCTGAATATGGAGAAAAAGGCATTGATCCTTGGCATCAGCGAAGGTGTGATCGTGTTTGCACTGGCAGTATTGTTCCATTATGGAATCGGAATGGGCAGTCAGATTTTCCGGGAGAGACATAAGAACCGGGTGGAACAGGAAGGCGTGGAAACGATGGTTGGAATGGACCCTCAGGGGCGGATTCATGCATTCGCAGAGGCAGTTGACGAGCTTTCCGTGGCATTTGCCGCGATGGACGGCAGGCAAAAGCCAAAACAGCAGGACCATCTGGATATTCTTGCCCAGGAGATTACCGGAAAGCTGTGTGCGGACTGCGATGGATGTGTCGTGTGTTTAGAGCAGCAGAAACCGGATTTCTGGATAAAAATCCGCCGGATGCTGCAGGCAGTTGCACAACACAGTACCAAAGAAGAAATTTTAAGTCAGAATTTTATGGAAGAGTGTCCGCGTTATTCCGGGATGGTGGAAGAGGCAATCTGGGCTTTTTCCCGTATGGAACTCAATGAGGCATGGTATCACCGCCTGCAGGAGAACCGCAAGGTAATCGCGGATCAGCTGGATGCGATGGCGGATGCTTTGCAGGACTGGGATCAGGGAATCCGGTGTATGGACCGGACAGAGCGTGTTCTGCTGGCAAAAATTGCGTTTGAGACAAGGGAACGGGGACTGGATGTAAAACAGATACATGTTTATGAGGACAAAGAAAAGCGGCGCATGGTGACCGCTTTGGTGGCAAGTAAGTGGGGAGGCGGAATTCCTGTTAAAAATTATCGAAAAGCGCTTGAGCGTGCTTCAGGCATGGCGGTCCGGCTGAAAGAGGATACCAGATCCATACTGACACAGGAACCGGTTATGATTACAGCGTATGAAGATACCTGCTTTTATGCATTATCCGGGGTTGCTTCGGAAAAAGAAGAGGGATCGAGTGTCAGTGGAGATAATTTTTCTCTGTTTTCGATGGAAAATGGGCATTATCATGTATGTGTCTCCGATGGTATGGGAAGCGGACCGTCTGCATTCCGGGAAAGCGATATGGTGGTAGAGCTGATGCAGAAATTTATGGAAGCAGGATTTCCTCAGGAGACGGCTATCCGCATGATGAATTCGGCAATGGTTCTGCAGGGAGATCGTGAGTCTTACTCTACACTGGATTTCATGGATCTGGATCTGTACAGTGGGCAGATGACGATTACCAAAATCGGTGCAGCAGCATCTTTTCTGAAACATAAAGACCGGGTGGAGTGCCTGCGGGCGTCCACACTTCCGGCGGGAGTCGATGCGTCCTGTACCGGGGATGTCATCCACAGAAAGCTCACACATGGGGATTTCCTTGTCATGGTTACGGATGGTGTGTTAGAATATCTACATGTGAAAAATCCGGAAGAAAAGCTCGCGGAAATGATAAAAGAGATAAAAACAGAGAACGCAGGTACTTTTGCTGAAAAGCTGATGGAACATGTGATGCTTTTTACAGGAGGACATGCACCGGATGATATGACAATAGTGGTAAGCGGAATCTGGGAGAAATAATGATCGTACAGGTAGAAAAATTTATGAGAAAGTGGAATATGGTGCCGAAGGGAGGCAGGGTACTCGTTGGAGTGTCCGGCGGTGCGGACTCTGTCTGTCTGTGCCTGATTCTGTATGAACTTTCCACGAAAATGAATTTTTCACTTGAGGTTATCCACGTGGAGCATGGAATTCGTGGAGAAGAGAGTAAAAATGATGCGGTGTTTGTGGAACAGCTCTGTAAACAACGGGGGATTGTCTGTCATATCCGGAATGTTGATGTTCCACGTTATGCCAAAATACATCATCTGGGAGAAGAAGAGGCGGCACGAATTCTGCGATATCAGGTGTTTGCGGATGCGGCCGGGCAGGACAGAAACGTCCGGATCGCACTGGCGCATCATATGGAAGACAATGCGGAGACCATGCTGTTTCAGCTGATCCGGGGAAGCGGACTGGATGGACTGTGCGGGATGCGTCCACAGCGGACAGGAACAAACGGGGAAATCTATATCCGTCCCTTTTTGCAGTGCAGCAGGGAACAGATCGAACAATTTCTGGAGGAGCGGGGGCAGGGATATTGTATGGACAGTACCAATGCCAACGAGTCCTACAGCAGAAACCGGATGCGAAAGAGGGTGCTTCCGGAACTGATAAAGATGAATCCGCAGGCGGTACAGCATATGCAGACGGCGATGGAACAGCTGCAGCAGGTAAGAGATTATCTGGAAGAAGAGACGGTTTCCCTGGAGAAAAAATTTATTTCCGGGGAGAGGAAAAATGTGAAACTGGATACGGACGGGCTGGCAGAGCTTTCGCAGGCTGTCCGGATGCGGCTGATCCGCAAAGCTGTCTGGAAAGCTGCCGGGGCATGCAAAGATATTACGGCGGCACATTTGCAGGCAGTGGCGGACCTTCTGGAAAAACAGACCGGAAGATATGTAAAACGGCCCTATGGGCTGACCGCCACAAGAGTTTACAATGTGATCGAAATCATGGGAAAAAGAAAGGAAACGGAAAAGATCTGTCTGCCGATAGATACGGACCGGCTGCCGGAAAATCTGCTGGCCGGTGAATGGAAATTTTCGTTTAAAAAGTTTTTGTATGATGGGAATACCGATAAAATTCCACGAAAAATGTATACGAAATGGTTTGATTATGATAAGATAAAAGATAGTTTAGCTATACGTAACCGCCGAAAAGGAGACTATTTTGTGCTGGATGCGGCAGGACATCACAAGAAGCTGGAGGATTATTTCGTCAATGAAAAGATTCCGGCATCGCATAGAGATGAGCAGCTGCTTCTGGCCGGGGAGGATGAAATCTTCTGGATTGTCGGAGGGCGTATGGCATATGGCACAGGGATTTCCGATGCAACCCGATGGGTGTTGGAGATCACTGCCAGTAATAGCAGCCATTGAAGGAGGATAAGAGGATGGATTACAGTAAGAAACATGAGATATCGGTATATCTGACCGAGGAACAGTTAAATCAGCGGATTGCAGAGATCGGTGCACAGATCACGGAACGTTTCAAAGGCGAGTCGGTTTATCTGGTCTGTATCCTGAAAGGATCTATCTTTTTCACAACAGAACTTGCAAAGCGGATTGCGCTGCCAATGACGATCGATTTTATATCAGCATCCAGTTATGGAGCACAGACCCATTCTTCCGGTGTCGTAAATATCAAGAAGGATCTGGAACAGTCGATTGAAGGAGAGAACGTGATCGTTGTGGAAGATATTGTGGATTCCGGAAATACATTAAGCCGGCTGATGCAGCTGTTTGAGAGTCGTAATCCAAAAACTCTTACGATCTGTACGCTGCTGGATAAACCGGATCGCCGGGTGGTAGAAAACCTGCAGGTGGATTATACCGGATTTGTGATACCGGATAAGTTCGTAGTCGGATTTGGTCTTGATTACGATCAGAGATACCGTAATCTTCCGTATATTGGATTCGTGGAAGATGCGGATTAAAAAAAGGAGAGTAGTACATTGAATACAAAGAACAGACCCCGATTTGGAGGATTTGGTGTCTATGCGATGCTGATCCTGCTTGTGATTATTTTGTGGTATACATTTACCAACAACAGTACAACCAGTGATTTCACACAGAATAATCTCTGGAAAGCCATCCGTGAGGAAAAGGTTGTCAGTATCCGGGTAGAGCAGAACCGTGAAGTACCGACCGGTTATCTGAATATCAAACTGAAAGATGGTTCTACGGAACGGATGTATACCTCAGATGTGAACGAGATCCAGAAAGAATTAAAAGAAAAGGATTTTACCCAGTTTGTTGTGGATGATGTGCCGTCAGAGAGCTGGATTATGACACTTCTGCCATATCTTCTTATTTTTGGTGCCATCTTCATTCTGTTTATGATTATGAGCAACAATGCGGCAGCAAACAACAGCGGCGGCAAAATGATGAATTTTGGAAAAAGCCGTGCAAAGCTTTCCACCGAGGAAGATAACCATATGACATTTGAGAATGTCGCCGGTCTGAAAGAAGAAAAAGAAGACCTTGAGGAACTGGTGGACTTTCTGCGTGCACCAAAGAAGTATACAAACCTTGGTGCACGTATTCCGAAAGGTGTGCTCTTAGTCGGACCTCCGGGAACCGGTAAGACACTTCTGGCAAAAGCCGTTGCAGGCGAGGCCGGAGTACCGTTCTTTAGTATTTCCGGTTCCGATTTCGTAGAAATGTTTGTCGGTGTCGGAGCTTCGCGTGTCCGTGATCTGTTTGAGGATGCCAAGAAAAATGCACCGTGTATCGTATTTATCGATGAGATTGATGCTGTGGCCAGACGCCGTGGTACAGGTATGGGAGGCGGTCATGATGAGCGCGAACAGACCTTAAACCAGATGCTTGTTGAGATGGATGGATTTGGTGTTAATCAGGGAATTATCGTGATGGCAGCAACCAACCGTGTGGATATTCTTGATCCGGCGATCATGCGTCCGGGACGTTTTGACCGTAAGGTTGCAGTGGGACGTCCGGATGTGAAGGGAAGAGAGGAAATTCTCCGCGTTCATGCAAAGAACAAGCCGCTGGGAGATGACGTTGATTTAAAACAGATCGCACAGACGACTGCGGGATTTACAGGAGCAGATCTGGAGAATCTGCTGAATGAGGCTGCCATTCTTGCAGCAAAAGAAAGCCGGGCATATATTCAGCAGGCAGATATTCAGAAAGCATTCATCAAAGTGGGAATCGGTGCGGAGAAACACAGCCGTGTGATTTCCGAAAAAGAAAAGAAAATTACAGCATATCATGAATCCGGACATGCCCTTCTGTTTCATCTTCTGCCGGATGTGGGACCGGTGCATACGGTATCCATTATCCCAACCGGTGCCGGGGCTGCGGGTTATACCATGCCGCTTCCGGAGAAGGATGAGATGTTTAACTCCAGGGGACGTATGCTGCAGGAGATCGTGGTAGATCTCGGAGGACGTGTTGCAGAGGAACTGGTATTTGATGATATTACCACAGGTGCCTCCCAGGATATCAAGCAGGCCACCAAGATGGCGCGCGATATGGTGACACGGTATGGAATGTCCGAAAATATCGGCCTGATCTGCTACAAAGATGATGACGATGAAGTATTTATCGGACGTGATCTGGCACATGCACACAGCTACAGTGAGGGAATTGCCTCTGCCATTGATGTGGAAGTAAAGCGTATCATTGATGAGTCTTATGAGAAGGCAAAAACAATCATTGCCGAGCATCGGGATGTGCTTGACCGCTGTGCAGCACTTCTTCTGGAGAAAGAAAAGATTACACGCGAAGAGTTTGAAGCATTATTTGAAGCATAAAAGATCTGGATGGTCAAAATGACAGAAAAAGGCTCTGTCGGGAAAAATTTTCCGGCAGAGCCTTTTTACTGTATACATAGTGCACAAAAACGATGTCAAACTTTTGTGAAGTTTGTGCACACTTCTGTGTAGATCCATGGTACTATAATCACTGTAAAAACCCCCCAATACATTATATATAGTTTTTGCTATACCCCATAGTAAAAATACCTTCTCCTAAAAAGGCAGCG
>ENA-OOZO01000045-OOZO01000045.1-human-gut-metagenome-genome-assembly--contig:-NODE-45-length-15464-cov-1.536959_pt1 | contig 15464 bp, 20 predicted proteins | sample MGYA00241046_ERZ501408 | MGnify/ENA primary metagenome ERZ501408 (study PRJEB25962, sample SAMEA2042730) | human gut metagenome | biome: human gut; feature: human-associated habitat; material: faeces... | reverse complement strand
ACCTTAAACAATACCGTTGTTGCTCCGCCGCGTATGCTGATCGCATTTCTGGAGAATAATCTGAACGAAGACGGAAGCGTAAACATTCCGAAAGCATTACAGCCATATATGGGAGGAATTGAGAAAATCGTTCCAAAACATGAATAGGAGGCAGTCCTATGGGAGATATAAATAAGATGGAAGAAGAATGTACCCATAATTGCATGACCTGTGGGCATGGCTGTGCAGAAGGCAGTGATGGTGTGGGAAAATTCGAAAAAGCCCTGAATAAACTTAGTGATATTGATGCCGGGGAGCTGTTGAAAGGATTACAGTCGCTGGGAGAATCAGACAATCAATAATTGAAAACGATAAAAAAAAGCACCGTATGAAATTACCTAAAAAGTCTTTTCATACGGTGCTTTTTTGTTGAAATTGTACATTTTCGTTGCTTTTCGTCAGAAAGTGAGCGATAATAAAAGAAAAAACAAGAAGAATCAATTTGGGTAGGAGAGGGTATGAAAGAAGTATTAAAAAGAGGAATGCTGAAATTTGAGAACAGCTTTTTTTCCCATGTCGTCCGATGTGCATTGGGAATGATAATCCCACTTGTTTTGACAGGGGGGATTGCCTGTGCTGTCCGTGATTTTCCGGTCGCCCCGTACCAGATGTTTCTGACGCAGGGGGGGGGAGATGGTTTTATGATTTCCTTACAATGGTTTATGAGGGAACATACGGTATTTTTTCTGTAGCATTGGTGATTACCATTGCGTACAGTTATGCAATGGAGAAAAATGAATCGCTGGAAAATGTCGTTATGTATGTGGTTGTGGCACTTGCCGCATTCAGCGCACAGCTGAATCTGGGAACAGAAGATTTTGATGTGGCAGGACTGGGAACGACCGGATGTTTTGCGGCAATGTTTATCGGTTATTTGTCCTGCATGGCATTTTCAAAGCTGCGCAGATGCCATAAACTGATGCTGGAACAGTATACCGCGGGGATGGGGGGAGGCTGTGTCTTGGCAATCCGTACACTGATTCCACTCGGTATTGTTGCAGCCGGTTCTGGAGGGTTGAATCTGCTTATTGGCAGAATTACCGGAATCTATGGATGTTATCAGTGGTTTAACCATATTTTCTATGCAGCATGTCAGAATATTGCAGATTACAGTAATTTCCTTTCCGGACTGCTCTATACGTTCGCGGTAAATCTGATGTGGTTTTTCGGTTTGCATGGAAGCCATATTCTGGAGGCAGTGGCAGTCCATAATTTTGGTGTCACAGGAAATGTTGTTTTTTCAAAGGCATTTTACGATGTGTATGTGGCAATGGGAGGCTGTGGCACAACGGTCAGTGTCCTGATCGCATTGCTTTTGTTCTTCCGCAAAGAACGTACCGGAAAGCTGGCAGGGCTGGCATCATTTACGGTAGTCTTTAATTTAAATGAAATGCTTACATTTGGTATTCCGATCATATTAAATCCGATTCTGCTGGTTCCGTTTGTCCTGACACCGGTGGTGTGCTATTGCCTGGCATATGTGGCAACGGTATGCGGTTTCCTGCCGGTTCTTACCCATGAGGTGGTATGGTCGACACCGGTTGGTATCGGTGGCTATCTTGCCAGCGGTTCCTGGAAGGGAATTGCCGTGCAGGCAGTGGGAATTCTGGCAGGGATATTGTTTTACCTTCCGTTCCTGAAAATAAATCAGAGGATGGAGGTATATAAAGCCAAGCGTCATGTTCAGGTTCTGATACACGAATTACAGGAAAAGGAAGAACAGATTGACCAGCCGGTGTTTTTGACGCGCGGAGACCATATCGGAATGATTTCCCGTATGCTCCTGCTTGATTTAAAGCATGCGATCAAGAATAAAGAACTGTATATGCTTTATCAGCCACAGGTATACAGCGATGGTACCTGTATTGGTGCTGAGGCACTGCTGCGCTGGAACCATCCAGTATATGGTATGATATATCCACCACTTATTATTTATCTTGCAGAGGCGGGAAAGGTATTGCCGGAACTGGAACGGTTTATCATTGATGAGGTTACGGATGGGATTGTGCAGACGCGTGCACAATATGATTCGGATTTTAAAATTTCCGTAAACATTACCGCGCACTCCCTGTTGTGGGACGTTGAGGGATATATCCGGCAGACAATGGAACAAAAAGAGATAGATGCCCATATGCTCTGGATTGAAATTACAGAACAGGATATCCTTCTGCAGACGGATGTGGTTGTCCGGAAACTTGAAGAACTCAAAAAGCAGGGGCATAAGCTTTTGATTGATGATTTCGGCATGGGACATACTTCCCTGCTGTACCTGCAGTCAGAGTATTTTGATGTGGTCAAGCTGGACGGTTCACTGACCCGCCCGCTTTTGAAAAGCCATACAAATCAGAAAATTGTGCGTTCGATTATTGAACTGGGACAGGAACTTGGGGTAAATGTAATTGCAGAGTTTGTGGAAAACAGGGAGCAGAGAGATCTACTGGATACGCTGGGCTGTCATTGCTATCAGGGATACCTGTATGCAAAACCACTGGAACTGGAGGAGTTTATTACTTATATGAAACAGATGAACGAGAAGTAGCGGGCTGTTTTTTCAAAAATCTCCAATGATATTTACAAAAATTTCTCTTGTTTTTTTGAAGCCTTGGATATATGATGATGACAGGGAAATTGTTACAGCACAAAAGCCATTTCAGAAAGGATGGGCGGAAAACATGAGAAAGAAGTCACATATTTCACTGGCACGTTATATTGTAGCAAATACAGAGGACGAAGGGCTGAAAAAACACTGGCTGTCGTTTTATATTGGAAGCGTCCTGCCGGATTGTAAGCCATCTTTTATCTATAAACGGCACGAGATTACCGGTACATTTCCAAAACTCAGGAAGGATATAGATGCATTGATCCATGGAAAAGAGAACCGTTTTCCCAAACGGAAACGGATGTATTACATGAATCTGGGGGAGATCACGCATTACGTAGCAGATTATTTTACCTTTCCGCACAATAAGATTTATCCGGGAGGATTTAAAGAACACTGTGCTTATGAAGAACATCTCAAACATGAACTCCGCGCCTTTTTAAAGACGGAGGCACCGAAGGTGTTGAATGAATGCGGGCATCGGCAGTTTGCCAGCCAGGAGGCACTGTTTGATTATATTCAGAAAATGCATGATAAGTATTTAAGCAGTAAGATTGATACTGCAAAAGACATTGAGAATATTGTGCTGGTCAATAAACAGGTGGTGGATGGCATCGATGATCTGTTTTTAAAGAATCATATGCAGCATAGGGTTGCATAGAAGGAAAGCAGTCGGAAACCCGGCTGTTTTTCTGCGTTTACGGACACTTATAGGATTGACAAATTTTTGACAAAGTGTTACGATTATCTCATATGAAACTGTCGATGATTCGTGACAGAAGGTGCATATACCGTTACGAAAGACATTTAGGATTAGGAGGATTTATACAATGAGTGAGTTCAAGAATTTAACTCTGGAAGTAGCTGACGGAATCGCTGTATTAGCAATCTCCAGACCAGCAGCATTAAATGCATTAAACAGTGAGACTCTGGATGAGTTAAACGTATGCTTAAGCGAGATCGAAGCAAACGATGATATTAAAGCTGTCATCTTAACCGGTGGTCCGGACAAGAAGGGCAACGAGTTCAAGTCATTCGTAGCTGGTGCAGACATTGCTGAGATGGTAAACTTCACAGCTCCGGAAGCACGTGCATTCGGAATCAAGGCTTCTGAGCCATTTTTCAAACTGATGAATATGCGTCAGGTTACTATCGCTGCAGTAAACGGATTTGCATTAGGCGGAGGATGTGAGATCTCTATGGCATGTGATATCCGTATCGCAAGTGAGAATGCAATCTTCGGACAGCCAGAGTGTGGTCTTGGAATCATTCCTGGATTTGGTGGTACACAGAGACTTGCCCGTCTGGTAGGTATGGGACGTGCAAAAGAAATGATCTTCACCTGTGACAACGTAGATGCAAACGAAGCATACCGTATCGGCCTGGTAAATAAAGTAGTTGCCAAGGAAGAACTTATGCCAACTGCAAAGGCTATGGCAGCAAAGATTATTTCTAAGGGAAGCTATGCCGTATCTGTTGCAAAGGCTGCAATCAACAATGGTTATGACATGGATATCAAGAACGCTGTTGAGATGGAAGCTAACCTGTTTGGCGTTGTCAATGATACACATGACAAGAAGGAAGGCATGGGAGCTTTCTTAGAGAAGAGAGCTGCTACATTAACTGATTTCTAAAAGAAAACATATTATGAGGCGATGGCGAGAGGCTGTCGCCTTTTTTTATATTTATAAAAAATTATATGCAAAAAGTATTAATGATAAATGGAAGTCCACGTATCGGAGGAAACACTTCGAGAAATGGAGAATATATTCAAAGAAAATGATGTGGAAGTTGAGACCGTACAGATTGGAAATAAGGATATCAGGATATCAGGATATCAGGATATCAGAGGATGTATTGCCTGTCATTCCTGTGCGACAAAAGGAAAGTGTGTTTTTGATGATGTTGTGAATGAGCTTGCTCCAAAATTTGAAAGGATCGCTTGTTGGAATGTTACCTGCGGGTGGTGCCGGAGAAATTCTGGGAGAAGGGAAGGACTGGTATCTTGTTAATTCCGGCTATTACACCGGTTTTATGTCGAAGGATTCTCTTATGACTGGAAAAGATGCAGAGGAATACGCGAAAAAAAATTTTAGCAAAGAAGCAACTATCGGCGTAAATACATCGTTTGTTCATGAGAATAAAGACGGAACCGGTGCAGTTCTTATGGTTCTTCCAAAAAATAATAAGGTGAAAGTGGATGGAACTGGCGATGAAGGAACATATCAGGTCGCAATTGGTAAAACAACTGGTTATATAAGCCGTTCGGACGTATCTGTTAAAAGCCTGTTTAAAACAGCGGAAGAACCCGATCTTGTATTATATGAGGACGAATATGCCGATGAAGCCTTGCCTACATATGGTGGATCTGACGAATATGAGGCAGCGCAGAAGCCGGAACCAACCATTGAAGACATTCCATCTGATGATTATACTTCTCTTATGCAGGAGGTAGTGGATTACGCTATGCAGTTTTTAGGGAACCCGTATGTGTGGGGAGGGGAAAGTCTAACTGACGGTTGCGACTGTTCTGGCTTTGTAATGAAAATCTATGAACACTTTGGATATTCTCTCCCACATAGTTCTTTTGCCCAAAGAAGTGTAGGATATGATGTATGTGGGGATACATGGGATGAGTCTGTCGCGCTTCCAGGTGACATAATTTGCTATGATGGCCATGTTGGCATTTACATTGGGAATGGAAAGATGATAAATGCCTCTAATCCACGCGATGGAATTAAAATAAGCAAAGTAACATATCGAAAAGATTTTATTTGTGCGCGGCGCATAATTGCTGGACGCTCAAATTCATCTTCCCTTTCAGAAGATGATTACGAAATTTTATGCAGAATCGTCGAAGCAGAAGCTGGAGGGAGCTCAGAATCAGTTAAGATTGCTGTTGCAGACACCATTTTAAACCGTGTTGCAAGCGATAAATTTCCAAACTCAATATATGACGTAGTTTTTGCCGGACATCAGTTTTCCCCTGTATGGAACGGCAGATATTATAAAGTAACTATACAGCAGGCAACCAGAAATGCAGTGGATAAAGCCTTAAATGGAGCTGATCGAAGCATGGGCGCATTGTATTTTATGAATCCGGATTACTCTGACCCTGATAATGTAAAATGGTTCCATGGGTCTCTTACCTATCTCTTTACAGATGGAGGCGTCGAGTTCTTTAGATAATTATAATAAGGTAAAAATCCCTGGGTTTGATGAGACCCAGGGATTTTCGTTACCCAAATTAGATGTGTTTTCCGTCAACAACAAAATCATCCAAATAGCAATCAAGAGCAATTGCGATATTCTGCAGATCATTAACCCTGACCGGAGAATGTCGGTGCTGTTCCCAATCTGCCAAAGTCTGTATTGGTATACCTGTCATAGTTGCTAGCCTTTCTCTTGTTATATGTTTTTCTTCCCGGATGTGCCGGATCTTATCAACATCCCAAAACAACTTCTATTACCTCCTGTCACTTTTTGATATATTTTACATAATTTTACAAAAAATGCAATGGTTATGGAACAGGAAATGCAATGGAATATTATGATAAAGCCATTGCCTCTGAAATTTGTTGTATATTTATCAAAATTTGTTATAATATAGGTAAATATATTATTTTGTTTTTTACGTCCTTCCGGATGTATGATTTTTTATTTTTACCGCGGTTGTTTTTCTGCGGGATATAGGGTTATCCCTGATATGTAACAGGGATAACCACTATTTCCCTGCTTATATATAACAAAAACTGCATAAGCAGGGAAAGAGAGGTATAGTGGACATGGGAGAAAAAGACATGTCAGAAAAGATTCTGGAAGATTACAATGATGTATTTTCCGATATCGTAAACGTTCTTTTATTTCACGGTCAGGAACTGATCGAGCCGTCAGCACTTGAGAGCATATCCGTACATTCCCAGTATAAGGGAGAGGATGCTAAGTTGCATGAACAGGAGCGTGATGTTGCAAAAAAGTGGAAAAGGTACAATGTGCAGCTTGCTATCATAGGCATTGAGAACCAGACGGCAGTAGAAAAGAAAATGCCGTTCCGTCTGATTGGATATGATGGTGCAAGCTACAAAAGCCAGCTGCAGGCGAATGCAGCTTCAATTGCTCCAGTTGTTACCATTGTATTGTATTTTGGTGAAAAGCACTGGTGCAAGGAGAGAAATATCAAGTCATTGATGAATATCCCAAAAGAACTTGATCCATATGTCAATGACTACAAAATGGAGGTTTTTGAAATCGCATGGCTGACGGATGAACAGCTTGAAATGTTTAAAAGTGATTTCAAGGTTGTTGCACGTTTTTTCGTTAACAAAAGAAGGGACCCTGACTATGTTGCGGATGACCCAACAGAAATCCAGCACGTAGATGAAGTCTTAAAGCTTTTATCTGTTATGACAGGGGACCGGGACTATGAAAACGTTATATGCGATGAAATGAAAGGTCAGGTGAAGAGCATGTGTGATGTTGCTGAAAGATTAAAAAATATCGGGCGGCAGGAAGGATTTCAGGAAGGTCGTTCAGAGGAACGTATCAATGCAGTCAAGTTTGCGATTTCCCTTGGGGCATCTGAGGAAAAGATCCTTACGCAGTATTCCAAAGAGGAATACGAAAAAGCTTTGGCTCTTATGAAAGCCTGATTGTGGAAAGCAGAATAGTTTTTTCAAATCAAGAGCCATAGATGCTGAAACGGTAGCGCTTGCATGATCAATTAAATAAGCACTAGATAAAAGAGTCATCCATCTGGATGGCTCTTTTATCGATCCTGATATCTGCGCGGATTTCGACAAACAGCTCTTATGGTGAATTTAAAGAAATTAAAAAATTTTTATACCGCATGGTTTTCTTTTTCTGCTTGACAAATACCATTTGATTGTTCCTATACTTTTTTGAAAATTCTGGTATTTCTTTAGGTATGAAAAAGTTCATAGAAAATTCAGTTGATTCCGTAAAGTTCCTCGCTTATAATGATATTGAGGCAGAGAGCCTTTTGCGGAATCTTAGAAGTGTTATGCACAATACAAAAGGAGGGATGCCGACTTGAATACAGAAATAGCAAATGCTGTGAATGCAGCAGGAGATAAGGCACAATATGATACTCGTGTTAAAAGGTTACTGGCACAGAAGATTATATTAGCACATATTCTGGTGAAAACAGTCGATGAATTTAAAGGAATGAAGCCGGAAGATGTTGTGAAATACATCGAAGGCGAACCGAGTATTAGCGTTGTTCCGGTTGAGCCGGGATTAGCAAATATGGAAAAAACAGATGCTGCAGGACAGCGTATCGTAGGTCTTAATACGGAAAATGCTGAAATTAATGAAGGATTAGTCAGATTTGATATTATTTTTTATGTCCGCATGCCATCCGTAGATGACACAAAAAATGGACTTTCGCAGATTATTGTGAATATTGAGGCTCAGAAGGATGAGCCGACGGAATATAAAATTTTAAATCGGGCAATCTTTTATGTGAGTAGGCTGATTTCGTCACAAAAGGAAAGAGATTTTGTAAATACTAACTACGACGACATTAAGCAGGTATTCAGCATATGGATATGTATGAACATGGATGATAACAGCTTAAGCCACATCCATTTGACAAAAGATGAGATGTTAAAACCATGTAACTGGAAAGGTAATCTCGATCTGTTAAATATTGTGTTAATAGGAATCACAAATGAGATTCCGGAACATGATGAAAAATATGAAATGCACCGCCTGATTGGGACTTTGCTTTCAGGCGAATTGAAAGAACAGGAAAAATTGGATATTATAGAACATGAATATAATATTCCAATCAGTCAAGAATTTAGAGAGGATGTGAGAATTATGTGTAATCTGAGTACAGGAATTGAAGAAAGAGCTACTGAAAGAGCTACTGAAAAAACAAGCGAAAAGTTTATTCTGAATATGTATAAAAAGGGTTATACATTGGATCAGATCGCAGATGTAGCTGAAACAGGTGTTGATGAAGTTGAGGCGATTATTAAGAAGAAAGAGCCTGCAATGGCGTAAACATCATGGTAAAATAGTTTAAAATGAAGATGCGGCAAAATCGTCAATAGGTTGTTGAGGAGTTGCCGCTTCTTTGAATTTTATGTTATTTTGATAAATCTTAGTCTGGCATAAATTGTTGCCCCCATTCGCACATAGAGTCCAATAAAGGAATCAGTGTCTTGCCTAACTCGCTTAAGCTGTACTCTGTTTTTGGAGGAATTACAGGATATATTTTTTTAATGATTAAGTTATCGTTTTCAAGTTCGCGTAACTGCTGAGCCAGCATTTTATCAGTGATAGCTGGAATTTTTTTGTGGATTTGGTTATACCTTAGCGTGTTGTTGCCAAGATGATACAATATAACGGCTTTATATTTTCCACCAATTTTAGATATCGTTGCATCAACAGGACAATTATATTTGTTTTGCATTTTTACATTTTACACTTTCTTTTTAGTTAGTATATTACAAAAAAGTACGTTCTTGTCTTTTTTATATCGAATCCATTATAATCAAATTGTCTAGACAATACAATCATAATTTTAAGGAGATTTTACAGAAATGAATATTTTAGATATTGCAAAACAGCGTTTTTCAGTAAGAAACTATCTGACTAAAGAGATTTCACAGGAGACATTGGAGACAATTTTAGAAGCAGCTCATGTAGCACCAACCGCAGCAAATATGCAGCCTGTTAAACTATTGGTTGTAAAAAGCGATGAAGCAAAAGAAAAACTGGCAAAGGCAGCCAATATTTACAGTGCTCCAGTTGCAATCATTGTGTGTGCAGATACGGATAAAGCATGGACGCGTCCATTTGATGGGATGAAAACAACGGATATAGATGCGTCAATCATTACCGATCATATGATGCTTACAGCTACAGAACTTGGCTTGGGCTCTGTTTGGATTTGTTACTTTAAACCAGATGTGATAAAAGAAGAATTTAAACTTCCGTTGGGACTTGAACCAATCAATATATTGGCGATTGGATATACGAATGAGAAAGCAGATGCAAATAGACATGAATCCCAGCGTATACCAATGAAAGAATTTGTTTCATTCCTTTAATATAAAAATTATATATCAGCTCAAATTGCAGATGTAACAGAAAAGAGCATATCTGAAATTGAGAAAATTGTAAAGAAAGAGCCAGCAATGGCGTAAATATCATTAACGAAATAATAAAAAATAAGAGACGGCAAATCGTCAACAAGTTGTTGATAATTTGCCGTCTTTGTTGGTATATGGGAGTTATTCCTCTTTTTTTCTAGCCCTTGTCTTATAGACATTATACTGATTCTTGCATTTCGGAGAGCAGAATTCATTTCCCTTACGGCTTGCGATAAATGCCCTGCCACAGTGCTTACACAGCTTCATATCGCAGTCAGAATCCGTAAGCATAAAAGAGAAGCACATCTGGATCATGACGAGCAGGGAATGGAAGTTCCATACGATAACAGGGGCATTTTCCGCTAATGCGATATGGTAAGTCGGGGATATGCCGCCAAATGCAGACATACCCTGACGATACAGGTTTTTTGTCTGTTCATCCAGACTGTCATAGTCCATATAGTATAAGAAACTTGTGGTAAAGGTAAATGCCCAGTCGGAAAATTCTTTCACCAGCCAGTCATAGCGTTCTGCATATTCCTTCTGAAAACTCATCGTAACAGCCTGTGGATTCTTTCCCGTTGCAAGTGCGATTGCAATGCCATCCTTGTCGGATACCGACCAACTTGATTCTACCCCTTTTTTGTGAAAATCCATCTTATCAAATGGATAAAAATAATCGAGATAACTTTCTGTTGATAGAGATTCTTCTTTAATAAAATGGTTTTTTGGAAGATATACAGATTCATAGGTGATAAATTCCGCAGTTGTCGGAAGTGCAGTCATAAAGCCTAAAAATCCGTAGGAATTGATGAAACGAAGAACCATACTTTTCAGTTCATCTTCTGGTGCTTTATGCATGACCTGCAAACCGATATTGACAGCATCCAGTACAAGTGATTCTGCATCTTTCATAGGATTATACATTTCTGGTTTGGCATCCGCAGATACTACAATATATAAAGTCCCATCCTCGGCGGTACGGTATTCATAACTGCTGTACCGTATCCATGGGGAACTGGTATGTTCAAATAGATTTTTCATGAAAAGCCTCCAATCTGATTTCACTGGAATCAGAGCAATCGTCTGAAATTCAATTCGTATAACTTCTATATAAAGAAACTGTAATCTATTAACAATTCTATTCGATTACACATTATAGGTCAAGGGTTATCATTCTGAAATTTCAACGCAATTTTCTTTTGACAAAACATTAAAAGTATCATATTACCCTGTTATTTATTTCAGGCAGCATAGTCACTGTTTTTCAGAATTCTTTTCGTCTTTAGTTCTTACCCCGTTTTCAAGAAAATATTTTTCGTCCAATGTAAGTGTCCAAGGCAGATGAAGCAGCCTTGTTTCAAGAGCAGTCTTATATTTCTTTCTTATCTGCTTTATGGCAGTTTCCCTCACACCACGCACATTGCGGTCAGTCTTTCCGTTCAACTCAGCGTATTGGAGTGTGGAATATGAACGGACAACCACATAGTACAAAAGCTGTTTCTGGTGTTCCTTCATATTCTTTAATATCAGGCATAAATCCTGACTGCGTACAAGCTCATGGATGTAATCCGGCTCATCAAAGATATAATCAATAAAATCGCCGGCAAGTATCTGCTGCCACAGCACCATATCATAGTTGGCATTACCGGGCAGGATATAATCAGAGGCGTGCCATTCAAGCGGTACTTCAGAGCGTCCGATTTCATGGTACCGCTCTCTGCGTTCCCTGTTGTCATCAAGTTTATCCCACCACGATATAACATTTGCGAATTCTTCCTCGGTTCGTGCACTTTCTTCAAGACGGCTGATTGCCAATGCACGGGCTTCCCTGTGCAGCATAGTTTTCTCACTGGAAGAATCGTTGTATTCCGGTATTAAGTTTTGTTTGCGGAAAGCTTTTAGTTCCTCATATTTTGGCAATTTAATCAGTCCTTAAAAATTTTTTCAAAAATAATTTCAAAACACTTCCGATTTTGTAGCCGTATTTCTCCTATTAGTGAAGAGAGTAATTCTTTTTATCACTAAAGCAATTACAGAAAGGAGCAAAAAGGCTATGAAGTATGGATAAACAAAAGCTTCGGTTACACGAAGCGGAAGCATGAAACAATTATAAATTTTATCAGAGAGAAAGGCAAGGATTGATTATGGAGGCAGAAAAACTAAATAATGGCAATAGAAAGTCCGGCTCATGTGAAGCTGGATTTTTTTATCGCAGGATTGGTGGGATAGTTTACAAAATCAGGGTATTAACGAGTGAAAACAGTACAGATACCTTTTCGGACAAGATTCGTTGAAAAATAAGGAATGGTACGTGGATGGCAAGGCTCCCTTGAACCTTGGCTATGATGCCATACGTTTGCGAGTAGACCTAGTAATACCAAGGGTTTCAGCGTTTGGAGACATAGCGTTGACACAAGTTTGACACAACATTTGACCAACGATTCAGAAGATGGATCGTTGGTCTTTTTTTATTTGTATAGGTAGTGAAGAATCCGGCACTTTGCCTATTGAACCCCAGACCCCGAGCGTTATAATCTCCCTGCTAATTAAGATATGGAGGTTAGGACGCTATGAGATATGAGGAATACTTGGAAAAGTTGAAAAATGCAGTGGAAAAGAAATTAGGTTGCCCGATAGAGATAAAAGAGATTAAAAAGAATAATGGATATACTTATCGGGGTCTGGTGGTACATGATGGGGCTTCAATAAAACCAGTGATTGCGGTACAGGGAAGGCGTGGATGACATGTTGATATTGACAAATATCTTTAGAATAAATGGTGCAGGTGTGATCTGTTATGATGGACTTCTCAAAATTATTGCAGACATGGCAGGTGAAAATCATATCATTATACCGTGTAGTATACATGAAACAATTGTCATGTCAGAAAAGACATGGCTGGATGAACAGGTGCTACAGGAAATGGTTTATAGTGTCAATCGGGAAGAAGTTCCAGCAGATGAAATTCTGTCGGATCATCCGTTTCGGTATGAGAGAGAAATGAACAGGCTTTGTATGATTTGAAACTGCATGGAAGGGTGTACAGACTGCACCCTTCCTTATTTTTCGTACATGATCTTGTAAGCGCATACACAAAAACGGACAGTATGAAATTGGTTGTGCACATGCAACAGTATCACTAAAATAAAGAGTATATCTCTGTTTATTAACACCACAGTAATTCTAAAGAATCAGCGTTATGATTGGTTCAGTAAAGAACAGGAGGACAGAGTGATGTTAAAGAATATGCAGGAAGAGAATGAAGGAACTGATGAAGGCGCAGCGGGAGGCAGCACGAAAAAAGGCACAGATGCAGGAAAGTGTCGCAGATGTGTATGATACGAATATTCGTACATTCAGTAAGAGTATAACAGGAGGGAAAACATGGCAGTAAAAGTTGGAAACAGTTGGGTGTCGGAAGCAGCTCTAAGTTATGCAAAAGTGAAAGCGGACAGTGGAGAATCCGCGACATTAAATGGACTCTTGGATCGCTACCCGGGCGTGAACTTCTCGACAAACACGCAGGCTTTTTCGCAGAAAGGTACGAATAACATTCAGATCACACCGATTATTTTGGCATAGATGCAGAATAATCCGGACAAGCGGATCGAGTATGAGGCTTTGATCTATGATTGTGCAAAATTGATCTCAAGCGGCGCCATGGACTGGGCGCCTGCCGGTTCCCATGTGAAAGCGGCAGGAACGATCATCAATGCGGATGGCAGTGTGAGCGGCTGGGCGATCACGGAAGACGATAACGGGGATGAGTCGCGCGAAAAAACGAAGCTGGACAAGGACAAGAGAGATACGTGGGAGAAAAAGATCTTAGAGATGCATAAGCAAAAACGCATCAAAGAGAAGAAAGAAGCCCAGAAGCGTCTCGAAAAGAAAAGTATTGACTTGGACCCTACTTTAAGTTGTAATATAAACGTAACAGCTTAAAGTAGGGAGGCAATATGAAACAGACCGTAATTTTAAAGAATAAGTTATTTTTGTATCTGACGGAGTTTTTTGCGGGAATGTCCGTTATGGCAGTAGAGTTGGGAGCGAGCCGTCTGTTGGCACCGTATTTCAGTTCGTCGCAGATCGTCTGGACGATCATTATCGGAACCATCATGATCGCGATGGCGCTCGGCAATATTTACGGAGGAAGAAGTGCGGACAAGTCGCCGAATCCGGACCGCTTGTACACGAGAATCCTGATCGCTGCGATCTGGATCGCTCTGATTCCGGTGGTGGGCAAATATATCGTGCTCGGAATCTCGGCACTTTTGATTTTTACGGTGAGCAATAATTTTTTGATCATTGCAGCGTTTGCAGCATGTATGGTCATCTTTGTATTTCCTCTTTTCTTACTGGGAACCGTGACACCGTCGCTTGTAAAATATGCGGTGGACAGTCTGGATGATAACGGTAAGACAGTCGGTACACTCGGGGCATTCAACACGATCGGAAGTATCATCGGTACGTTTGTGCCGACCTTCGTGACGATTCCGGCGGTCGGAACGTCTATCACGTTTCTGATCTTCTCGGGAATTCTACTGGTTCTGGCAATCGTGTATTTTGTCAATGTCCGCGCAGGCAAAAAGAAAGTGATCGTATCGGTGGTAATCTTTGCACTGTGCTGCGGTCTTGGTTACTCGGATTCGTTTGCATTCTGGGAGAAGAATCTCACCTATGAGGGTGAATCGGTCTACAATTATCTGCAGGTATCGGAAGATGACACGTCGGTAAGACTGTCGACCAACGTGCTTTTTGGTGTGCAGTCGGTCTATATGAAGCAGGACAGGCTGACAGGCATGTATTATGATTACGCGATGGCGGCACCGCTCATGCTGGCGGATAAGAATCCATCGGATATGGATGTGCTGATCCTTGGAATGGGAACGGGAACGTATGCGACACAGTGCCGGAAGTATCTCGGGGATATGAACGTGGAAGGTGTGGAGATCGATGAGAAGATCACGCAGCTTTCGCGCAAGTATTTCTCACTCTCCGAGGATGTGCCGGTCACGACCTATGACGGCAGAGCTTATCTGAATGCGATGGATAAGAAATACGATGTGATCATGGTGGATGCCTATCAGGATATCACGATTCCTTTCCAGATGTCATCCGTTGAATTTTTTACACTGGTTAAGGATCATCTGAACGAGGACGGCGTGATGGTCGTAAATATGAACATGCGCGGCAGCGGAGATGGCAACATCAATCAGTATCTCTCCGATACGATCGGTCAGGTGTTTGACGCGGAGTATACGGTTGATGTGGCGAATACGACGAACCGCGAGCTTTTTGCATCGAACAATCCGTCGATCATGGAGAATCTGCAGGCAAATACAAAGCAGATCACAAATGCTGATTTAAGAAACATGATGGAGACGGTATACGCGGATAGCACTCCATACGGAAAAGGCGATTATATTTCGACGGATGATAAAGCTCCGGTGGAACTTCTCGGCATGCAGGTGATCGATCAGCTGATCGAGGAGGAAGTTGCCTATTATAAGGGAATCTACGAGCGTGACGGAATCCAGGGAGTGTTAAATTCATTGTAGGAGGAAACGGACATGATGTATAATCCGCAGTTGGATACGTTTTTGTGCGTTGTTGAGGCGGGAAGTTTCAGCAAGGCAGCGGAACAGTTGTATATATCGGCTCCGGCGGTCATCAAACAGATCAATTCGCTTGAGGCAAGTCTT
>ENA-OOZO01000044-OOZO01000044.1-human-gut-metagenome-genome-assembly--contig:-NODE-44-length-15494-cov-1.162834_pt1 | contig 15494 bp, 10 predicted proteins | sample MGYA00241046_ERZ501408 | MGnify/ENA primary metagenome ERZ501408 (study PRJEB25962, sample SAMEA2042730) | human gut metagenome | biome: human gut; feature: human-associated habitat; material: faeces... | reverse complement strand
GATCAAAAATATGTCCGAGGATGAAAAAATGGATGCGCTCAATGAGATATGGCAGAATTTTTGTGTATCCTCAACGTATGAGCCGGGATCTGTACAGAAACCTTTTACGGTTGCGTGTGGACTCGAAACCGGAACAATCAAAGATAAAATGACATTTGACTGTGATGGGTACGAGGATTTTAATGGACAGAAGGTGCGCTGCGTGGCGCGCTACGGACATGGAATAGAAACCGTCCGGAAGACACTTATGGATTCCTGTAATGATGCCATCATGCAGATGTCATACAAAATCGGAAAGAATCATTTTACAGAGTACCAGTCCATCTATGGATTTGGACAGAAAACGGGAATTGATCTGCCGGGAGAGGCAAATACCGCATCTTTGATGTATCAGGTGGAAGATATGAAACCGATCGATCTGGCAACCAATGCATTCGGACAGAACTATAACTGTACGATGGTCCAGATGGTGAGTGGATTTGCGTCACTGATCAATGGCGGAACTTATTATCAGCCGCATCTGGTAACCAAAATCACGGATTCGACAGGAAATACGATTTCCACGGTGGAACCGAAAGCTGTGAAACAGACCATTTCCCAGAGTACCAGCGATAAAATCCGGGATTATCTGCAGAGTGTTGTAAAGGAAGGTACGGGAAATACGGCAAAAGTGGATGGATATTCTATGGGCGGTAAAACAGGAACCGCACAGAAGTTTCCGCGTGGAAACGGAAAATATCTTGTTTCATTTATGGGATTTGCCCCATACGACAACCCGCAGGTACTGATCTATGTGGTTGTGAATGAACCAAATGTGGCAGACCAGCCGCACAGCGTGTTTGCGCAGAACATTGCGCGTGAGATCTTAGAAGAAGTTCTTCCGTATATGAATATTTATCCGGATGAAAAGAAGACCGGTGTAAACAAGGGCTATGATGTTACCGGGTCAAAAGACAGCTCACAGTATACCGGAAAGCATAACGGAACCAAGTCCAGAAATGAAAAGAAAAAGAAGAACTAAAGACAGAGAGTTCTTAGAAAGGCTCTGCAGTGCATATGCTTTAAGAAAAGGATCGTGGTGCTTTTCATGGAGTGGAATAAAACCTATCACCGCAGAAAAATATGTATCATATTCTTTTCTGTTGTTCTGATGTCGATGGTTTTGTGCGGGCGTCTGGTCTATCTTATGCTTTTTGAGGGAAAATATTATGAGACGCAGGCAAAAGATCTGCAGCAGAGAGAAAGAAAAATAAAAGCCGCCAGAGGCAAAATTCTGGATCGAAATGGTGTAGTACTGGCAGATAACAAATCAGTCTGCACCATTTCTGTCATACATAACCAGATAAAGGAACCGGAAGCGGTCATTGCCATGCTCGTAAAGGAGCTTGGAATTCCGGAAGAAAAGGTCCGTAAGCGGGTAGAAAAATATTCGTCTCTCGAGAAGATCAAAAGTAATGTCGATAAGGAAACCGGAAACCGGATTCTTGCCTATGGCTATGCAGGGGTGAAAGTGGATGAGGATTATAAACGGAATTATCCATACGATACGCTTGCCTCAAAAGTGCTGGGGTTTACCGGCGGGGATAACCAGGGAATTATCGGACTGGAAAGTGTGTACGACAAATATCTGGAGGGAACCGATGGTCTGATTCTGACGACAACGGATGCCCGTGGTGTGGAAGTTGACAATATCGGAGAGGAACGCAAAGAACCTGTTGCCGGAAATAATCTGCGCACATCATTGGATGCAAATATTCAGATGTTTGCCATGCAGGCGGCAAATAAAGCATATATTCAGAAAGAAGCGGATTCTGTCAGTATTATTGTGATGAATCCTTCCGACGGAGCCGTCATGGCAATGGTGGATTATCCGGAATTTCATCTGAATGAGCCGTTTCAGCTGATTGAGGAGTATAAGGAGTATGAGGGTACCCAAAAGGAGCAGGAATACTGTAACCGGATGTGGCGAAACCAGTGTATCAATGATACGTATGAGCCCGGATCAACATTTAAGGTGATCACCGCGGCAGCGGCACTGGAAGAAGGTGTGGTTTCTTTGGAAGACCGGTTTCACTGTCCGGGATATATCGTGGTGGAGGACCGCAGGATTCGCTGTCACAAAACGACCGGGCATGGAGCGGAAAGCTTTGTGGAAGGAATCGAAAATTCCTGCAATCCCGTGTTTATCAATGTGGGACTTCGGATCGGTGCCGATCACTTTTATGACTATTTTGAGCAGTTCGGTCTGTTACATAAAACGGGGATTGACCTGCCGGGAGAGGCTTCGACCATCATGCACAAGCGGGAAAAGATCGGGCTTGTGGAACTGGCAACCATCTCATTCGGACAGTCATTTCAGATCACACCGATCCAGCTGGCAACCACCGTTTCTTCTATTATTAATGGAGGAAACCGCGTGACACCGCACGTCGGAATGCAGGTGGAGAATGGAGACAAAAAAGTAATAAAAACGTTTGATTTTCCGGCGCAGGAGGGAATCTGCAGGGAAGAAACGTCGGAAAAAATGCGTTTTTTGCTGGAAAAAGTGGTATCCGAGGGAGGCGGAAACAAAGCATATATTGAGGGGTATGAGATTGGCGGAAAAACAGCCACTTCACAGACCCTGCCCCGTTCCGCACATAAGTACATCTCCTCGTTTCTGGGGTTTGCACCGGCGGATGATCCGAAAGTTCTGGTACTTGTGATTATAAGGAACCCTTCCGGCATTTATTATGGCGGTACCATTGCGGCTCCTGTGGCAAAGGAAATTTTCGAAAACATACTGCCTTACCTTGAATTGGAGCAGTAAATACCTTATAATCGTAATTATACGCAAAGATGGAGGTTGATCGTAATGAAACTTGAAGGAAAAAAGGTTCTGGTTGTGGGAGCCGGAAAGAGCGGCATTGCTGCGTCAGAACTGTTATTGGATAAAAAAATTGAAACTGTTCTCTATGATGGAAACAAAGATCTGGATGTAGAAAAGTTATATGAAAAGGCACCGAAACTGAAAGGAATGCCGGTGCTTTTGGGGGAGCTGACGGATGAGCAGCTGCGCGCATTTGATGTAGCAGTCTTAAGTCCGGGCGTCCCGACGGATCTGCCGGTCGTAGAGCGGATGCGTGCACAGAACGTCTGCATCTGGGGCGAGATTGAACTTGCATATTCTTTCGCAAAAGGCAGACTGATTGCAATCACCGGAACAAACGGAAAGACCACTACGACAGCATTGACCGGAGAAATCATGAAAAATTATTTCAAGGATGTGCGCGTGGTTGGAAATATCGGAATTCCGTATACTTCCGAGGCTGCCACAATGACGGATGAAACCGTAACCGTCGCAGAGATCAGCAGTTTCCAGCTGGAAACCATTCATGAGTTCCATCCGGAAATATCCGCAATCTTAAATATTACGCCGGATCATCTGAACCGTCATCATACGATGGAGTGTTATATCCGGACCAAAGAGGCGATTACCACCAACCAGACAAACGATGAGGTGTGTGTACTCAATTATGAGGATGAGGTGCTTCGGGCATTCGGAGAGAGCGCACCGGTGCATGTGGTCTGGTTCAGCAGTGCAAGAAAACTTGCTGAAGGATTTTATCTCGACGGAGAGGAAATCTTTTATGCGCATGACGGAAACACCGAGAAGGTGATCAATGTCAATGATCTGAATCTGCTGGGACGACATAACTATGAAAATGTCATGGCCGCAACTGCCATGAGTGTGAATTTCGGAGTGCCGATGGAGAAAATCGTGGAGGTGCTGAAGCGTTTCCAGGCGGTAGAACACCGGATCGAGTATGTGACCGAAAAAAGAGGGGTCCGTTTTTACAACGATTCCAAGGGAACCAACCCGGATGCCGCTATTCAGGGAATCCGTGCGATGAACCGTCCAACGCTTCTGATCGGAGGCGGTTATGATAAGCAGTCCACATATGATGAGTGGATTGATGCATTTGACGGAAAAGTAAAAAAACTGGTGCTGATCGGACAGACAGCAGAAAAGATTGAAGTGTGTGCGCATAAGCATGGTTTTATGGATACCGTGCGCTGTGAGACCTTTGAGGAAGCGATCCGTTACTGCTATGACCATGCAGTATCCGGGGATGCGGTTCTGCTTTCACCGGCATGTGCCAGCTGGGGCATGTTCCCGAACTATGAGGAGCGTGGACGGATATTCAAAGAAATCGTTCGTGGATTAGAGGAGTAGTGAGTCGTGCCGAAACGGAGACGTGGGGAAAAGAAAACAACATATTTTGACTATAATCTGTTGTTTATCATTATTTTCCTATTGTGTTTTGGACTGGTGATGCTTTACAGTTCCAGTTCGTATACATCAGCAAATAAATATGGGGACAGTGCACATTATCTGAAACTGCAGGCGCGAAATATCGCAATCGGTCTTGTTTTTATGTTCTATTTTGCAAAGAAGGATTATCATGTGTGGAGAAAATTCGGAAGGCTGGCATACTGGGGAGCCCTGGGGTTTTGCCTTGTCGTTCTGGCAAAGGTACCGGGGCTGACGCGAAGCTCCCACGGACAGTCCCGCTGGATTCAGGTCGGACCGATCGGCTTTCAGCCATCGGAGCTTGCAAAGATTGCCATCATTATTTATCTGGCGATGCTGATCGAGCATATCCCCAAGCAGCTGGATAAGGTTTCAAGCATGGCAAAAGTAGGAATCCGTCTGGTGCCGCTTGTTGTGTTTGTCGCGGTAAACAACCTGAGTACGGCGATTATCATTCTTGGGATTGCTGTCTGTATGTTGTTTGTGGCAAGCCCGAAGTACAAAGAGTTTTTTGTGGTTGCCGTGCTGGGGGTGCTGTTTATTTTCGCATTTATCAATATCGCGTCTTACCGGAGTGACCGTGTGGAGGCATGGAAACATCCGGAGACAGCGGGAGATAAGGGATATCAGACCATGCAGGCGCTCTATGCGATCGGGTCCGGCAAGCTGTTTGGAAAAGGACTCGGACAGAGTCTGCAGAAGCTGGGCAATGTGCCGGAGGCACAGAATGATATGATTTTTTCCATTATCTGTGAGGAACTCGGTCTTTTCGGAGCTGTCTGTGTCATTCTTCTGTTTGTCCTGATGCTCTGGCGGATGATGGTCATTGCCAATAATGCAAAGGATCTGTACGGGGCACTTCTGGTGACGGGCATTATGTCACATATTGCGATTCAGGTAGTTTTAAATATTGCGGTTGTTACCAATACGATTCCGAATACCGGTGTCATTCTGCCGTTTATCAGTTACGGAGGTACCTCGCTTGTATTCCTTATGGCAGAGATGGGGCTTGCGCTGAGCGTGTCGAAGGGCATCCGTCTGGATACGATCGAGTAGGTTTGTCATGATTAAAGAAGAACGAAGAAAAAAGAAAAAAAGAAAAAACATTCTGCAGGTGATACTGGGAATCCTGATTGTGCTTGCGCTGGCAGTTCTGATCATTTTTACCGTTTTTAAAGTAAAAAATGTGGAGGTGGAGGGAAACAAACTCTACGATGCCAAAGTGATTGAAAAAGCAGTATTAAACGATGAGTATTCCTGGAATTCCCTGTATGTATTCCTGAAATATAAATTTGTCAATACCAGTGAAGTTCCGTTTGTGGACACGATGGAGATCAGCCTGAAAGATCCGCAGACGCTGCATATCAAAGTGTATGAGAAAGGAATCATGGGATATCTGTATCTCTCCTCGATCAATAAGAACGTCTATTTCGACAAAGACGGGATTGTGACGGAATTGTCTGACCGTGTGATTGAAGATACACCACAGATCCTTGGGATTGACTGTAAAAAAGTAGTGCAGTATGAAAAGCTGCCGATCGGTTCAAAGCGGCTAAAGCAGCTTCTGACGCTGACGCAGGCTTTAAAACGCAATGACCTGATCCCGGATTCCATTACCTATGGTGTGGAAAATGAGCCGGTTCTGACATACGGGACGGTTAAAGTTTCCATGGGTTCCCTGGAATTTCTGACCCAGAAAGTGGAGCGGCTGGCAAAAATCAAGCCGCAGCTGCAGGGAATGGAAGGAACACTACATTTAGAAAACTGGACAGAAGAAACGACAAATATTGTGTTTGACAAAATGGAAAGTTCGAAAAAAGATAATAAAAAATCATAATTTTCGGTTGATTATTTGTATGAAAAATTATATTATAGTCTATATGAGTACGTATGAAACATTTTTATGTTTCACGGTGCCGCAGGGCTATAGGAAAGAGGAGGAAGAACCATGCTGGAGATTCGGACAACAGAGACAGATACGAGTGCCAAAATTATCGTGATTGGTGTAGGTGGTGCTGGTAATAACGCTGTGAACCGCATGATTGATGAGAATATAGGTGGAGTCGAATTTATCGGAGTAAATACAGATAAGCAGGCGTTGCAGCTTTGCAAGGCTCCTACGTTGATACAGATCGGAGAAAAGCTTACAAAAGGACTTGGTGCAGGAGCACAGCCGGAGATCGGCGAGAAAGCAGCAGAGGAAAGTGCAGAAGAATTATCCGCTGCAGTCAAGGGTGCAGATATGGTATTCGTTACCTGTGGTATGGGTGGCGGTACCGGTACCGGTGCAGCACCGGTCGTTGCAAAGATTGCCAAGGAGCAGGGAATCCTGACCGTTGGAGTTGTGACAAAGCCATTTAAGTTTGAGGCAAAGAAACGTATGATCAATGCCGTATCCGGTATTGAGAAACTCAAAGAGAGTGTGGATACTTTGATTGTGATTCCAAACGATAAACTTTTAGAGATCGTTGACAGACGTACTTCCATGCCGGATGCATTAAAGAAAGCAGACGAAGTATTACAGCAGGCAGTACAGGGAATCACAGATCTGATCAATCTGCCGGCACTTATCAATCTGGATTTTGCCGATGTGCAGACCGTTATGAAGGACAAGGGTATGGCACATATCGGTATCGGTAATGCCAAGGGCGATGAGAAAGCAATCGAGGCAGTGAAACTTGCCGTTGCATCTCCGCTTCTTGAGACAACCATCAATGGTGCAAGCCATGTAATCATCAATATTTCCGGTGATATTTCCCTGATGGATGCAAATGATGCAGCAAGCTATGTACAGGATCTGGCAGGAGAAGATGCAAATATCATCTTCGGTGCAAAGTATGATGAGACCATGACAGATGAAGCTACGATCACTGTAATTGCAACCGGACTGGAGAATCCATCCATGAAGATGAAGCCACAGCAGCAGGCGGGTGGAATCGGTGGCCGTATGGTATATCCGAATACAAACAATGTCCGTCCGACAGGTTCCGTTGGAATTGTCAGCCGTGCAGCAGCTGCTGGAAACAATAGTTTTCCTGGGGTCAATAACAGCAGTTACGCCAATGCAGGTACCGGTGTGGGAAGCAGACCGGTTAATCAGCCGCAGGCACAGGCACCGGCTCCTTCCGCTTCAAACTATTCCGGGATTCAGCGTCCGAAGCCGGTAGAAAGCAATGTAAAGCCGGTAGAAATCAATATTCCGGATTTCCTGAAGAACCCTAGAAGATAAAATCGCACAATATGTCGATAATTTCCAAATAACAACCTCTTGTTTTTGCTAAATTATGAGGAATATTTTTCTTATAATAGGAGCAGAGACAGGAGGTGATTTTTTATATATGTATTCTATATTGATATCTTTCTGAAACAAAACTTTCTGATGAATTTTCTTGTATTATCCCTTACCTGTGTATTTTGCAAAAGTGCAGTCTGTCACCGGAATCTGCGCATGTTAGCTGCCGCGGTTTCCGGCACGGGACTTGAAGCGTTTGGACTGATGGTGCTGCCTTATGCAATTTCCGTTCTGTGTACTGCCATCGGCATCGTGCCGCTTATGGTTTTTCTTGCGTTTGGCAGGGAAAATAAAAAACAGAGGATGGTGAGGATTTTAAGCAGCTGGTTGTCCATTGTATTGTTAAACGGAGTGGCAACTGCAGTTTACAATCTGACGGGACTGGAAAATCTGTATCTGTATACCGCACTGGCAACGGCCGGAATCACTTACGTACTTGTCAAAAATCTTGTGGTGTCGGTGCAGAGGCAAAAGCGACAGATGTCTGTGGTCCTGTATAACAAAACGGTGTCGGTTCCATGTATCGGACTGCTGGATTCCGGCAATCTTTTAACCATGCCATTAAGTGGGAATCCGGTACATATTGCAGATGCAGCCCTGCTGCAGAAGCTTGTCGATGAAAAAACGGTACAAAAGGAGATTGAATACCGTGCACTCGGAAATCCACATGGAAAATTGCAGGTGTACTGCATGGATGGGATGAAAGTGGAGACGGAGCCGGCAAAATTCTGTGACTGGAAACAGGTATGGGTTGGCTGCGCGGAAAATGGGGTGCTGTGCAATAAACCGTATCAGCTGATTCTGCATGCATCGGTGGCAGACCGCTGTGGCTGCACAAAAGATCCATCCCAAATGACAAAAAACTGAGAAAGGAGAAACGTAATGTTTTCACTGTTTGAACTGGTGTGGAAGAGAATCCGCCTGTTTTTTACGGATGATGAGGTTTTTTACATAGGAGGGGCAGATGTACTGCCGCCACCTTTGGAGAGGGAGCAGGAGAACCGCTGTCTTATCGCTTTAAGCGGGCTGCATGGGGACAGTGAACCCATGACGCGCGAAGACGCAAGAAAGCAGCTGATCGAACACAATCTGCGTCTGGTGGTATATCTGGCACGGAAATTTGAAAATACCGGAATCTGTGTGGAGGATCTGATCTCCATCGGAACGATTGGGCTGATCAAGGGAATCAATACATTTAATCCGGAAAAGAAGATCAAACTGGCGACTTATGCGTCCCGGTGTATCGAAAATGAGATTCTTATGTATCTGCGCAGAAATAATAAGGTGAAGCTGGAGGTATCGATTGATGAGCCGTTGAATGTGGACTGGGATGGAAATGAATTGCTTCTGTCGGATATTCTGGGGACGGAAGAAGATACGATTTACCGGGATCTGGAGAATGAGGCGGAGATCATGCTTCTCCGCACTGCGGTTAATACGCTGACTCCGCGGGAAAAAGAAATTATCTGTCTGCGCTATGGAATCGGAAGAAAAGACGGCAGGGAAATGACCCAGAAAGAAGTGGCAGACCTGCTTGGAATTTCGCAATCCTATATTTCGAGACTGGAGAAAAAAATCATGGTGCGGCTGAAAAAATCAATTCAAAATAATGTGTAAGTGTGCTATACTAATTACATAAAATTTGCTCTGAAATAGTAAAATTTATATGCAAAATAACAAGGACAGCAGGATGAAAGGGCGTGGTTTTTATGAAGATTGAATTTTTAGGGGCAGACCGTGAGGTGACGGGAAGCTGCCATTATGTGGCATTTGGGGAGACTCATTTTCTGGTGGACTGTGGTATGGAACAGGGGGCGGATCTGTATGTGAATCAGGAGATACCGGTTAACCCGGCAACGATTGATTATGTGTTTGTGACGCATGCCCATATTGATCATTCCGGACTTCTCCCACTTTTGTATAATCACGGGTTCCGGGGAAAGATTTTTGCAACAACGGCAACCTGTGAACTGTGTAATATCATGCTGAAAGATTCGGCACATATTCAGGAATTTGAGGCAGAATGGAAAAACCGCAAGGCGCGGCGTGCAGGAAGGCCGGAAGTGACACCGATGTATAACATGGAGGATGCGCAGGGGGTTTTAGAGCATTTCGTTCCGTGTACATACCATGAAACGGTGCAGATCTGCGAGGGACTGACCATAAGGTTTGTCGATGCGGGGCATCTGCTTGGCTCATCCTCCATTGAAATATGGGTGACTGAGGATGGCGAGACAAGAAAACTTGTCTTTTCCGGGGATATTGGAAACTACAACCGTCCATTGATCCGTGATCCGGAATATCTTGAGGAAGCGGACTATGTGATCATGGAATCCACTTATGGAAACCGCAATCACAATACACCGCCGGATTATGCGGCAGAACTGGCAAAGGTGATGAATTCCACGTTTACCAAAGGCGGAAATCTGGTCATTCCGGCATTTTCTGTCGGCAGGACGCAGGAAATGCTTTACTATATGCGCCGGATCAAAACCGAGGGGCTGCTGCCGGAGTATCCGGGATTTGAAGTATATATCGACAGTCCGCTTGCCGTGGAGGCAACAAATATTTTCCATAAGAGTGTGGAAGAGTGCTTTGATGAGGAAGCAAGACAGCTGGTACAGTCGGGCATCAACCCGATCCAGTTTCCGGGACTGAAAGTGGCAGTTTCCAGTGAAGAATCCAAGATGATCAATTTCAACCAGAAATCCAAAGTGATTATCTCGGCTTCCGGCATGTGCGAAGCCGGTCGTATCCGGCATCATTTGAAACACAATCTGTGGCGGACGGATTCTACGATTCTGTTTGTCGGTTATCAGGTGCCGGGAACGCTGGGCTATTCTCTGTTAAACGGAGTAAAAAAGGTAAAGCTTTTTGGAGAGGAAATTGAGGTCAGAGCAAGCATTGTAAACCTTCCGGGTATCAGTGGTCATGCGGACCGGGATCATCTGACCGCATGGATTGCAAACTTTAAGAAGCCGCCGAAGAAAGTGTTTATTGTACATGGCGAGGAAACCACAGCGGTAGAGTTTGCGGAACATGTCAAAAACGATGTGGGATTTGATGCTTTAGCTCCATATAGCGGGGATGCATATGATCTGCTTACCGGAGAGCAGATCGCACAGGGCAGCAGACAGCTTGTGGAGAAAAAGACACAGGGTGTTTACCGTGCAAAATCCGGTGCGTTTGACCGCCTGATGATTGCGGGAGAACGTCTCATTGCCGTTATTAAAAAATGTCAGGGCATGGCGAATAAAGATCTTGGAAAGTTTGCGGATCAGATCAATTCGCTCTGCGATAAGTGGGACCGGTAAATTTGATGGGAAAGCGGGACTTACGTCCCGCTTTTTCCATGTCCGGAACAACCGGATGAAAATGAATAAAAAAACAGCACATGGGAATCCTTTATTATAAATCCAATTATAACGGAGGAATCCCATGTCTACGTACAAAGTTGAAATCTGCGGGGTAAATACGGCCCAGCTGCCAATACTGAAAGAAGAAGAAAAAGATGAACTTTTCAAAAAGATAAAAGCCGGCGACAAGGCATCCAGAGAAACCTATATCAAAGGAAATCTCCGGCTGGTATTATCCGTGATCAAACGGTTTAATAATCATAATGAAAATGTGGACGATCTGTTCCAGATTGGCTGTATCGGACTGATGAAGGCAATAGATAATTTTGATACGAGTGTCGGGGTGAAATTCTCCACCTATGCCGTCCCGATGATTATCGGTGAAATCCGCCGGTATCTGCGGGATAACAGCAGTTACCGCATTCCGCGTTCGCTGCGCGATATTGCATATAAAGCCATGCAGGCAAAGGAACGGCTGGCAAAAAATGCACAAAAGGAACCGACTCTCGAAGAGATTGCAGCCGAATGTGAGATTCCGGTGGAGGATGTGGTGTATGCCCTGGATGCCATCCAGACACCTTTGAGTCTGTTTGATCCGGTTTATACGGATGGAGGGGACACCCTGTATGTGATGGATCAGATTTCGGACAAGAAAAACAAAGAAGAGCACTGGGTGGAGGATTTGTCACTTTCCGATGCCCTGTCACATCTGAATGAACGGGATGAGCATATCATCCGTCTGCGTTTTTTTGAGGGAAAGACACAGATTGAAGTCGCGGATGAAATTCATATTCGCAGGCGCAGGTGTCGCGGCTGGAGAAAAATGCGTTAAAAAGTATGCAGGGGTATCTGCGTACATGATAGCGGCCTGTTGTAAAATGGTTTTGTTATTGCTATCATGTGGAATATACAAAACGGAGAGGAAAAGAAATATCCGGCAGTAGAAAATTGCATTCTTGCTTTTTGCGGTGTACTGTGCTATACTGTCAACCGTTGCAGATTCTGTAAACAGGGGATTGCACGAAAAATTACCGAGTGTTCGAGACCTTCCACTCGTAAAACAAAACTAAAGGAGACAAATGGATATGAGAGACAAAAAGGTAACATTTATTGTTCAGGCTGCTGTGATTGCAGCACTTTATGTAGTGCTGACTTTTGTAGCCAACGCACTGGGACTTGCATCCCACACGATTCAGGTACGCTTTTCCGAAGCACTGTGTATCCTGCCTGTTTTTACGCCGGCAGCGATTCCGGGACTGTGGATTGGCTGTCTGCTTGCGAATCTGCTGACAGGCGCCGTGATCTATGATGTCATTTTCGGAAGCATTGCCACGCTGCTGGCAGCGGTATGTACCTATCTGCTGCGCAATCACAAGATTGCATGCACATTTCCGCCGGTTATTTTTAATATGATTATTGTTCCGTTCGTGCTGGTCTATGCGTACGGTATTCCGGCAGTATATTTCCACGGTGTGAATGTAACCATCCCGTTTAATGCCATGACGGTCGGAATCGGAGAGGTGATTTCAGTATGCGTTCTTGGAAGCATTCTGATGCGTGTACTTGCAAAATACAGAAATGTCATGTTCCGTGCCACCGCACAATAAAAAATTATATCTGATAGAAGGTTCTGGAAGTCCCTGCGAGAGCAGGGGCTTTTTATTTTAAGAAATTCTGTAAATAAGCCAGACAATTTTAAGAAAACCTTAATGTCATTCCAAAATAACGTATGTTATCATAAATGACAGGAAACCGTAAAGAACATTTATGGAAGGAGAAGATTATGAAAATAAGAAAGAAAATCTGCAGTCTGCTTCTGGTATGCCTGGCATTTTTAGGCATATTTTGTGGCAGAGCAAATGTATATGCAGATCAGAAACAGGCATTGTCGGCAACGGTGACTCTGCTGAAACAGGAAAAAGACTGTGTCGTGCAGGTAGAGACCAAAAACAGTGGGGCGGATTTTTCCGGAAAGGTGCGGCTGGGGTTTTCCGGTACCGACAACTCCAACGGCTGCGCATTTGAACAGCGCCTGACATTGCCGCAGAACGGGAAAAAACAGTATACAATGACCATTCCGTATGCGGATGTCAGCCAGACACGCGGAAACGGAATCGTGGCATTTATCGATGAAAAGGGAAACGTTGTGGCAAAGGAAGCATTTGCCAGTATTTTTGGCAAAGAAAAGCGCGGTATTGGTGTGGGAGTGCTTTCGGATCATTATGATGCGCTTGGCTGGATGAGCATGAGCGGCCAGACCTATTATCTTCACGGAAAAGACCAGAATGTATATCTGACACAGATGGACGCGGATACATTGCAGGCGCAGCTGGATGAACTGTATTTTCTTGTGATTGATTCCTACGATGTGAGTTCACTTGGGAAAGAGAATATCAAGGCAATCGAGAAATGGGTGAAAAACGGTGGATGGCTGCTGATTGGAACCGGAGAGCGCGGCAAAGATACACTGGGTGGTTTTGATTCCTCATTTATGGAGGTCAGCTGCAAAAGCGTCAGCAAAGTGGGAGAAGAAAATGAGGTATCGAAAGAAATGCAGCAACTGGGAAGTTATTCCGGATTTACCGGGATTGATTTTTCACAGATGCCGGTTGCAAAGCTGCAGCGGAACAATATAAATGCAAGCAAAAGCGAAGCTTATCCGGGGTGGGTGTATGCCTGTGGGGATGGTGCCATCGGTGTATGTGCCATTTCTTTTGGCGAAAAACAGATGCAGAAAGTTTCCCCGGATCTGTGTTACGGAATTTATGACCAGGTGGCAGGATATTCCATGAGCTATTCCCAGTATGTCAATGACGAGGAATGGGGATGGAGTGGGGAAAATGCATTCGGTGTCATTGACCACCTCAATACGGCATTGGATTTTTCCTGGCTGAAAGTTCTGATCGTGGTCTATGTGATCGTTGTTGGACCGGTGCTTTATCTTCTGCTTTGCAAGATGAAAAAAAGAGACTGGTACTGGCTGGGGGTACCGGCGCTTGGCATAATTTTTATCGGTGTGGTATTTATCGGCGGGCGGAATTTAAAGCTGCATGAGACACGGGTGTATTCGGTGACCGCACAGCAGGCGGATGGAAAAAGTACCACCGGTATCACCACCTATTACAATGCGTATCATTCCGGGGTAAAACCGTGGAAGGTACGGCTGAATGATAATTACGCATATGGTGGTACAGGTCTCAGTGAATCTTATAGTATGGCATCTTCCGGCAGGGTATATGAAGACCGTTATCACTATTTGGTGGAATATGACAGGGGGCTGTCCCTTGGGGTAAAACCGCAGAGCAATTTTGAAAATGCCTATTTGTTTGCGGCAGGAACTGCCAAAGGATGTGGAAGTATAGACACCAGAGGTCTGGTGATCACGCAGCAGAAACAGGGGGGAAGCATAACAAACAACACGTCCTATGATTTCCCTTATCTTGTCTGCGTGTCGGATGATACGGTCATGGTATTTTCGGATGTAAAAGCAGGTGAAACCATAACGATAGACGGGAAAAGTAAAAAACCACTGCTGTCCCAGCAGATTTCTTATTTTGATGATGTCTACAGCGTGTTATCGCAAGACAACATGAATGGAAATACATATTCGTATAAGCATAAGGATATGGCAGCCGCACTGTATCTGGGACTGTGCCAGATCCGGCGGCAGAACGATGTGTCGGGTACTGTTGTAGTGGAAGGAGTAACCGCAGACTACGGAAAAACCATAGAGAGCAGGTGCTCGGAAATATCGTTTGGCTGTCTGTATACGATTGCCGGTCAGGAGGTGTCCAATGCTTCAAATTAGTCATTTGTATAAAAACTACGGAAAATTTCAGGCGGTCAGGGATCTGAACCTGCATGTGCCCAAAGGGGATCTGTTTGGCTTTGTGGGGCCAAACGGAGCCGGAAAGACAACAACAATCCGGATGGTATGCGGACTTATGCCGCCGACAGAAGGAACCATTACGATCCATGGCGTGGATGCCCTGCTGCATCCGAAGGAAATCAAAAAGCAGATCGGTTATGTACCGGATTTCTTTGGTGTGTATGACAATTTAAAAGTCAGCGAATATATGGATTTTTACGGTTCCATGTACCGTATGACTTCCAGGGAGATCACCGCGGTATCCAATGATCTGCTGGAACTTGTCAATCTGTCCGACAAAAAAGAGGTTTATGTGGATACGCTTTCCCGCGGAATGAAGCAGCGGCTGTGTGTGGCACGGGCACTCATCCACAATCCTTCCCTTCTGGTGCTGGATGAACCGAATTCCGGTCTGGACCCGCGTGCGCGTGTGGAGATGAAAGAACTTTTGCAGAATCTGCGCAGCATGGGAAAAACCATTGTGATCAGTTCCCATATTTTGTCGGAGCTGGCAGAGATGTGCAACAGCATCGGTATTATGGATCACGGGAAACTCGTAGAAGCAGGAAACATTGAGGATGTCATGGAACATGTTTTCGGTGGAAACCGGATCGTGGTTTCGGTTCACGGGGAGATGGAGCCGGCAGTGCGCATGCTTAAGGAACACCCGCAGATTAAGGTGGA
>ENA-OOZO01000033-OOZO01000033.1-human-gut-metagenome-genome-assembly--contig:-NODE-33-length-17047-cov-1.767773_pt1 | contig 17047 bp, 13 predicted proteins | sample MGYA00241046_ERZ501408 | MGnify/ENA primary metagenome ERZ501408 (study PRJEB25962, sample SAMEA2042730) | human gut metagenome | biome: human gut; feature: human-associated habitat; material: faeces... | reverse complement strand
TGACGCTGCCGGTACCGGCGGCAACCATGTCGCCGTTCGGAATATTCTGCGCGACGGAAACCGGCTGCTCGACATTGTCTGTCGTGCTGTTGTCAGTGACGGTCGCCTGCGAGCGAACCACCTGCGAATCGGGATCGTAAATTTCCTCGTTGGTAACGATCTGATCGAAATCCATGTCCAGATTGACCTGTGCCCGAACCTTGCCCTCGCCGACGCTTTTTTCAAGCAGGTTCTGAACCTGAAGCGACATTTTGCGCTCCTGTTCCAGACGCAAAGCTTCGTTGTTGGCAACGGTTACCGCTTCTTCATCTTCAAAATTGTTGGTCAGCAGATTACCGGCACTGTCGACGATAGACACGTTTTTGACGTCAAGCTTCGGAACCGCCGCGGCAATCAGCTGCTGAATGGAATGGATGCTTTCCAGGCTCAGTTTGCCGCCGTCGGTCTTGATGACAACCGAAGCGGTGGGCATTTGCTCTTCGCGGGAGAACATTTCGCGCTTGGGCAACACCAGATGCACCCGCGCCGACTTGATGTGGTCCACCGAACGAATCGTCCTGGCCAGTTCGCCCTCAAGCGCACGGATCAAATTGACGTTCTGCACAAAGTTGGTCGAACCCAGCGCGTCGGTATTGTCAAAAATCTCATAACCGACGTTGGAACCTTTGGACGCCATGGCCAGATCTGCGGTATCAATGCGCATTTTGTTGACGTCTTCTTCCGGCACCAGAATCTCCGTGCCGTTTTTTGTCAATCGATATTTGATGTTGGCGGTTTCCAGATGCTGGACAATCTGTTTGGCGTCTTCCATTTCCAAATCGGTATACAGCACGGCGTAGTCGCCGGTGTTCAGCTTGGTGGCCAGATAAACGAAAAAGCTTATCAGAAAGATGACAATCGCAGCGATTGACGCCAGACGTCCCGGCGACAGGTTCTTGATACTCTGTATAAAATTATTCACCAGATTCCCCAATCCATAAATAAATTTTCATAAAATTCCCCATTTACTTTATGTATTAGCTTAAAAATATTCAGATTAAAACGATTAATTAACATATATTCACAGCCGGCACCCGCAGAAGAAAAGGCCGCCATTCTTGGCGGCCTTGACTTTAGGGGAGGAAATTTCAAACGGATTTATTCTAAATCCTAGGTCATGCGGGTGAGTTCGTCCAGCATTTCGTCGGCGGTGGTAATAATCTTGGTGGCCGCCGAATAAGCGCGCTGGGTAACGATCATGTTCGAGAACTCGGTCGCCAGGTCGACGTTGGAGGATTCCACGGAGTAAGCCGTAATCTCGCCGGCACCGTTGGTTCCCGCCTGCCGCAGCATTGCCTGACCGGAAGCGTCGGTTTCAATCCAGGTGTTGCCGGTCAGAGCCTCCATACCGTCGGCATTGGCAAAAGTTGCCAGAGGCAGAATGGCAATCGGGCGGGTTTCGCCGTTGTCAAACAGAGCCGTTACGACACCGTCTTCGCTGATACTGACGCCGGTGTAACTGCCGAACTTGGCACCATCCTGATTAATATAGTTGGTCAGGAAATCGCCGGACAGGTTGGTCAAACCGTCGTTGGTTCCGACATTGCCCATATCCAGGGTAATTCTGGTTCCGTTGTCCGGATCGCCGTCCATATTCTGCGCGCCGTTGGCCCATTCAATGGCCATTTCGTCAACGTAGAAGTATTTCGGCGTACCGTCGGCATTAAATCTGACGGCCGGAACAACAGCGCCCTGCTCAACTTCGGTACCGTTAACCGTAAACTGGTTGGCCAGCGTGGCGGTCGTATTCTGAATCGATTTCCAGCTGTTGGTTACCGAATCTCTGACGACGCCGGAGATTGCCGTACCGAGATTGGTCGTATCAATAGTAATGTCGCCACCGGTAGAAGAAGGCAGAATTTCGAGCGAAGAACCGCTGATAACAAAACGGGAAGGCTCGGTTGCCGTCGTATTCAGCTTGGCGCCGAAAATGCTCATCATCTTGGCAACGTCAACATCGCCGCCGTTGATGGCATCGGCAATGTTAACATAATAGTCGCCGGCATCAGGATCATCCGCCGTATCGGTATTGACAAAGTGATAGGTTTTGCCGTCAAGAACAATGGTCTTGTTGAGATAATCCGCAGTCTTGTCCGAATTAAAATCGATACGGGCGGTGTTCTTGATATCATTGTCAATCGCCTGAATGGTAAAGACACCTGTCGGAATGCCGGTATCCTGCGCCGGATTGGACGCGCTCTGAACACAGGCCAGGGTTTTGCTGGCGTCAATGGTCAGTTCGGCACCGGCAACAGACTGGACAATCTGAATGGTGCTGCCGTCAGCGGTAAAGCGATTGGCCGAAGGCATATTGTTTTTAATTGCGGTTTCAAAAGCTTTGGTAAAGTCACTGGTCGTAATAATACCGGCCGAAATGTCCACTGCAATGTTTTTGGTATTGCCGGCATCCGGCGGAATGGTGGCCGTGCCGTTGGTAAAGATGAAGTTGTAAGTCGTACCGGTTCCGGCGTCGGTAATGGCAATGCTGGAACCGTTCTCGGGAATTTTGGTAAATTCGAGCTGACCGGCAGCATAGTAAACGTCCTGCGACGTATCGCCGGTCGTTTCACGACCGCCGTAAAGCGTAACGCTGGAAGCGCCGCTCGGAACCGAAGCGCCCATCGACCAGCCGTTGGAACTGGTTTTGGTATATTCCAGACTCATGTTGCTGGCGTTGCCGAGGCTGTCGTAAATCAGAGCCGAAACCTTGCGTTTGCCGCCGGCGGCCGCATTGGTCGGATCATAAATAGGATCATCCGAAGGCAGGTTGGCGCCGAGGCTTATCTGGTGAGTCGGGGTAGCCGTACCGCCGATGTTGGCCAGATTGACCGGACGCAGGTTGGTGCCGTCGATGATGTTGTCGTTGATGTAAACGGTGTTGCCGGAGGCATCGTAATAGGCTTTCATATATTTGATGCCGTTGACGTCGACAACCGTCGCATTCGGATTGCCGTCCCAAGGCAACAGCGACCAGGCCTGCGCATAGTAGCCGCCGGTGTTTTTCAGATAGCCGTTTTCATCAACCGAGAAACTGCCGGCGCGGGTATAGGCCCAGAGGTCGCCCTCGCCCGGATTGGCCGACTGATTGACGACGAAATAGCCGGAACCGCTGATGGCAACGTCAGTCGAGTTGGAAGTGGCGGACAACAGTCCCTGAGCGCTGATACTCTGCTTGGGCTTGGATTGAACGCCGCCCGGCGAATATAAGCTGGAGGAAGACTGTTTGGTTACCAGGGTTGAAAAAGCAACCGAATTGCTTTTATAACCGACGGTGTTTACGTTGGCGATATTGTCGGAAATGGCGCCCATCGAACTGGACTGGGAAGCCAGAGCCGAAATACCGGATTGCATTGCACCAAAAATACTCATTTTTTCTCTCCTAAAGTTTTATTAAAGCAAACCGAAGGTTGCGGCCTTCAAAGCCTCGCCTGCGGCCCGACCGAGGGCAGCCGCCGCTGTTTCTAGAGCGCTGTCATCGTCGCCCCCTTCTTCCGGAGGGGTTGTATTCTCATCATCACCGTCGCCGGCCTCATCGCCGCCTTCGGTGGTGTTGTCGTCCGAATTGAAATAATCGTCGTTGCGGACAGTCAGGATATCGCCAAGGCCTGCGGTAACGGCATCGCCGAGACCGACATAGACGCCCGAGGAATCGCTGGCAACGCCGGTAACGCGGCCAAAGACCTTGGTAACGACGCTGGCTGCGGTCTCGCCGCTGGCAACCTTGGTCGAGACCTCAATTTTATAAGCGCCGTCCTCCAGCTGATTGCCGTTGGAATCCTTGCCGTCCCAGGTAAATTCGTGAGTTCCCGAAGTAACCTTTCCCTGTTCGGAATAAACGATATTGCCGTTCATGTCCTTGACGACAATCGTCGTGCTGACAACGTTCTTATCCAGGGTATAGGTGGCTTTCGCCTTGCCGCCTTCAAGCGGCATGACGTTGCCGAGCACCTGCGCGACCTTGCCGATATAGGACACGGCCTGTGCGCCGAGATTGGCAATATTCATACTCAAAAGGCTGTCCAGCTTTTGGTTGGTCTGAATGGCCTGTTCAACGCTGGAATACTGAACCAGCTGATTGGTAAATTCGGCCGTATCCATAGGATCAAGCGGATCCTGATACTTCAACTGCGTGGTTAACAGGGTCAGAAAGGTGTTCATGTCCGCCGACAGGTTCTGGGAGGCGGTATTATTTGTGGTACCCGTCTGAGTGTAACCGTTTAATGCGTTTACGTCTGTCATTGTCTTTCCCCCTAAACTCTGATGTTAAGACCGGTTGTGCCGTTCCAGGACTGATTCTGGAAAGCATCCCCCAAGAGGTCGTTGCCGGCCTCTTTTTCGAATATATCGCCGATGAAGCTGCGCAGGCCGTTCTCTCTTTCCTGATTCTGGTTGGCCTGATTGCCGTCTCTGAAGCTGAAGCTCAGCGACCCTTCATCGGTTTGGAAACCAGCATCGTTAAATGCTTTTTCCAAAGACTGCATCTCTTTCTGGAGCGCTTCCATGGTTTCGGGGCGGGTTGAAATAATATGCGCCTGCAGTTTGCCATCCTTACCGATCTGCATTTTTATCTCAATATGTCCGAGATCTTCCGGCTTAAGCGAAATGTCGATTTTATCAATTCCCTTAACGGCAGATTTGGTAATGTTAACCTTGACCTGCTCGACAACTTCCCGGCTCATTCCCTTATAAACGTCACGGAATGAAGTCTGGCCGTTTTCCGAAGCGGCATCGGCCTTGGCCGCGCGGACGAATTCGCCGCCGGCAACCGTTGCAGTCGTTCCGAGACCGGCGGAACTGACTTCCGCATTGGCAGCGGCCGGCATATTCGCCGCACCGGTTTCGGACGCCGCGGAAACCGCGGCATTAAACGCCGGAGCAACATTCAGATTCTGAACATTATTACCATTGCCGGCAGCCGGCTGACTTCCTTGGGATTGCAACGTCTCTGCGGCGTTTTGCGCCGACACGGCCGCAGGCTTGGACGAAATCGTTATCGCCTCGTCGACGCTTCCGGCATCTGCCAGCAGGTCCTTAGCGCTTAACTGGGCAATTTTTTCCTCATGGACCGAAACTTTTACTTCGGCTTTGTTTTCGCGGCCGATGACTTCCGAAAGTTTGGCCGCCTGCTCGCTGACTTTCCCGTCGGCCAAATCATCGGCAAGACCTTGCGCCGAAAGGTCTTTTTTAACGGCCTTGTCCTGAACCTGAGCCTTGACGGCTTCCATGTTCAGCTCAACCGCATCAGCATCATCAACCGAGGCAAAAGCGCTGACATCAATAGCACCATCCGTTTCAACAGGCTGCGAAGCCATCATGTTTTGAGCCGTGTCCGCCGGTTGAATTTTGAAAACCGGCTCGCCGTTCTGCGGCGTTGACATCAAAACCTGAACCGAATCGTCGCCGGCAAGCTGCGCGGCCAGTTCGGCACCGGTCATCTGAACCATTTCGCCGGTTTCGGGGTTGATAACATTAATCATTCCCATCATTGACAAATCGGCCAAAGGAACCAGAACGGAAACCGTCAGTTCCCCGCCTTCGTCTCCGGCATTTTCCGGCGCGGCATCAACAACCGGTGCATCAGCGGCAGGAACGTCTTCGACAGCAGCACTTTCGCTCTCGGGACGGGAAACTTTTTCATTCTGCTGCGCTTGCGCATCTTCACGGGGCGCATTTACAGCGCCGTCGGCAGAAGTTTCAACCTTATCGTCCGCTTTCCGGTTGTCGTTTTTTGCCGGCTTGTTTTTTTTGTCCGCAACAGGGGATTTATCATCGGAACGAACCTCACGGCGCTCGGAACGATCAGCCTTCGCAGCCGCGGCCGCACGGTCGTTCTCACGCACTTCCGGCCGTTCCGCCTCGGTGCCGTTATTGAGCATCTGAGCAAAGGCGTCGCTTCCGGCTCCGGAGCTTACGCTTATCTTGCCGAAGTTCATCAAGCTGGCCAGCTGGCTTTTAATTTCATTCAGTTCCATAACAGAAAATCCTCAAACAAATTTCATTTGAGGATTAATATGCAAACAGCGTGCCAAATTTTAAAAATAAAATATAGTTTTAATAGTCCGCACATGTGCTGCGACAATAATCGGTAAGATCACTATAAGGATCAGACGAAGGTCTAATATTAACATATTCTTCTAAGGAAACTCCATTACTGAATTCGTATTTGCAAGTTCCATTATATACAGGATCGTTTGGTCCTCCTATATAGTCAATAGATTCAAGATTATCTCGCCAACTAACGCATGACGGACAGGCAACACTGCAATACTGATATTTATACTTTCCACCACACAAACTACTATCAAAGCAGCGGTATGGATACATATTGTCAGGACAATAAACACTGCATTTTGAAGAATCCTGCGGACAGGTCGTTCCGGCACAATACTGATACGTGCCGTCACATTTATAATATGACCCGCAGGGATCCGCCACGACGCAGGAGCTTCCTTCTTGTTTATAACCGGATTTGCAGGACCAGCTCTGAATTTTGGAGGAGCAGTCGGAGAAGGAGGAGCAGGTTGCATTGTCCGGACAAGAAGAGATGACAGCTGTTCGTTCACGGCACATGTCGGTATAAGCGCGTTCGCATTTAGTTGAGCAGTCATCCCATTCCTTCATACAGCCATATCCCAGAGCAGTGTTGGGATCGTCATTGCGGATATGACAGTTGTCGGAGTAGGCCACCTTGCAGACCGAAGAACATGGAGAGGGATAATATTCGGCGCAGCCGTACGGCCCTTCGTCAACCCCGGCCGGACAGACGCAGTCGGTATATTGTCCGCCGCAGCTGTCCCCGGACACCGAACGCGGATAAGAACAGTTGGAAGAAGTATATTGATATTCCGGCTTGCAGACGCAGCTTTCGTATCTGCCGCCGCAGGAAGCGCCGGTACCGTTCTCTTTGGCCGAACAGGAAACCAGAGCGGGGTCGCATTCGCAGGAAGCGTACATTTCGTCGCAGCTTTCGCCGACGCCGACCTGTCCGGCGGGACAGGAGATAAGGTCGGGCAGGCATTTGCATCCCAGCCCGTAGGCGGAATTATAGGGACAAACGCCGTCAATGGTCTGTACGGAGTTGCAGTTCTGTCTGACAAAGCCTTCGTTCAGACATTGGTTAGAGGTATCGATATAAAAGTCGTCGTTGGCCGAACCGGCACCGGAAGACGAGGAATCGTAACCGGCGGCGCCGCCGCAGTCGCCGACCCCGAGGAAACAGACGCCGGCGGTCTTATAAGAGCGCGACATGTCGGCAAAGGAAGATGCAGGCTTCGGAACAGGTGTGTTTGTATGTGTGTATTTAAGCGTGAAGTCATTGTCAGAGAGTATCATAGTCGAATTCAGAGCCGCAGCAGGCGACACAAAAACAGAAGCCAGCAGAGCGGACAAATATAAACAACGAGAACAAGACATGGTACACCTCCGATAATAACTGAAACCAAAGCCTGCAAGAGGCAGGTGCACCAAAAGCAACGGATAGATATCCCGAAACGAGACAGAATCACCTTTTATGCACCACAGTTACAATATAACGCGGCGCGAGGGAAAAGTCAACTATTATTGAATCTGCTTTTATTTTTGGCAAAAAAATGCCCTCTCTTTTGAGAGGGCCGGATCAAATTATTCTTGGGTTATCTGGGATATTTTTTCGTTAACGACGGCCGGCGTATATTTCAGCACTTTGTTGTCGACGTTGCGGGAAGCCAGTTTTTCTCTGACTTTGCTTTTGTCGAGTTCGCCGGAATCGTCTTCCAGAATCAGGGCGTGATTCCACTGAAAAACGGCTTCGTTTTTGCGTCCGCCGAACCAATAGGCATCGCCCAGATGGTCGCTGATGAGTGCATTGGACGGTTCAAGTTCGGCCGCTTTTTCCAGATATTCAATCGCTTTGTCGTATTGTCCGAGACGATAGAAAGCCCAGCCAAGACTGTCGGTAATATGTCCGTCGTTGGGAATCTGGTTGTAGGCATCGACAATCATCCCAAAAGCTTCGTCGACGTTTTTACCGTGTTTCAGCAGACTGTAGCCCAGAAAATTGAGTACGAGGTAATGGTTTTGGCTTAATGCCAGCGATTTGCGGAAGTTTTTTTCCGCTTCTTTCCATTCGCCCAGACTCTCGTATGAAATTCCGAGGGCATAGAACAGGACCCAATGCTGATTTTCGATTTTGGGCAGCGATTTGATGGCGTCTTTATAATAGGAGACGGCTTCGTCCTGCTTGTTGCGAATACGCAGGACATCACCCAAATCGAGCAGCAGCTGATAGTTGCGCGGATTTTCCAGCGTCAGCGACTTCAACAAAAGTTCGGCGGCCGCGTAGTCCTGCATGGTAACCAGATTGCCGGCTTTTTTGACCTGAGCGGAATAGTAAGCTTCCGAATCTTCGTCGATTTCGTCGTAGATGCCGTTGGCTTCGGCATACATTTCGCGGCTTTCGAGAATGTCGGCAAGAAGAAGTTTGGCCAGGTCGTATTTGGGGTTTGCGTAAATCGACAGGCTGATGAATATATGTGCAAGGTCAATGCCGGCGGTTCCCTGACGGAGTGTTGCGGCAATGCTGAACAGCGCTTCGGACATGCCGATGTTCGGGTTGTCGACGATTTTGGCGGTTTTTTCGGGAACGGCGCGGCGGATGTTGCGGGCAAGCTTGTTCAGCATGTCGGCCAGGAGTTTTTCGTCGGTGTAACGCGTCGCCAGCTGAACCGCCTTGTCTTTTTCGCCGTTGCGGATGTAGAAATTGGTTATGACCTGCAAAGAACGGAAAGACATTTCCATGCTTTCGTCGTTGACTATGATTTCGTAATGACGACGGGCCTCGTCCGTGCGGTCAAAGTAATCGTTCAACATGCCGGCGTGGAAATGGTATAAGGCGCGGAAACTTGGTTCCTTGTCGAGGACTGCCAGCGTTTTAAGCGCTTTGTCCGGCTGGTTGAGACCGGCGTAAGCCCAGGCGGACATGAGCGGAATGATGAATTCCTTGTAGACGGGGCCGTCCAGATGGCCGACGGTTTCATTGACCTGTTCGTAGCGGCCTTTTTTCATTTCGTCGACGGCCATGATAATATAGGTAAAGTTGTTTTTGTCGCCTTTTTTGAGCGAGATTTCGGCGTATTTGGCAGCTTCGGAAATGCGGCCTTTGGAAGCGAGTATGACATAAACTCGGCCGAGAAGCTCTTTGTTTTCGGGATCTTCGTTAAGGGCTTCCATATAATAGTCGGCAGCCACGTTAAAGTTTTTGCGAAGGTGGGCGACCCTTCCGGCCAGATAGGCGCCGTAGGCTTTTTTCAGCTCCGGCTGCCGAATGATGAAGTTTTCGGACTGATGCGACGTAAACTCGGGCTGCTGCGTGCAGGAGTTGAAAACAATGACGCCGACGATGAAGGCGAATATGTAGCCGAATTTTGCCATAGCTGAATGTTTCCCGTTTATTGGCAGGAATCTGCCCAAAACCTTAAAATATTCTATATAAGTTTTAAAATCATACAATAACAATTTGAATTATTTTACATATAGTGTGTAAATAAATAATTTATATCATAAAGCAAGGATTATTCTTGAAAATATTTTGATTTGCTTTAATTTAACAGATTATGGAAAACAATTTAAGCATAAGGGAAATTCTGGAATGGTATGTTACCGCCGGCGTTGACGAAACGTTCGGCGAGGTTCCGTTCGGCCTGGAAGCGCCTAAGCCGAAAGCCGAACCGGCCCCCAGATCGGTGCTGACAACGCGCGCCGAAGACAGCGTGGCGCCGCGCGCGGCAACGACGGATTTGGCCCAGGCGACAATTTCGGCCTGCAAAAATGCCCGCGAACTCTGTGCGGAAGCGCAGACGTTGGAAGAACTGCGGGAGATGGTTGAGAAATTTGAGGGCTGCGCTCTGAAACTGACCGCCAACAAAACCGTTTTCGGCGGCGGCAATCCCAATTCGAAAATTATGCTGGTGGGCGAAGCTCCGGGGGCGGACGAGGACAGAATCGGACTGCCGTTTGTCGGCCGCAGCGGGCAGCTTTTGGACAAGATGCTGAAAGCGGTCAACGTTGACCGGACGTCGTGCTATATTACCAACGTTCTGCCCTGGCGTCCGCCGGGGAACCGGACGCCGACGGACGGCGAAATTGCCGTCTGCCTGCCGTTTTTGAAACGGCAAATCGAGCTGATTAATCCCGAGGTCATCGTCGTTTTGGGCGGCAGTGCCGCAAATGCCCTGCTGGACAACGAGGAACCGATTTCGCGGCTGCGCGGCAAATGGCTGGAATATCGAAAGAGCGACGGCAAAACCGTACCGGTTCTGGCCAGTTTCCATCCGGCATACCTGTTGCGCAATGCGGCGCAGAAAGCCAAAGCCTGGACGGATCTTTTGCGGATGCAGCAGAAAATTATGCAATGATATTATCCTTTTGTTCATAAATTGTTGGTAAATTAAAATAAAGTGGATTATTATTCGAAAAAAGTTACAGTTTATACGCGTAAACAGCTAAGGGAATGACAATGAAGATTCAGAACACGTTTTTATCAGGAATTGCCGGTTTGATGCTGGCTGCCGGTGCGGCCAACGCTCAGACGGCCGATGCGAAAACGCCGCCGGCGCATGAGGAAGAAGACGAGGCCATTCTGTTTAAGGTTCATGACGTCAAGCCCATCAAAAACTCCAAGGGCGACGAAGTTAACGCCTGCGATTTTTACGTTACGTTTTACAATCGTTCCAACAAGGACATTAACGGCGCGCAGCTGGATTTGACCTGGGTGGACAATTCGCTGATTGACGTTGTCAACGCCGAAAAGGAAGAAAGTGCCGAAAAACACAAGAACGGCGAAGATATTGACGCCGATTTTTCCTATACGCAGAACGGCAATCCCCTGCAGCTGACGGCATCAATTAACATGCCGGCAATCAAAGCTTATAAGCAGATTACAGTTCGACAGTCGCTGAAAACCGACCGTTGCTACATTCTGCTGGACGATTTGTCGATTAACGTCAAATCCTGCGCGATTAAGCAGACCGGCAATGCTTCATTCAGTTCGGGCGATACCTGCAACGGGCTGTTTCGTTTTATTTCTCAGGAAAATCCGGAGTATTATACCGATTTCAAACCGATTTCCTATACGACGCAGAGAAATTCGGACATAAAAGAACGCGCCAGTCAGGAAAAGGAAATGGAGGAGCAGTATAAAAAGGCCGTAAAAAGCATGGATGCTCTGACACAGACACTGGCGGAAATCAAGTAACTGCAGACGGGAGCGGAAGATGGCGAAAAATCTGTGGCTTAAAGGTTGTGCGGCGGCGGCAGCCATGATATTTGCCGGTGCGGTTCCTTTGTCGGCGCAGATGTTTGAAGACGCCGCGGTTCCGACGGCGGAAGAAAATCAGTCGGCTGCGCCGCGGTTTAACAATAGCTGGGCTAACCCTCGTCGGTCGCAGGCTGCCCAACCTGCAGCAAAAAGTATGGAAATGCCGGATTTGAGCGTCGACAAAACCGGAGCTCAGGCGGCGCAGGACGCACGCAAAAACGCAGCCGAGGCACTCAGCAAGTCGCTGGCCGGCAAGCGCGGCACGAGCGCTATTCGGAGGGTTTATGCCAAAGGGGAGAAGCCTTCCGCTGAAGAAGAGAGCCTGATTTTCCTGTTTTACAAAGATTTCAAAATTAACCGGACCATGGGCGGTCTGGTAATGTGCGACGTTCGTTTTATCGTTCTGCATACGCTGGAAAATAAAATCAATAATCTCAGTTTCCGTCTGAAGTGGCCGGAAATGGAGACAACCCTGAGCTACAACGAGGTTATGCCGAATACGGAAACGTATTTTGACTATACGCTGGTCGGCGACGGCTGCTATTCGATGGACAAGATTCCGAATGTCATCGTCAATCGCTGCCGGGTCAAGGGGCTGTCTCAAAGCGCTTGTGCAAATAAAATCCGCTGGCTGAAGAAATAACCGTCTTGGGCCGGTATCTTTCGGGTTTGTAAAATTGTTGAAGAAAATTCTGCTTACGGGCTTTGCAGTCCTGTTTCTGTTTGGAAAAACTGCCGATGCGGCGGCTGCACCGTTTGCGGTTATCGACCGGGTTTGTTATAATCAGATTTTGGACAGTCTGACGATTGATCCCGATGATATTACGCTCTACAAAAAAATTTTCCGTGCAATTAAGGCCGAAGACATCGACAAGGCCGAAGAACTGAGCGAAGACGTTGAAAATCCGATTTTGATGGGGCATGTGCTGGCAGAGAAATATTTGTCGCGAACCTATAAGTCGGATTATGCCGAGCTTAAATCCTGGCTGGAAAAGTACAGCGATCATCCGCAGGCGGCACGCATTTACGCATTGGCACTGCGCAAGGGTGCGAAAGAGCAGTTGCCGCGACCTGACAGCCTTTCCAAAGTCAACCGTACGCCTTACAGCTGGTATAACAACGATTATGAAGAATTACCGCCGGCCAAGCGGCAACTGGTGCGCCGCAGCGTGAACAGTTTCCTGAAGTACATTAATCAGGGCAAGACCCTGAGAGCCCGTGCCATTTTGGAAAACAGAGCCTTCCGCATGGCGGTTCCCGACCGGGAGTGGGACGCGATGGCGGCCACGCTGACAACGGTTTATTTTTTGGACGGCGAGGATAAGCTGGCGCTGAAATGGTCGGCAAAACCGGCGCGGCGCAGTCAGGATGCTACCGGCCTGTGGTTTAGGGGGCTGGCTTTCTGGCGGCAGGGAAAGTATAAGGAGGCCGGCATTAATTTCGGAAAGCTCGGCGCCAAAAGCGACAATGACGAGTGGCTGATTGCTGCCGGCGCTTATTGGGCATATCGCGCTTATGATAAAATCGGCGATGTCAAGCAGGCTAAAAAGTACTTAAATATGGCTTCCAAATATCGTCGGACGTTTTACGGCATCTTGGCCAATTATCAGTTGGGCAATCCTTTGAAATACAATTGGGACAGTCTGGCTTATCTTAACGATTTCAGCAATTACAACTATGTCAGCGAGCTGGTGGCATCCCCGTCAATCCGGCGGGCGATTATCCTGATACATGCCAAGCAGCCGGAATTGGCCGAGAAGGAACTGCGCGGCGACTTGGATGCGATGAACGAGCGCCAGCGCGAGGCGGCTTTGTTTATCGCCCAACAGTATAACATGCATTCTCTGGGGATAGTTATTTCCAATCTGATTAAAGACAATGACAGGGAGATATATTATGACTGCATTGCCTATCCGGATCCGGACTGGCAACCGAAAAGCGGCTGGCGTGTCGACCGGGCGCTGGTGTGGGCTCTGGTGCGGCAGGAATCGGGTTTTAATGCCAAAGCGCAGAGCGGCGCAGGGGCAAAAGGGCTGATGCAGCTGATGTCCAGCACGGCAATTTACGTGACCAAGGATCGTCGTCTGCGCCGCGATACCAGTCCGTTATTTGAGACCGAATATAATCTGGAAACGGGACAGCGTTATGTCAGTTATCTGATGGAAAAAGATTTTATCGGCAATAATCTGTTCTTTCTGGCGACGGCTTATAATGCCGGGCCGGGCAATCTTTACAAATGGCAGAAAAAGGTCAAATACGGCAACGATCCGCTGATGTTTATCGAGGCGATACCCTCGCGCCAGACACGGCTTTATATTGAGCGGGTTTTGGCCAATTTCTGGGTTTATAATGCCCGTTTCGGGCAGCCGAGCGAGAGCCTTGAGGCGTTGATACATTCTCGCTGGCCGACTCTTTAAAACCTTGTATAATGGGTGTCTAGTACAGATTTTGCGGATAAAATAAATACTTACGTAGGTTTATGTACCAATTTCGATTAAGCCGCCTGTCATTGTCGGGCTTGACCCGACAATCTCTAAAAGAAGATCCCCGGGGCGAGCTTTGCTGCGCCCGAGGATGACGATGAGGGGAGGATGTTTTCCCTTGCTATTTTCTGAATTTTTTATAACGCTGTCATAAAAGTTTAAAATTCCACCGGTTCAGGGACTGTTGTCAAAGGTTGTTTTTTATGCTATAATTCTTATTACAAATATAAGGATTATAGATGATATTGTGTGGTTGAGAGATAAAAAATAAGAATAATAACAAATAAAAAAATATTATGGAAAGAGGTCAATCTTTGCTTTTTTGTTTAGTCAAACTGGGCAAAAAGGTGTTCTGGTTTATATCTGGCTGGATGCTGATGGGTCTGGTGTTTATTTGTGCCGGTTTCATCATGTATTTGGTTTGGGGTGGTGTTTCATCGCTTTTGCCAAATGTATCTGGCGTCGTCAGGAGTATTGCAAGTACTTTGACAATTGTGAGTATATTTGCCGGAATTTGGAAGATAGCCGGTCTAGTGTTAAAAATAATAAAATTATAATTATGGGATTTGAATTTAGCTGCGATTCAACCTTTATATGGGTTGCCGCAATAATAAGTATTTTTGTCTTCTGTGCTCTTTTTCTTGATGGTATAGGAGATTTTTTTGGTAAATTAATCGGTCTGGTTACGTTAGGCGGTGTGTTTGGCATTGTTTTCGGAGCTTTCGGCTGGTTAGCCGCTACATTAATCTTCTCATGGGGAGTTGGCGGTTTTGTAATTGGTTTTATTGTCGGCATCATTTATTATATTTGTAAATGGTGGTAAGACCAAAAATAACGAAAAAGGATTTTGACATTTATGTCAAAGTCCTTTTTTGTTGGGGCGAATTGAAATATGCCGGTTTTTGATTATATTTTCGGTCAGGGTATAAGAGGAAAGGAAATGGTTATGGAATTATATTTGTTTCTGGCAATGTTTCTGATTTATGTACTGACGGCTTTTATGGTTAAGCCTCATGTCCTGAATCGCATCTGGTCGCTGGCTTTTGTGGTTTGTTTTGCCGTAACCGCGGTAGCTATTGCCTTTATCCGTATTTCCGGCCAGGATGTGATGATGAGCGCCAATGAACTGAACTGGTATTATCTGCTGTATTTGTTCGGTTCGCTGTCGGTGGTTTTGGGCGTGATAAATCTGTGGATGTATCGCGGGCCGATTTTTCGTATTTTCTTTTCATCGCCCGACGAAGACGTCGGTACGGAGAAAAATTCCCAGCCTAAAAAGAAGGGATTATTCTGATTTTTTGTTTTTTGCCGCCGATTTTCAACCGGAAGAGGTTTTTGCCGAACCAACATTTTTTTGCGTTGAGCAGGCGTCCGGTAAAGTTGGGGTTCGGGGTTTGCAAAATCCAAACGCGGTCGGAACTGTCCAAGCGGCAGCCGGGAATTTTATTTAAGATTGTGCGGATTTCATCCTCGCCCTTCCAGAAAACGGCGCCGGTAATGTCGCCGATGGTTTGAGCGGTTGCCGGGGCGTTGGCTGCGAATTCGGCAATATCTTGTCCGCTGAGCAGCAGGAAGTTTTCAAAGGCTTCGGTTTGATTGTCGCTGGCATGAACCATATAACCGCCGCCAAACAGTTTGCGATATTGATATTTGCTGTCGCTCATATTGATGTTTTTGCCGTCATAATATTGCGGCGCCGGGTCGCGGACAACGATGACAAGAAAAGGTCCGGTTCCGCATTCTCTGATTTTTTTTGCGCCTTTGCGCAGGTTCTTTCCATAGAAACGCGCCAGATTGCGGGCGAAGTGTCTGGGCGGCCAGAAGACTTCGCAGATGCCTGCGATTTCGTAACGGCTGCCGATGTCGGCGAGAATCTGTTTCTCAAGCCGTCGGCCGTTGTTCCAGAGCATAAAAAGCTGTAAGTCCCCAGTCATGTTTTTTTCCGTTTTAAATTAGGCTTAACTTTTAGCGCAATTTGTGTATATTGGCAAGAGAATTAGCCAATCAACCGACAAAAGGCGGAAAAATGATACGGATTAATAATATTAAGGCCAATCTGGATGTAGATGCAGCCGGGCTGAAAGAAATCGTTTCCATGAAGACGGGGCTTGAACCTGAACGCATTAAAAGCCTGAAAATAGCCAAAAAATCTGTCGATGCGCGAAATAAAAGCAATGTACAGTTTGTTTATGCGCTGGATATGGAGGTTTTCGGCGACGAGGATTACATTGCCTCGATTTTGGCCTGGAAAGACATTGTGCAGATTAAGGAAACCGCTTCGTTGTCCTTTGCGCCAAAAACGTTTGCCGGGGGACTGCGTCCGGTGGTTGCCGGAACCGGTCCGGCAGGAATGTTTGCCGGTTTGGCGCTGGCAGAAGCAGGGTTGCGGCCGATTTTGCTGGAGCGGGGCAAAGCAGTGTCCGAGCGTCGGAAAGACGTTGAGTTTTTTTGGCAGACCGGGCATTTGAATCCGGAATCCAACGTACAGTTCGGAGAGGGCGGCGCCGGTACTTTTTCGGACGGCAAGCTGATGACCGGCATCAAAAAGGACGCTTTTACCGCCCGGGTTTTGCAGGAACTGGCGGCGGCCGGGGCGCCGGAGGAAATTTTGTATCTTGCCAAACCGCATATCGGAACGGATAAGCTGGCGGTGGTGGTTCGCCGTATCAGAGAGAAGATAGTTTCTCTGGGCGGAGAGTACCGTTTTGAAAACCGTCTGGAGGATTTGATTGTCCGCGACGGCAAACTGACAGGTTTAAAAATTGCCGCGCCGGGCGGCAAAATTTACGAACAGCCGACGGACAGGTTGATATTGGCGGTGGGACACAGTGCGCGCGACACTTTTGAAATACTGCACAAAAACGGTGTGTATATTGAACAGAAGCCGTTTTCGGTCGGGGTAAGAATTGAACATGTCCAAAAATCGGTTGATGCGGCGCAATACGGCAGGTTTGCAGGACATCCGGCATTGGGAGCGGCTGATTACAAGCTGGCGGCTCATTTTGACAACGGACGTTCGGCCTACACTTTCTGTATGTGTCCGGGCGGCATGGTCGTCGCGGCGGCATCCGAGCCGGGACGGGTGGTTACCAATGGCATGAGTGAGTTTGCCCGCGACGGGAAAAACGCCAACGCGGCTTTGCTGGTCGGGGTTGAGCCTCGGGATTTTGGCAGTGCGCATCCGTTGGCAGGAATGTATTTTCAACGCCGTCTGGAAGAGGCCGCGTTCAGA
>ENA-OOZO01000030-OOZO01000030.1-human-gut-metagenome-genome-assembly--contig:-NODE-30-length-17843-cov-1.732235_pt1 | contig 17843 bp, 15 predicted proteins | sample MGYA00241046_ERZ501408 | MGnify/ENA primary metagenome ERZ501408 (study PRJEB25962, sample SAMEA2042730) | human gut metagenome | biome: human gut; feature: human-associated habitat; material: faeces... | reverse complement strand
TTCCGCGTCGGCCAGACCTGTGGCGCAGCCGATTGCGCAATATTTGCCGGAACAGTCTTCCAACGTGCAGATGGCGCCTTCTGGACATTTGTCCAGCGTACATTTGTTGTCGCAGCATTCCTGACAGGTCTCAAACAGTTCAAGCGTACCGCTCTGACAGCTGGGCGAACCGATTTCGGGTCCGCAGTTGCAAACCAGATATCCGCGGCATTCGGCAGGTTCCCGTTTATATTTCAGGGTTCCGCAGCTGTCGCAGGGCTCGCCGTCGACTTCGTAGCCTTTTTCGGTGGCTTCTTCATAGGTATAGTCGTAACCGCTGCAGGGGTTGCATATGCAGTTGCCGTAGGATCCGTCATGGGGGCAAAGCGCATCGGGGTCGAGAATTTCGCCTTTGCTGCAATTTGTAACATAACCCGCGTCGGCACATGCTTTGGGGCGGTTTTCGCGGCAGGCGGCAAAATAGCTGCTGTCGTACGGGCAGAACTTGTCGGGATATCCGGGCGGCGTGCATGATGTCAGCGGATAGCCGATGGAAGCGCAGTCCGGCAGGGAAAATCCGTCGTCGCTTTTGCTGAAGTCGGTATTGTCGCCGCATTCCCCGAAACCGATAAAACAAATGCTTGCGGTCTGATAAGAATTGTTTATGTCTGCAAAAAGAGGCGCAGGCGTTGTCATGGGTGTGGATAGTGTGTTGAAATGTGCATTAACGGGTTGAGAGAGCGTCATGCTCTTTTCCGCCGCCCGAACTGCCGCATCGGTTCGGACAAACATTCCGCCAATCAAAGCGGCAAATAAACAGAGACGACAATAAGACATGACACACCTCAAACAAGTTAACGAAAGACAGCGCCTGCAAGGGCAGAGGTGTGCAAAAACGTCGGCGATGACACAGCCTTGTCAGGCTGCCAAATCGCAGTTCACATCACACCTATCAGTATCTATGATAATCTCTTTAAGAACAAAAGTCAACAATTCTTGACACGTAATTTATTTTTGTCTCAAGTATTATTGCTGGTAAGTTTTGACGGCTTCGTCGCGCTCAAACAGATAAAGCAAAATCCGCAGGGCTTCGCCGCGCGGCGTCGACAGCTTTTCATCCTGCGCCACAATCATCTGCGCGTCTTTGTTGGCGGTATAAAGCAAATGTTTGTGTTCGTTCATGTCGGCGATGCGAAATTCGCAGAAACCCGACTGCCTGGTGCCGAGAATTTCGCCGCCGCCGCGCAGTTCCAGATCTTTTTCGGCAATCAGAAAACCGTCTTCGGTTTCGCGCATGATGTTCAGCCTTTCCCGGGAAGTGTCGCTCAGCGGGTAGGAGTAAAGCAAAATGCAGGTCGAGGCCTGAAAGCCGCGTTTGATGCGGCCCCGCAGCTGGTGCAGCTGCGCCAGTCCGAAACGCTCGGCGTGTTCAATGACCATAACCGTGGCTTCAGGGACATTGACGCCGACTTCAATAACTGTCGTTGCAACCAGAACCTTGAGTTCGCCGGCCTTAAAACGCTCCATAACCGCGTCTTTTTCCTTTTCTTTCATTTTGCCGTGCACCAGTCCGACTTCGCTGCCGAAAATTTTTCGCAGCGTGTCAAACCGCTCGACGGCGGCGGCCAGATCAACTTTTTCCGATTCTTCCACCAGCGGACAGACCCAATAGGCACGGCAGCCCTGTTCGATTTTGCGCTTGAGCGCCGCGGCGACGTCCTGCAGTTTGGAAATCGGCAGTACCCGGGTATCGACCGGTTTGCGGCCTTTGGGCGGCTGGTCGATTTTGGAATATTCCATATCGCCGTAAGCGGTCAATACCAGCGTCCGCGGAATTGGCGTTGCCGTCATGACCAGAATGTCGGGTTTGTTACCCTTGTCCGAAAGCGCCAGGCGCTGATGGACGCCGAAACGGTGCTGTTCGTCGACGATGACGCAGGCCAGGTCTTTAAAAGTAACGGCCTCCACGAACAGCGCGTGCGTACCGATAAGAATGTCAATTTTTCCGGCTTCAAGGTCTTCCAGAATTCTGGCGCGCGCTTTGCCTTTAATCCGCCCGGTCAGCAGCTCGGCGCGGATGCCGATTTCTTCACAAAGCGGCTGCATGGTTTCCAGATGCTGTTTGGCCAGAATTTCGGTTGGCGCCATAATCGCGGCCTGTGTGCCGCATTCAACCGCATTCAGCATGGACATCAGCGCCACGATGGTTTTGCCGCTGCCGACGTCGCCTTGCAAAAGCCTGAGCATGCGGTAGGGCGAAGCCTGGTCGGCAAAGATTTCCTTTAAGACCTTTTCCTGAGATTCTGTCAGTTCAAACGGCAGCCTTTCGAGAATTTTTTTACGCAGAAGCCCGTTGCCCCTGATTTCGCGTCCCTGCTGTTTTTTGACTTTTTCGCGAACCAGTGCCAGAGCCAGCTGGTTTGCCAGCATTTCGTCATAGGCCAGCCGCCGGCGCGCCGGCGCCGAAGGCAGAATGTCCGCATCCGATTGGGGATTGTGTACGGCGGCCAGCGCTTCGTTGAAGGCGGGCAGGTCTTCGGCCTGCCGGTAATGTTCGTCCAGCCATTCCGGCATTTTCGGAACCCGGGCCAGCGCCTGGCGGATATATTTGTTTATCATTTTGTTGGTAATGCCGCCGGTCAGCGGATAAACGGCTTCGACGGTCTTAATCCGGTCCATCTCTTCCGGACGCCCGACATAGTCCGGGTGGCTCATCTGCAAACTGCCGTTAAAGCTTTCCAGCTTGCCGCTGATGACCCGCTCGCTGCCTTCGGGAAGATTGCGTTTCAGCGTTTCCGGATAAGCGTGAAAAAAGCTTAGGGTAATCTCTTCGCTGCCGTCGGTGCAGACGATTTTGTAGGGAAGTTTTTTGAGCTTGGGTTCAATATGCTCCAGAACTCTGATTTTTACCGTAACGATGGAACCGATGCGGGCGTTCGCAAGTCTGGGCGAATAGCGCCGGTCGATAATCGAGGAGGGCAGATGCCACAACAGGTCGACGATTTTGTCCCCGGCCAGATTGCGCACCAGTTTGGCGGTTTTTTCGCCGATGCCGTTCAGATTTTCGATTCCCGCAAACAGCGGATATAAAAGCGGCGGCCGCATGGTTTCTTAATTATTCCTCAAGAAAAAGGTTGCTATAATGCGCATATTGTATATATTTTATTTCAAATAGTAAATGATAAGATTGCCAAATGCACGCAGACATTGAACAACTTGCGGATTATACGTTTTCTGCGGTAGCCGAGGGGTATGACGCCTTTCTGCTCCGCGATTTGCTGCACTCGTCCAAACAGGATATTCTCTACATTATCAGCGACGGCCTCAGTCTGGAGCGCACGGCCGAGCTTTTGAAAAACGTGGCGCCTGATGTTGAGGTTCTTAAGTTTCCGGCCTGGGACACGGTTCCCTACGACCGCGTTTCGCCAAATGCCGGCATCGTTGCCGAACGGGTGGCGGCTCTCGGCGCTCTGACCTTAAATCCGAACCCGAAGAAAAAACGGATTGTGGTTGCCAGTATCGGCGCCGTTATTCAGAAACTCCCGCCGTCCAAAATTTTTCGTAATTCCATGCGCGAGATCAGGGTTGGCGGCAAGCTCGACTTCAACGATTTTGTACACTATGCTGTCGTCAACGGCTACAACCGGGTCGAACAGGTTATGGAACCCGGCGAATATGCCGTCCGCGGCGACATCCTCGACATCTTTCCGGTCGGCACGCCCGAGCCTCTGCGTATAGACCTTTTTGACGACGAAGTGGAAAAGATCCGCACTTTTGACGCGTTCAGCCAGCGCACCACCGGCGAACTGAAAAGTTATGGCTTTCAGGTGGTCGGCGAAGTGGTGCTCGATAACAATACCGTCAAGAATTTCCGTGCCGCTTATCGCGAGGCTTTCGGTGCCGCCGCGCAAAGCGACGAGCTTTATGAGGCGATTTCCGCCTCGCGCAAATATATGGGCATGGAAAACTGGCTGCCGTTTTTCTATGAAGAGCCGCTGCCGAGCCTGTTCGATTATCTGCCGGCCGCCCATGTCGTGCTTGACCGCAGCGTCGACGATGCTCTGCTGGCCAAGGAAGACGGCATAATGGACTATTATCTGGCCAGGCAGGAGGCGCTGGGCATAAAGTCGGCCAGCGAAGTCGACACCTATCGCCCGGTCAAGCCGGAGCTGATGTTTCTGTCCGCGCGCGAATTTTCGGCTAAGGTTAAGGCCCGCCGGGCACTCCGGTTTACGTCCATGAGTTTTCCCGGAGGCGAAGGGGTTATAAACGCCGGCGTTATTCCCGGCCGCAGTTTTTCGCATGCCAGAAACGTCAATGCCGCGCAGGTTTATGCCGAACTTAAGGATTATTTGTCCGAAAATGCCAAATTGGCGCGCATCGTCTGCTGCTATTCCGCCGGTTCGCGCGAACGCCTGTTTACGCTGATGAGCGAATACGGCATTAAGGATATGGGCTTTGCCGATGATTGGGACGATGCCCTGAAAAAAGCCGCGCATAAGAAAATCGTCCTGCTGGTTATGAACCTGCCGCACGGCTTCCGCGGCGACGGCCTGTGCCTGGTTTCGGAACAGGATATTCTCGGCGAGCGGCAGAACCGCAAGAGTGCCAAAAAAGTTACTTCCAAAGACTTTATTGCCGATGTTTCGTCCCTGTCGGTCGGCGAACTGGTCGTACACATTGAACACGGTATCGGCAGGTTTCTGGGACTGGAAAACATTACTGCGGGCGGTGCGCCGCATGATTGCCTGAAAATTCTGTATGCCGGCGATGCCAAACTGTTCGTGCCGGTTGAGAATATCGACGTCATTTCGCGCTACGGCATGGAAGACGACAACATCCAGCTTGATACGCTGGGCGGGCTGGCATGGCAGGCCAAAAAGGCCAGGGTTAAGGAGAAAATCCGCGACATTGCCGAAAAGCTGATTAAAATCGCCGCCGAACGCCACTTGAAAGTAGCCGACAGCTTTGTGCCGCCGCAAGGTTTGTATGACGAGTTCTGCGCCCGTTTTCCTTTCAATGAAACCGACGATCAGTTAAATGCGATTACCGATGTTTTGAAAGACCTGAATCAGGGATCGCCGATGGACCGGCTGGTTTGCGGCGACGTCGGCTTCGGCAAGACCGAGGTTGCTTTGCGCGCAGCTTTTGCCGTGGCAATGTCCGGCGCTCAGGTGGCGCTGATTGTGCCGACCACATTGCTCGCGCGTCAGCATTATTACAATTTCAAAAAACGCATGGAAGGTTTTCCGGTACGGGTCAGAATGCTTTCCCGTCTGGTTACGCCCAAAGAGGCCGCAGAAACCAAAAAGGGATTGGAAGACGGTTCCGTGGAAATAGTCATCGGCACCCATGCGCTGCTGTCCAAAGACATTAAGTTCTGCAATCTCGGTTTGCTGATTATCGACGAAGAACAGCATTTCGGCGTTGCGCATAAGGAAAAGCTCAAGGCATTGAAGTCGAATGTTCATGTCCTGACGCTGACCGCCACGCCGATACCGCGCACGCTGCAAATGTCGCTGACCGGGGTCAAGCAGCTGAGTATTATCGCTACGCCGCCGGTTGACCGTCTGGCGGCCCGAACCTTTGTCATGCCGTTTGACAAGGTAATGATAAAAGAGGCCATTTACCGCGAAAAATTCCGCAACGGCCAGGTCTTTTTCGTCTGTCCGCGCGTTTCCGATATTTTCGGCATGGAAAAGGAGCTGCGCGCGCTGGTGCCGGACATCAGGATTCTGGTCGCGCACGGGCAAATGCCGGTCAAGCAGCTGGAAGACGTGATGAACGACTTTGCCGACGGCAAAGCCGATATGCTGCTTTCAACCACGATTATTGAATCCGGTATTGATATGCCGACGGTCAATACCATGATTGTCCATCGTTCCGACATGTTCGGACTGGCACAGCTGTATCAGCTCAAGGGACGGGTAGGGCGCTCAAAAGTCCGTGGTTATTGCTATTTTACGGTGCCGAAGCAAAAGGAACTTAAGCCGGTTGCCGCCCGCCGGCTGAATATCTTGCAGGCGCTGGATACGCTGGGCGCCGGTTTTTCGCTGGCCAGCCACGATATGGATATCCGGGGTTCCGGCAATATTCTCGGCGAAGAACAGTCCGGACATATCAAAGACGTCGGCATCGCGTTGTATCAGCATATGCTGGAAGAGGAGATTATGCGGCAGAAGAGCGGCGAACGGCAGCGCCGGGAAGACGAGGCGGCCGACTGGGCGCCGCAGATTACCACCGGTATTCCGATTATGATTCCCGAAACCTATGTCCGCGATTTGGGCGTGCGGCTGGGATTGTATAAACGTATCGGCGAAATCAGGGACAAAGCCGGCATTTTGGACATGCGCGAAGAGCTGACCGACCGTTTCGGCAAACTTCCCGAAGAAGTGGACAACCTGCTCAAAACCGTTGAGATCAAACAGCTTTGCCGTGAAGCAAATGTCGAAAAAATCGACGCCGGCGCCAAGGGTATTCTGATAACTTTCCATAACAACGTTTTCAAAGCGCCGGATAAACTGATTAACTGGGTTTCCAGACAGTTTGGCGTCATCAAAATCCGCCCGGACCAGAAGCTGTTTGTCGAACGCGATTTGCAAAGTTATGCCGTCAGGGTCGAAACGATTAAAACCTATGTCGGCAAACTGGTCGAGATGGTCAAAGGAGATTAGATGAGCGAAAACAGCTGCAGTCTCGATTTTTATAATATGCTGGTCCATATTGTTTTCAAAAACCGGGTTTCCGAAGAAAATGTCGCCGTCAAAAACGCCTGGGAAAAAAACGGTACGCTGTTTTTCGACCTGTATTTTTACCGCGCGAAAAAGGGCAAACTGTTAGACGCTGCGCTGGTGCGCGATTTATATGATCTCAATACCGAAAAATATTATTACTCCGCACAAAATTTCTATCAGGATTTTCTGCAGTCGCGACGTCTTGCCGCCGAACAGGCCGAGGAGATAAAAAAACCGTCGCCGGTCGTTATTGACGTCAAACAGCTTGAAGCGGTTCGCGATGACCTGATAATTCTGATCTTTCTGGCCAAATGCAACGCGAATTTTACCGACATAAAAACCCGAGCCATTCGCGAATATGTTACCCGTGTCCGTCCTCAGTCTCAGGCTTTGAGCGAGCAGTATGTCAACTCGTATCTCAAAAGCCTGAATCCCGATGAAGAGGATTTTTACCGTTCGTTGAACAATCTGAAGGCCAAAACCCCGGAAGAGGCAGCTGCATTGGCTGTTGACGCTTTTAAGGTCAGCGCGGCCGATGGCGCAGTCTTGTATAACGAAAGGCTTTACCTGGCCGAATTGTTGCAAACTCTGCGTGAATACGGTTTGGAACCTGATGTCGGTTTCTGATTGAATTAGCAAAAGCTTATAATTTTCCGGGCTTTGTTTTGCGGAGGTTTGCGCCGGGTTTTTTATAAAAAAGTTGCTTTTATGCCGTTTTGAGCTTATACTTATATTGGTGTATGAAACAGATAGGTGTGGTGTGTGTGTATGTGTGTGAACAGAAGCACTTTCTGTTAAGCCGAAGCATCTGCCGCAAGGCAGATGCTTTTAAATTATAAGTGAGTTACTGCTTAGTAGCGACAATAATAGCACGAACCGCATGCACTTTCGAAGTTAGCGGCTTGATTGATTTTTGTACAATTAGAACCGCCGGAATAGGTATAATAACCCCAACTGTCAGAAGAGTTACAGCCACAAGTTGTACATTCTGTACAAACACCGCACGTTCCTGTTTGTGTACAATGGTCATTAGGACCGTTACAGGCCACTCCCTTGCTGGAACTGTTAGCGCAAGAATCACATTCCAGACAAACACTTCCGCATTCGGTTGTGCCAACCTGTACATTAAGCCCGTACCCACTGTTACATGTTGCTCCAATATAATCGGGATGAGATCTAAATCCACTTGAACAAGTATCTGAACAAGACTTGCACGTTTTACATTTTGAAGAACAATCACTGTAATACTCCGAACATCCGTAGGTGCATGTTTTTGAAGTATAGTTATCACAAGGATCATCTTTGACACAGGAATAACAAGTGCTTCCGCATTCTGTATAGCCGACGACAGTTGGTGAATAACCCGAAGAACAAGAGGAAGAAGTAGATCCGCTTGAACAAGTGTTTGAACAAGAGTAACAGGTTGAACCGCATTCCGTGGTTGAGGCAACGGAACCGGTATAGTTTTTAGAACCCGAAGGACACGTGTCGGAACAGCACTTTTTGCAGGTGTAGCCGCATCCGTCTTCGCCGACGTCCTCTCCCGTACAGTCGGGGGATGAGTTCGCAGGACAGGCGGATTGGCAGCAGGTTTTGTAATTGGGGTTATAGGGACAGTCGCCGCCGACCAAAGGGCGCCAACCGGAAGCACATGAGGAAACGAAACCTTCGTTTTGACACTGGCGGACAGTATCCATGTCATAACTTTCGCCGCTGCCGCCGGTCGCATAGTTGCTTTCGCTGCCGCAGTCGCCGACGCCGAGGAAACAGACGCCGGCAGTCTTATAGGCCTTGTCAAGTTGTTCAAACTGAAAGGCGGGCTTTGGTTCCGGCGTGCTTGTGTGTGTTAGAGGAAAGCCGGAGGCAATGGTAAACTCCGGATACATAAACGCAGTTCCGGAGAGCAAAGAGAACAGTAAAACAGATTTCTTCATCATATTACCTCACGACAGTTAGAACCAAAGCCCACAAGAGGTGAGGAGAGAAGTTTGACAATTACGCATACAATCCGACAACACCTGACCGAGCAAAGTCGAAATCAGGTTTCACATCCACACCCATATATCAGCTTAAACTGATTTACCCGGTTTGTCAACTATTAATGAAACCACAAATTTTTCTGTCTACCATTAATGGAACGGCTTTTATTTTTGACAAAAAAAGAGAGCCAAAGGCTCTCTTTCTGCATACACACACTTTCCCCGGCTTAATGGGCAATATTTTTCAGGCAGAAAAACCATGTTTCGCAGTTACTGCCCTTTTCTTCGGCACGTTTTTTCAGCTCCTCCATCGTCATTGGCGCGGACACCACCACCTCGTCGCCGGGATTCCAGTTTGCCGGCGTCGAAACGCGTTTCTCGTCCGTTGTCTGCATCGCAATCAGAATACGCTTAATCTCATCCAGATTTCGCCCGTTAGACATCGGATACATGATAGATGCGCGGATTTTTCCCTCCGGATCGATAAAGAAAACCGAGCGAACGGTTTTGGTATTGCTGGAGTGCGGCTGAATCATGCCGTACTTTTTGGCAACTTCCATACTCAAATCCGCAATAATCGGAAACGTTATCTTAAAGTCCTTATGTCCCTTAAACTCGATATTATCTTCAATTTCCTTCAGCCAGGCCAAATGCGAACTGACTGAATCGACCGAAACGCCGAGCAGTTCGGTGTCAAGTTTTTTGAACTCGTCGGCATAAGTCGAAAACATTGCAATCTCCGAAGTGCAGACCGGCGTAAAATCGGCCGGATGCGAAAACAGAATTACCCATTTCCCTTTGTAGTCTTCGGGAAACTTTACCGGTCCCATCGTCGTTTCCGCCTTAAAAGCCGGCGCGTCATCGCCAATCAGCGGCATGGGATTATAAAGCGCCGCCTGCGGTATCGTCTCCGCATCGTCGCCGCAGGTGCAAACCGTTTCCTTGTCAGACATTTTCTTCTCCCTTTAATTTACCTAATTTTAATTTACATAAAATATATTACTTAAGATAAGGGTTTCAACGGACGGCCGTTTTTTACAATTTAAAAATCATAAGGATAACCAAATGACACTCGATTGGCTGATGGGAATAGCCGGCTTTCTGCTGATTGTCAGTATTTTTGCCAACCGTATCTCCGACCGTTTCGGCATTCCGGGACTATTGCTGTTTTTGGGTATCGGCATGCTGGCCGGTACCGACGGCGTCGGCAAAATCCAGTTTTCCAACGCCCGCCTCAGCAACTACATCGGCACCGTCGCCCTGACTTTCATTCTTTTTTCCGGCGGACTGGAAACCAAATGGAACGAAGTAAAACCCGTTGTCGTGCGCGGTTCCGTACTGTCCACGGCCGGCGTGTTCCTGACCGCCTTTTTCCTGTTTGTCTGCGCCTATTATCTTATCGGCCTCTCCTTTGAAGTTGCACTGCTCCTGAGCGTTATTGTTTCTTCCACCGACGCACCGGCAGTTTTCGCCATCATGCGCACCAGCGGCATGCATCTCAAAACCGGGCTCAAACCTATTCTCGAATTCGAATCCGGCAGCAACGACCCGATGGCCGTTTTGCTTTCCATGGGCGCCATAACCATTTTAACCGCCGATTCATATTCCGCCGCCGCCATGCTCTCCGACTTTGTGCTGCAAATGGCCATCGGTCTCGGACTCGGCCTGGCCGTCGGTTTCGGCGTCGGCCGTTTTCTGCAGAAATGGTGTCTGGTCTATCAGGGGCTCTATCCCGTTTTCGGGGTCGGCGTTGTTCTGGTTACATTCAGCCTGACTCAGCTGCTGCACGGCAACGGCTTTCTGGCCGTTTACCTCTGCGGTATCGTTCTCGGCAACACGCCGTTCATGTATCGCCGCCATTTGATTCGTTTTCAGGATTCGCTGGCTTGGATTATGCAAATCGGCATGTTCCTCATACTCGGACTGCTCGTCAATCCTCACGAATTCAACGGCATCATGCTGGTCAGCTTTGCCTGCTCGCTGGCACTGATGTTTGTCGCCCGCCCTGCCGCCGTCTTCATTTGTCTGTTCAAAAGCGGTTATACGCTCAACGAAAAACTTTTCATCAGCTGGGCCGGACTGAAAGGCGCCGTACCGATTATTCTGGCCACCTACCCGCTGATGGAAAGATTCCCCAATTCGCAGTTTTTGTTCAACCTCATCTTCTTCCTGGTCATCATCTCTGTTTTGTTTCAAGGCAAAACGTTGGCGCCGCTGGCCCGCCGCTTAAAACTCGAAGACAGGAACTAAAGCTTGATTTTTCGAAAAAATTCGGCTATAGTACAGGCATTCCACATCAACAATTCCGGGGATAGAAAATGGTAAAAAACTTTTACATTTTTCGTCACGGACAGAGTTCGTATAATCTGGAAGGCCGCATTCAGGGGCATACCAACAATTCTGTTCTGACTAACCAGGGTATTGACGAGGCGCACAACGCCGCCAGTCTTCTACAGGACAAAAAAATCGAAATCGTCGTTTCTTCGCCGCTCCGCCGGGCTAAACAAACCGGCTCTATCGTTTCCAAAATGATTAAGGTTCCGCTTCAGTATGACGACCGTTTTACCGAAGTCAACGTCGGCATCGCCGAAGGCCTGCACTATACCAAAGCGCAGCAGAAGTTCGGCGACTTGTACCGCCAGTGGCGCAGCGCCGACCCGAAATACATCGACATTCATTTTGAAAACGGCGAAAGCAAACGCGACGTCCAAAAGCGGATTTTTAAGGCTTTGAACGAATATGCACAGAATCCGGACTATCAGAATATCGCCGTTTCCGGCCACGGCATTACGCTGTCGCAGACGCTGATGGCACTGAACGTCGAACAGCCGGACATTCCCAACGGCGCGATTATTCATTTGCAATATGACAACGACAACAACCGTTGGAAATTCGTCGGCTTTCTCAATTAATAAAAAATCCCCGGCTCCGGCCGGGGATTTTTTATTACTGCAATTCAAAAAAGCTCTTGTCAACGCCGCACAACGGGCAAACCCAGTCGTCGGGCAAATCTTCAAACGGAATTTCGCCGTCGTAAACATAACCGCACACGGTACAAACCCAGTGTTTGCCCTCGTTTTTATCTTCAGCCATTTTTTTCTCCTTTTGCTGTTTGACTTCGTTAAAACTCTTTATAACCTCATCTTTGAAATAGCTGCGATAGTCCATATACGTCAGCGGCTCGCAGCTTTTGCCGTTTGCACAGTCCTGAACCTCGGCAATAAACAGCGTGTTGCTGTCATATTTGATGCTCTGCAGAACTTTACACCTGACTGTCGCAATATTGTCGTTCAGATAAGGCACGCCGTCTCTGATACAATAATCGACATTTTCCCATTTATCAATACTCCGGCTCGACTGAAAGCCGAAATTTGCAATTACAAACGGATCGACGTCCTTGCAGAGAACCGACAGCCCGAAAACACCGGTTCGCTCAATACATTCTTTGGTGTAGCTCTGATTGTTGCAGGACAAGGCGATAACCACCGGTTTGTTGGCAACCTGCATAACGGCGTCAACCACGGACCCGACCGGCCGCCCGCTGTCCTCCGCGCCGAGAATATACAGCCCGTGCGTCAGCTTATATAAGGCGTCAAGTTCCATTTTCTCTCCTTTTTAATAATGCGGCGGCGGCGTTTCTTCGCTTAACGGCTTGACCGTTTCTTCATTCATATGTGCCAGCAGATACTGGCTTTGCTTTTGCAGCAGGTCAATAATTTTTCCCTGTTCGATAACCACCTGGTTCAAATCGTCAAGCATCCGCTCCTGATTGGCCAGAGCCATTTCAATATTCATCAGCCGCTCTTCGAATTCCTGATTGCCGCTCATTGCTCCTCCCTTTTCAATACTAAAGATATAACACAGCCGCCGCTAAATACAACCGCCAACTTGCCTGTCGGGAATAAATAAAAAGAAAACGGCCGGAAGAAAAGGCTTAGAGACGCCCGCCGTCCATCAGATTGGCCTGCTCGGCCGCTTTGCCGCTGTTATAGCGTCTGAGTTCAAAATACATCTGTTTCGCCAGCTCGGGCACGTCCAAACTGCCGTCCAGCTGAAAAACCGGCGACTTGATTTTCTTCAGGACGTTGTCGCCAAACATCATCTCGTCAAACCGGCGCTTAGCGCGAATATCATCCAAACGCTCGCCGCGGTTAATCATTCGCTGAATGACCACCCGTGACGGCGCCGAAATCATCATTACCCTTATATTTTGCGGCGAAACGCTCTTTTCAAGCTGCAAAATGCCGTCCGTGTCAAGGGTTACGAAAACCCTGCCCTGATGCTCCGCCAGCGATTTTTTGTTTATCCCGTACAGATTATAGCCGATTCTGGAACTGACCAGCATCGTCGGATCGCCGATAAACTCGTCCAGCGTCACAAACCTGTAGTCCTTTCCGTCGGTCTCGTCGCCGCGCGGCGCCCGGGTTGTCAGTTTCAGAATTTTGTTTTCGCCGTTCTCAACCAGATAATCAATCAGCGACGATTTGCCGACGGCCTCCTTACCGGTCAAGACAACTATTTCTTTGTCATCAGTCATGCGGGAAATTCCTTTTGCTGATATTTTAACACAAAATATCCAAAATTCAACAAGATATTCAGAAACGCCGCCGCTTAATTTATTAATGGCTTATTTAGCGTTTTTTTATCAGTACTTCAAAGCCAAACCGGTAATTACGGCATAGCCTTTATTGTTATCGTCCGACCGTCGGTCGTTGCCCTTCGAGTTTATATAACCGTTAGTCAAAAACAGCTCAAAATATTTGTTCAGCGCGTAACGGTTGGTTTGCACAAACAGGTCGTCGCGATTGCGGGTATTGTCGGCCTCCGCATGCAGATAAGCCAGATTTGTCTTAAACCGGCCGAAATCATACCCAACGCTGAAATCCCAGGCCTGCCCTTCGCGGTAATTGTCAAAATAGGCCGGCAGATACGCATTAACCGCCTTGGTAGAAATTGGATTTTTATCTCCTTTGACATAAGCATTTTTATAAGAAACGGAAACGTTAAACTTGCCGGCAACCCAGCGCGCGCCGAAAGCCCACTCGTTATCGGTCCGGTTGAAGAGACCGTAAGCTGCCGACGTATAAAGGTCGCCGCTTCCGAGTTTCCAGCGGCTCTGTACGGCGGCGGTATAACCGTCTTCCTTCTTTTCATAACGGGCGTACCGGCTGACCATGCCGCGGCGGTTCGCATTGTCCGGCGCATAGCTGAAACCAAATTTTGTATTACCGATCGGCGGCGTAAAGTAACTGAATTTAAATGCTCGTCCGTCATCCATAATATAAGTCGACTTTGGCGTTGCAAAACGAACTTTTTTCAAACGATTGCTCCAATTAACGCCGCTCAGCCAATAAGTCAGATTACTGTCCTTAATGCCAATCCAGCTGATTTCCTGAGCGCCCTGATGCAAAAGATAAGCCGCGTTATAGGTATAACCGATTGTCAGCTTACCGCAATCGTCCTTCTCCGCCAGCAGATACGGATAAAAGCGCCAGTCTCCCTGCGGATAGGAAGCGTCATGCTGCCTGACAACCACCGTATAGTTGGCCGCCGCTCCGGTCCGAATTCCGGACGGCTGTTCATAAAGAGCCTCAAATCGTCCGTCGGCGCGAAAAACCGTCCGGTTCGGAGAATTCTGAATGTTATGCCTGTCTCTGTCTTCCGTAATGCCGTAATACAATCCGGCCGTTCCGGATTGGGAAAAATCCCACCCTTCGGCCATTGCAGTCCCCGACATGCTTGTTGTCAGAGTCAAAAGCAAAACAAATTTTCTCACTTTGTCCTCTCCTGACTGGCTGTCAAACATATACGATAAGTTATATCATACTTAACCAGCGATTACAGTTTTCCGGATTCCGGCCTTTTCACGCGGCCGCCGGAATACTGTGCCTTTTTATCCGCAATGTTCTTAAATTATTCTTAACTTACGGAATTTCCCCGTCAAAACCTATTTTATCCAAAAGGAAACCTTCTGAATGATTTGCTCCATAAGTTTATTTGCATCAATCTTCTGCGGCTTAAAACCCAAAAACACCCTAACCCTGATTTTCGTCGGTATCTGCGCCAAAGAAACAGTCTTTAGTACGGCCGCCCAAAGCAATACTTCAAAGGAATCATGCGCTTCAAACTCATAAACAGCCCCGGAATTGCCTGAATATTCCAAAAGCATGACGTTATTCACGTAATCCGTTTCAATCAAAAGCCCCAAATAACCTAAAATGGACACATTCCTGCAAATCGCTTCCGGAGGCTGATTAAACAACTGCAAAACATATTTTAAGGCTACGGTCAAAGCCAAATACGGTTTATAGGCCTCTCTTGCCCGCTCCAAATCATCAACCTTAAAAACGACCCAATCCGGCTTATCTGCCGCTTCAAACGAAGAAACAAACAAAGCTACCGAAAACTTATTGATAGAAAAATCAGCATTGTTTACCTTAACGACAACAGTCTTTTCCGACGAATGCTCTTTTATCAGCATGTCTGCCTGTTCTTTATAATCCGCCCACGTGTGAGCCGGATTGTCAACCGTTATAACAGAAAAGCTTTCGCCGCAAAAAGTATTGTCCCTGTGCATATCAAAAGCAATGTCAATCATCTTCGTTTCTTTCAAAAATCCCTTTCGTTGTCGCCCCAAAAGATAAGCATTGTATTAAACAAATGCCTAACTTTTTAAACACTTTTGACATCATTTTCCGCCCAAATAAATCGCACCCTCAGGAAATATTATATTTTGACAAAAAAACCTCCAGCCATATATGACAATATATCCAAAATATTGTATATTATAATTGTTAAAAGAATATTATTAACCAAAAGCATAAAATATGAAAACAATTGTAATTAAAAGCCAGTTTGGCCACGAAATTATGGCCGTTAATTTTGCCAAGGCGTTCAACCTCGACGTTGTTATCGCCCCAAACAAAGATGAGAAAAAAGCCTATGACGAAGAGTCCGACAAAATCTTCCGCAATATGTCTTTTTTCTATGACCGCATGTCTGTCGTTCCTTTCGAGGAAAAAGACAATCTTTCGTCCTGGGACATCATCGCCGAACTGAAAGCCGACAAATTAGACAATTCGTTATGGGAAAAGTTTGCTGCCAGCAGATTGATCCCGGCGAATACGAACGGCCTGCCGACTTATCCGGGAATGAGCAACAGACTTAACACATTGTTTATTCCGCAGAAATTGATTTCTGACGGTGAGTGCGGAATAACGGCCGAACAACAGAGCCTGCCTCTTGCCGTTTTTGAGTTTCTCAAAAACAAAAAAAGTCTGGTTCTGGGACAGCACTTTAACAAGGTAAACGACATTGAGGCCGTTCGGACTCTTGCCCGTGATTTCGACCTCTATGTTCCCGGTCTGACCGAAAATCCGGAAGTTCTGGGCATCCGCGGCATTCAGCACAAGGCGTACTATAACATGTATGCCCGTCTGAACGCTTCCATCGGAATAGCCGGAACCCACACATGGATATTACTGACCATGTTTCCGGAAGTTCCGCAGGTTATTTTATACAACAACCACGGAACCGAACGCTGGGAAGCCATCGAAAAAGCCTACCGGAGCAAAGGATACAACATCCGCTGCATAGGCTTTGACGAAAAGACCGACCTTACGCTGTTGGCTCGGGAAATTGAAGAGACGTCAAAAAAGCTCTACTAAGTATTATTAATTAAAAACAAACGTTATGAAAACGAAAACTATTATTAAATTTTTCTCGGAACTTTTTAACAAAAATTTTTCACATGCTGAAAAGTCCGCCGGGAGATCAAACGAAACCGTTCAGGAAAAAAACAGAGAAGATAGATGGAAGGCACAAACCGACCCGGTCATAAAAAAGCTCAATTCAAGAATCAGAGCTAATGACTATGAAGGCGTTTTCCAAATGCTTGAAAACGGAGCCAACCCGAATCTTCCGTTGTACGATATATTTACAGACAGTATCGACAACGGTCTGGACTATGTAAGATATGAAGCAACTTACCATGTTCTGGACTATGTTTCGGACAAGGCCATGATAAAACTCCTACGCTCATACGGAGCCAAAACTTCACGGGAGATGGCTGAAGATGAATGGAAAAAAAGAGAGCAGGAGCGCGCAAAGAACAGGAACACGAAACGCGTTCCAATGTTCTGGTTGACTCCCTGCTGAACAAAAGACAGTTGCCGGTCTGCGGTTAACTGCCCAAACAAAAGAAGAGTTGCCTTCCGGCAGCTCTTCTTGATTTTTAAACTAAAAAAACCGCCCAACGGGCGGTTTTTCTCATTTGGTCGGAAACATCCTGCAATCCACAACTTAATTCTGTAACTTTACAAGTTCAGTATGCAAATGTTCCATATTGTCAAAAACCTTATCAGCGCCAACTAAAAGACACTTGTGTTTATATTCTGGATTATTGTTTGCCTTTGCTCCACAGAATGCAAAAACTTTCATTCCGGCATTTTTGCCGCCTCTGATACCCTCCAAAGAATCTTCAATAATTATACAGTCTGATGCAGAAACTTGCATTTTTTCAGCCGCAAGTAAAAATATATCTGGATTAGGTTTGCCTTTTTCAACCATATCTGCTGTAAAACAATTGTTTTTTGAAAAATATTTATCAATTCCGACAGTGTGATTTTTTGTATCATTTTGATATTGATTTCCACCGGTTGCAATACACTGCTTAAAACGACTGTCTGCAAAGATTTTATCTACACCATTTGTCAACACTAACAAATTTTTCATACCAAAATCATGCAATTCATTGAGTTTTTTCTTAAACGCATCATCAATTTTGAGTCCTGAAAAATGACTTTCCAGTCTTTTGGCTTTATCTTTTTCCGAAATACCGATGAGCAATTCTCTTTTTTCTTGTTCCGATATTTCAATATCTTTTTCACTTTTCAGGAGTTTGCGCCAATTTTCCGCCCAAATATCATCGCTGTCACAAATTACCCCGTCAAAATCCCATATTATCAGCATGTAATTCTCCCTTTGCATATTAAAATACTTTATTTGCCTGTAAAAGGTTTGTCCCAGAAATGGTTTCCAACCACAAGAAAGAACTCCAACTGGCAATATATAAAAAACAAAGAAACTTATGAAATTCTGTTTACGTAACGATCTCCATCCTTTTCACAAGAAAAAAACCGCCCAACGGGCG
>ENA-OOZO01000016-OOZO01000016.1-human-gut-metagenome-genome-assembly--contig:-NODE-16-length-21854-cov-1.406303_pt1 | contig 21854 bp, 20 predicted proteins | sample MGYA00241046_ERZ501408 | MGnify/ENA primary metagenome ERZ501408 (study PRJEB25962, sample SAMEA2042730) | human gut metagenome | biome: human gut; feature: human-associated habitat; material: faeces... | reverse complement strand
GCGGCAGAATCAGATGTCGTGGATTTTATTGATGTGGAATATTTTGAAGCAAAAAATCCGCAGAAAGAAATAGCGAGGTTGCGGGAGACGGGAGCATATGTGATTGCTTCCCATCATGATTTTGAACAGACGCCGGACCCGGAGGTGATCCGCATGCTGTTGGAACAGATCCGTGAGAGTGGCGCAGATGTCGTGAAACTGGCAGTTATGCCGCAGAATATGTGGGATGTATTGCATTTGCTGGAGGAGACCAACCGCTTTCATGAAAACCATCCGGATCATCCGCTGATTACCATGTCCATGGGTGCAAAAGGGGGGATTTCCCGCGTGGCCGGAGAGTTTTTCGGATCGTGTGTGACATTTGGCGCAGGCGGGCAGGCGAGCGCACCGGGGCAGCTTCCGGTAAAGCAGCTGGAAGAAATACTTCATATTTTACATCAAAGTGTGGATTGACTCTAAATTTGAAGTGTGATATAGTAAAAAGGCGCTTGTGAAATAAGAGTGCTATGCAGCCGTAGTATAATGGATAGAACGCAGGACTCCGACTCCTGAGATGCGGGTTCGATTCCCGCCGGGTGCAGTTTATGCTATGTGGCAAGGAAACAACTTACCCATGGAACGACAGGAAAAGCGGTGCGTCATGCACCGCTTTTTTACTGGACGAATAGTATGAGGTGTGGTATCATAAATGGAAAGATGCATTTTTATGGAGGGTTCATATGCAGAATGAAAAATTAAAAAAGTTTACAGACTTTTTTGTGAAATATAGACGATATTTTTGCGCAGCTGTTTTATTTGTGATTCTTGTTGTGATTCTGGTAAAGTGTACCGGTCCGCAGAAAGATCAGAAAGAGACACAAAACGGTACACAGGGAGTGACACAGACTACAGAATATCAGGAAATCGGTAAGCTACAAAAAGATGCAGATGCGGAACTTGTGACACTGATGGAAAATTATTATGCGGCATATGCCGGTGGAGATACGGATTCGCTGGAGATGATTGCACAGCCGCTCAGTGACAATGAAAAGAGTTATATCACGACGTTTTCTGAGTATTATGAGGATTATCAGAACATCACCTGTTATTCCACAAAGGGGGCAACCGATGATTCTTATCTGGTATCTGTATGCTATGATCTGAAATTCAAAGGTGTGGATACTCCGGCACCGGGAATGGATTTCTTCTATGTGGAGAGAGACGGAAAGGGAAATCTGATCATCAATAACATATACTCTGCATACAATTTCAATTTCCTGGATCAGGATCTGGATGCAAATCTGTATTCCCTGATTCTGGCATATGAGAAGAGTGATGAAGTGGTTGCTCTGCAGAAAGAGGTGCAGACAAGCTATAATGAAGCTGTAAAGAGTGATGAAAAACTTGCCAATATGGTGGGTGGAACACTTCGAAATGCCATGGCAAAATGGAGAGAAACGATTGTAAGCAATACCGAAAGCCAGACGCAGGAAACCCAGACCACAGAGACAAAGAAACAGGAAGAAACTCAAAAGAAAGAAGAAACTCAAACGACCGAGGAAACCCAGACAACGGAGTCTACGGAAAAAAAGGAAGATACCCAAAAGAGCGATTCCAAGAAATCTACCGGTACGGTCAGGACAAAAGATATCTGTAATGTCAGAAAGAGCCCGAGTACGGATGGTGAGCTCCTCGGAAAAGTGGATATTGGTGTGGAACTGAAGAAACTTGGAACGGAAGGTGACTGGACCAAGGTAAAATTCCAGGGAGAAACCGGATATGTAAAGAGCGAATTTGTAAAGGAAGTGTCTTCCAAGTCAGGTTCCGGCAAGGGAACCGTAAAAACGAAGGATATCTGCAATGTGCGTAAAACCGCCAGTACAGATGGAGAACTTCTTGGAAAAGTGGATGCGGGCGTAAAATTAAAGAAACTTGGCACCAAGGGAGAATGGACGAAGGTGAAGTTCCAGGGAAAAACCGGATACATCAAGAGCGATTTATTAAAAACGGTAAAATAATAAAGACATCATAAAGAAGCGGAGGCTGTGAGGTCTCCGCGATTTTTGTCAGACAGGGAAGAAACGTGGAAGTCAGAATTAATAAATTTTTAAGTGAAGCAGGGGTATGCTCCAGAAGAGAAGCAGATCGCCAGATTGAAGCAGGAAATGTAACCATCGGCGGAAAAACCGCGCGGATGGGGGATCAGGTATCGGATGGACAGGAGGTCTGTTTCTGTGGAAGACCGGTACAAAAAGAAAAAGAAATGATACTGATCGCGCTTAACAAGCCGGCGGGTATTGTCTGCACGGCGGAAAAAAGGGAAAAAAATAATGTGATTGATTTCCTGCATTATCCGAAACGGATCTATCCGGTCGGGCGTCTGGATAAAGAGTCGGAAGGACTGTTGCTGTTGACGAATAACGGTGAGATTGTCAACAAAATTATGCGGTCGGGAAATATGCATGAAAAAGAATATCTTGTTACCGTGAACCGTCCGGTGACGGATGCATTTCTGCATGGTATGGCAAACGGTGTTCCGCTTGTGGAACTTGGCACGACAACGCGCAAATGCAGGGTAGAACGGACAGGAAAAAAACAGTTCCGGATCATTCTGACACAGGGATTAAACCGACAGATCCGACGCATGTGTGAATATTTTGGGTACCGTGTACAGAAACTGGTACGTGTACGGATCATGAATATTGAACTGGGGGATCTCGAATCAGGAAAGTACCGGGATGTTACACCGGAGGAATTTAAAAAGTTAAAACAGTTGATCGCACATTCGAGTAATCAGCCCGTGCGACCAATGGAAAAACCACAAAAATCAAAACGAAAACCACGCAATTCTGCCATACATGGCACGTATACGGTGGTAAATCATCATATAGATAGAGAGAACAAAAATGGAAACAGAAAAGCAACGGATTGAAGAACTGGTAAAACAGTTGAATGCAGCATCAGCTGCGTATTATAACGGACAGGATGAAATCATGCCAAATTATGAGTGGGATGCTTTGTTTGATGAGCTTACCACGCTGGAAGAAAAAACCGGATATATTATAAAGGACAGCCCGACGCAGAATGCCGGATATGAAGAATCCGGAAGCGGACAAAAAGAACCGCATGAGTATCCGGCACTTTCTCTGGCGAAGACCAAACAGGTGGAAGAACTGCAGCAATGGGCGGGAGCTTATCCGATCTGGCTGTCATGGAAACTGGACGGACTTACGCTGGTTCTGACGTATGATAACGGAAATCTTGTAAAAATTCTTACCAGAGGAAATGGAAACCTGGGTACCAACATTACATTTTTAAAGGGTGCGATCGGAGGATTCCCGCAAAAGATTTCGTATCAGGGGCATCTGGTTGTGCGAGGAGAAGCTGCCATATCCTATACAGATTTTGCACAGATCAACGACATGATTGAGGATGACGATGAAAAATATGCAAATCCGCGAAATCTGGCATCCGGAACGCTGAATCTGGAAGATCCGGCAGAAGTGAAGGCACGCCATGTCAGGTTTCATGCATTTACACTGGTGCATCTGGATGAGCCGATGGTATCGTGGGGAGAGCGGATGCACTTTCTGGAAGAACTGGGATTTGATGTGGTAGACAGGGAAGCGACAACCGCCCAAAAACTTCCGGAAGCCATTGACCGATGGACGAAACTTGTAGAGAGCGGAAAAATGGATATTCCGGTAGATGGTCTGGTGATCTGTTATGATGATACGGATTATGCGGCATCGGGAAGCGTGACCGGGCATCATGCGACACGCGCCGGTTTTGCGTTCAAATGGCAGGATGAGGCCGTGGATACAAAACTAAAATATATCGAATGGTCGTGTGCGGTGTCTACGATTTCCCCGGTTGCCGTGTTTGAACCGGTGCAGATTGAGGGAACAACGGTATCGAGAGCATCTCTATGCAATATCAGCGAGATCGAGCGTCTGGGAATCGGAAAAGAGTGTACACTTTCCGTGATCAAAGCCAATAAGATCATTCCGAAATGTATTGCGGTAAAAGATGCTGTAGGTGCTCCGGAGATTCCATCCCAGTGTCCGGTGTGCCATGCACCGACAAAAGTTCATGTGAGTGAAAACAGTGGCACAAAGACCCTGCATTGTACCAATCCGGACTGTACAGCCAAAAATGTCAAGAAATTTACCCGTTTTGTCAGCAAGTGGGGGATGGATATCGACGGACTTTCCATTCAGACGATGCTCCGTTTTATGAATGCGGGATTTATCCATGAATTTGCGGATATTTTCCGTTTGAAAGAGCATTTCGGGGAGATCAGCCAGATGGAGGGCTTTGGTGAAAAATCTGTGGCAAATATGGAACAGTCCATTGAAAAAAGCCGGCAGGTACATCCGGTGAACTTTATATTTGCCCTGTGCATACCGCTGATCGGTGTGGATGCCGGGAAAAAAATTGTTGCCGCCATTGGTTTTGAAGGCTTTTTGCAACGTCTGCATCAGGGGGACGGGTTTGAGGATATTGAGGGGATCGGAGCGGAACGTTCCCGATCAATTGTAACCTGGTATCAGAATGAAAAAAACCACAGTGGGTTTGAGGATCTGCTTCATGAACTTTCGATAGAACATGTAGAAGTGCAGGATACTTCTTCCGGAAGCTGTGCGGGACTGAGCTTTGTGATCACCGGAGATGTGCATCACTATAAAAACAGGGATGAATTTAAGGCCTATGTAGAAAGCCAGGGCGGAAAAGTGACAGGAAGCGTCTCAAAAAAGACGGCATATCTTGTCAACAATGACGTGGAATCCGCATCATCTAAGAATCGTAAGGCAAAAGAACTGGGAATTCCGATTATTTCCGAAGATACATTTATAGAACAATTTGGTGGGAGGTAGAAAAAGTTATGCCAATCAGAACACAAAGTGATCTGCCTGCAAAGGAGATCCTCGAACAGGAAAATATTTTCGTAATGGATGAGTCCCGTGCGATGCATCAGGATATTCGTCCGATCAATATCGTGATTCTGAACCTGATGCCACTGAAAGAAGAGACGGAATTGCAGATTTTCCGGTCATTGTCCAACACCCCGTTGCAGGTAGACGTATCGCTGCTTGCACCGGCATCCCATGCATCCACCCATACTTCAAAGAGCCACCTGAACAAGTTTTATCAGACGTTTCAGGAAATTAAGAACCAGTATTTTGACGGGCTGATCATTACCGGTGCACCGGTGGAACAGATGAAATATGAAGAAGTCGATTACTGGGATGAAGTGTGTGAGATTATGGAGTGGTCCAAAAAGCATGTGACATCCACCCTGCATTTGTGCTGGGGGGCGCAGGCTGCACTTTATTATCATTACGGAATCCAAAAATATGATCTAAAGCAGAAAATGTTCGGGGTATTCCGACACCATGTAATGAATCGCAAGATTCCGATGGTACGCGGATTTGATGATTATTTTTATGCTCCACATTCCCGGCATACCGAGATCCGGGAGGAAGATATTTTAAAGCATGAAGAACTGACCATTCTGGCAAAAGCAAAAGAGGCGGGGGTTTTTCTGGTAATCAATCAGGATGGCAGCCAGATTTTTGTGATGGGACACCCGGAATATGACCGGATGACATTAGACAGTGAATATAAGCGTGACAGGGAGAAGGGACTTGCGATCACGCTTCCGTGTAATTATTATCCGGATGATGATCCAACGCAGCGGCCGATGTTGCAGTGGCGGTCACATGGAAATATCCTTTATGCAAACTGGCTGAATTATTACGTTTACCAGCAGACACCGTATGAGTTTATCAATACCGATGAAATCATTGGGAAATAGGGCAGCCGTTATGGGTTGCAGTTTTTACAAGGGGAATATCCGTCTTTGATCAATTTCTTGCGGAGCCCCTTGTATTTTTTTCGGTTTTTACTGCTCATCTGCTTTACCGAATGACAGTCCGGTTTGTGGAATTTTTTGGTGTTGGTATTTAAAATATAGACCGCGGATGCGTGTTCCTTTGCAGAACTTTTATGGGAAGTCTGGTTATTTTTTCCACTCAGATGACTGTCACCGGTGGCATAATCTATGGCAACACCTGGCTGTACATTGTAGCAGTAGGTACAAAAACAAATGCCCTTTCCCTGATCCTCCACAGAATAAGCTTCCATCAGGACACCGGAAGCGACCAGGTTACTGCCCTCAAAAACCGGTGTCACGCGGTATAAGACATGGTTATTGGTTTTGTCTATATATCGTGCGGTTTTTTCCTCAAAAGGAAGCATACCTTCATTGTTCATGTAGCGGGTGCCGGTGATCAGGTTCTTTTTATTGGCATTTTCCGCAGTAAGGCAGTAGGCGATGAGGTGGCAGCGGTTATACAGATAGTTGCCGTCCACGACACCGGTGTATTTGACTGTGTGCCAGCCGGATGGCCGGATCTGACCGATTTCCCCGCGCGCTTCGGTCGGCATGGTGTCTTTGCTCACATTGGCATAGGCCACACCGCATCGTCCGAGCTTGTCGAGTTTATGGTAGGATTCAAAAGTGTTGGTGTTTTGCTTTTCCCAGCTGGTGAAATATGGTTTATTTCCATGTACAGCCACAGAAGATTTTCCATTGTATTTTGGAACTTCTTTGATGGAAAAACGGTCTTTTGTGTTCTTTTGGGCAGCCTGTGCAGTCGTGATAAGCGCAGCAGAATCGGAACTTGTATCAGAAATGAATGGTACAGGTACGAAAGCTACGGAAAAGGCAAGTAAAACAGCAAGCAAAGAAGTCCTGCATTTTGTGAAGTGTAATCGTTTCATGGGATTTCCTCCTTATTCCGTTATGATTTGTTTTCTATAGTATAACATAAAGTAAAGAATTTTTGGAAAAAAGGAAAAAATCCAATAGATTGGAAACGTCAGTTTCGTATATTCTGATGTTGTAAGCGGAACTGTTTCGGTGTCATCTGATAGCGTTTTTTAAAGGTACGGATCAGATGGCTGCAATCGGCAAAGCCTGTTTCTCCCGCAATATAACTTAAATCATGCCCGGTAAATAAAAGGAGATTTTCCACTTTGCTCAGCCGCACAAATTCGATATACTGCTTGCAGCTTTGTCCATAGTATTTACGGAACTGCCGGGCAAAGTAAGAATAACTCATATGATACGTGCGTGCCAGAGATTCAATGTTGATATTTTCCTGGGAATGATCATCGATATACATCAAAACATTCTGCATCGCTTCTTCCTCCACTTCCGGGATCTGATCCGTATCAAAAGAAATTCCCTGTTCCAGCCAGAAACGTAGCAGCTGTACGATCAGCCGGGCGAACTGGGCATAAACACAGGCATCATATCCGTAGCGTTTTTCCTGAACCTCTTTTAAGATATCCGTGAAAAACAGTTCAGCAGGAAAATCGGGCAGGTTGTCCGAATCAAAAACCAGCGGAGGGTTTGTGCTGTTTAAAATCTGGTGAAAGGCAAAGTTTAAATTTGGAAGATAATTCTCGGAAAGTTTTATGCGGTTGAGATTGAATTTACAGCAGATGTAAACATAGGGCTTATCATCGGTATGATAGATGGAGTGCATTGCCTGCGGAGGAAATACAATAAAGGCTCCTTTTTTCAGGAGACAGGTATTGTCATTACAGCTGACCGTTACAGATCCTTCCTGCACATAGACAAGTTCCAGAAAATAGTGCCAGTGGGAGGAAACGGGACCTTCCCAGTATCCGGTGCCACAGCAAAAAGCTTCAATAGGAGAGCGCAGCATATCACTGTATTCAAATAAATTTTCGTTCATATGACCCCCTGGTACTAAGACAAAAATCATAAAAATAGAATAGATTTGTTCTATTTTTATGTTATTGTATTATATCATAATTCAAAAATAATTGATACAATAACAGAAATTTGACAAGAAAGACAGTGGGGGCTTGTGATGAAAGTGAAAAAAGAAACATTGTTTCCAAAGACAAAAATACAGTGGCTGTGGGAAAATATGAAAGGCAGACGTGTATTATATGTGATCGGCATGCTGGGAACCGTTGTCTATAATATATTGCAGCTGACGGTTCCGTATTATTCCGGAAGAATTGTGGATCTGTTTTTAAGTGGGGCAGATGCGTGGGAAAATATGAGAACAAATAGCGGTTTGTTCTATCATCTGCTCATCCTGATGATTGTATTTACCGTACTTCGCGGTGTGATTGTCTATGGAGACTGCATGATTTACGAGCATGTGTCACAGACGGTACTGTACCGTGTGCGCAATTTTTTGTATGACAAAATCCAGAGGCAGGATATGACCTTTTACAGCACATATCGTACCGGCGATCTGATGACGCGTGTTACGGGCGATCTGGATGCGGTGCGCCACATGGTTGCATGGGTGATCCGCATGGTGATCGAATCATTTTCCCTGTTTGGTGTGGTGGCAATATACTTCTTTTATATGAACTGGAAAATGGCTCTGAGCCTGTTAATTATTTCGCCGTTTGTGTTTTTTATCATTTATCTGTTCAAAAACAAGGTGGCACCGATGCATGCGAAACTGCGTGAAAAACTGGCACAGATGAATACCTATGCGCAGGAAAATATTTCCGGAAACCGTGTGGTAAAAGCGTTTGCCAGGGAAGCATATGAAATTGAAAAATTTGACCGTGCAAACAAAGATTATGCAGAGACGAACAAAGAGACCAGCATGGTATGGCTGAAATTTTTCCCATATGTGGAAAGCATTGCAAACCTTATGCCAGTAGTGATGCTGGCCGTGGGCGGTGTCTTTTTGATCCGGGGCGAACTGACGATGGGAGATTATGTGGCATTTTCCGGACTGATCTGGGCAATTGCCAACCCGATGCGCCAGATGGGAAATATCATGAATGAATTTCAGCGGTTCTCGGCCGCATCCCAAAAAGTGATGGAGATTTATTATTCCGAGCCAAAGATCAAAGATGCTCCAGACGCAGCTGCGCACAAGGATCACTTTAAAGGAAAAATCGAATTCCGGGATGTATCCTTTCAGTATGAAGATGGGGAACTTCCGGTGCTGCATGATATCTCTTTTACCGTAAAACCGGGGGAGACCATTGCAATCATGGGAGAAACCGGCTGCGGAAAGACTTCCCTGATCAACCTGATCCCGCGGTTTTATGAGCCGACGAAAGGGGAAGTGCGGATCGATGATATACCGGTGCAGAATTTCAGACTGTCCGACCTGCGCAAACAGATCGGACTTGCCACACAGGATGTGCTGTTGTATTCCGATACGATCGAGGGCAACATTGCCTACGGAGACAGCAGCATTGATCTCGAAGAAGTGGAAAAATTTGCAAAATATTCTGCGGCATCTGATTTTATCTCAAAGATGCCGGAAGGATATGATACAGTGGTCGGAGAGCGTGGCGTAGGCCTTTCCGGCGGACAGAAACAGCGGATTGCAATAGCGCGGGCGTTTATCAAAAATGCGCCGATTGTCGTGCTGGACGAGGCGACGTCGGCTCTGGACAACAAATCGGAAGCCGTGGTTCAGGAAGCGATTGACAATTTGATGAAAGACCGCACGGTGTTTATTATTGCGCACAGGCTGTCGACGGTTCGCAACGCGGACAAAATCGTGGTGGTAAATTACGGTGAGATCGTCGAAACCGGCAGCCATGAAGAGCTGATGGCAAAAGAAGGGAGCATTTACGCTTCTTTGTATCGGACGCAGTTGAAATAAAAAAAGGCCGTTGTTACGGCCTTTTTTTATTTCAGTGCAGTCTGATCTGCGTATTGGTGCAGTTTTCGTTGGAAACCGTTCCCATAAAGGCGTTCATGTGCAGCTGGCATTTTTCGACAATGAGGCCGTTGTTGCCGTCGGACGAAATCGAAGTGACGAAAGGTCCGGCGTTGGTGCAGGCCGAGAGCCCGAGCGCAAGCAGCGCGGCGGCAATAAGTTTTTTCATTTTGCAGTCTCCGATAGTTCAAGTTCATTTTTCGGATAACACAGATTTTGTTTTTTTGCAATTTAAAAAGAAAGTCGAGCTTAAAAGCCGTATCGCAAAGTTTTATATATTGACGGTGTTATTCTTGCAGACAAGGAGGAACTATGAAATATGTAAAACCGGAGCGGCTGACCGAGCAGTCGCTGATTCTGGACGTGCGGACGCCGGATGAAATCAGGGAAGAGGCGTTGTCGCTGCCTTTTTTTAACGAAGAGCTGAGCAAACTTAATCCCAGAGACTTTGTTTATGAACATAATCTGGACGGCAGCAAAACGCTGAATATCATTTGCCATTCCGGATCACGTTCGCAGCGGGCGGCCGAGCTGTTTGAGAAAAACGGCTTTTTCAACGTGGCGGTTGTCGACGGCGGTTTGGTCGAAGCCGAACGGGAAGGGCTGCGCATTGTCCGCCATTGAATTTAAAAAGGCAAAGCCCTCATAAATGAGGGCTTTGTTTAGGGTTAATAATTTTTTACTGTCTGATTTGAGCGCAAAGAGCCTGATAGTCAACCGGCTGGTCGCTGCTGCAAACCAAAGTCATCGGCGTGCTGAAGATTTTTTCTGCAGCTTCGCGGATGTTGCGGGCGGAAACTTCAGGAATTGCGAACATCAGTTCCTGAATGTCGAACATTTCGCCTTGCGAGAAAATCTGCCAGCTGACCTCGCGGCTGCGGGCAATTTCGGAACCGAACATTTCCATGTAACCGGTCATTGCCAGATTGCGCGAGCGTTCCATGCGGCGCGGGCTGGCCTTTTCGGTTTTGATGCGAATGATGTTTCGGCAGACGGTGTCGAGAATTTCGCCAATGTTTTTCTGCTGAGTCTTAATTGATATCTGCAGTGTGCGGCGGCCATAGTAGCCGGCAATGCGGACATCGCTTAAAACGTCGGTACCGATGAAAGAGCGTTCCAGACGGCCGTTCAACAGTTTGATAAGTACGGCAAGATCGGCGTTGCGGATGCCGGAGATGTCAAAACCGAAGTAGAACAACGACTGCTGCTGTGCGGGAATCGTTGCAAAACCGCCGGTATAGATATCTTTCTGCACTTTGTTTTTCTTGCCTTTCGGCAGGTCGACAAAGGCTTTTTCAACACGGGCGGCGATTTCGTCCGCGTTGATGTTTCCGCCAACCAGAAGCGCCATGTTGTGCGTTACGTAGAACTGTCTGGCAAAAGCCTGCAGGTCTTCGTTGGTGAAACGGGATACCGAGTTTATGTAGCCTTCCATGTCCCAGTTGATGTCTGCAACACCGTAAGCGGTGTGTTTGTAGAGCAGTTTCAGCTGGCGGCGCGGAATCGGGAACATATCTTTCGTGTGTTGGATAATGTCGGCTTTGGCAGCTTCGATTTCCTTGCCAGAGAAAGAAGTTTTGGTTACCATTTCGGCCAGAGCGGCAATGGCGTCGGGCACTTTTTCAACGGGTACTTCCAGATAGTAGTAGGTCATTGTGCCGGCGTAATCTGCGACTATGCCTTTGGTACGACTGAGGAGCAGCTTTTCAAAAAGCGCCGAGATACCAAGATTTTCTTTGGTCTCGTGATTGTGTCCTACACCTACTGCCAAGCAGAAGTTTACATTTTTTTCGCGTGGAGTGCTGAGATGTGTAATCAGAGTGACTCCGTTTTCCAATTTAATTTTAGATTCCATAAAATATTTAAATTAATATGTTAAACACGGGTAATGTTGTAGTTCCGGAAAAAGTTTTTGTCAAGGCTTATTGGAGGGAAAGTTTCGAAAATATGTTGAATTTGACAAAAAACAGTTGCGGCGCGGAAAGAAAAAGGGTAAAAGTTTCGCGGTAAAATTAAACTGATAGATTGATTATGGTAAAAAAGATTATTGTGTGCAGCCGCAGCCAGGAAAAAACAGCTGAGGCTGAAGAAGTGTTGAAAAAATTCGGAATCGAGGTTGTTTCGGTTGAAAACGCGGAAATCGGGAATTTGAACAAAATCAGAGAGGCTGCCGAAAATATAGGCGCTCTGGTTGCTTTGGAAGTTGCCAATCTGACCGGAGAATGCTGCATTTGCGACGACTGTATGCTGTCCGTAAACGCTTTGGGCGGACGTCCGGGATTTGCGGCCAATATTTTGACCGGCGGCAGAACTTCGGACGAAGCCATGGATGATATTCTGCTGGCACTGAAACAGACGGCGGAAGGCGAGCGCAACGCGCTGATGACCTGTGTTCTGGTTTTTGCCCGTCCTTCCGGCGGAGACAAAAAACAGGAGGCGGAGATGTTTCTGGGCGAAGTCCGCGGAAGCATTGCGTCTGATAAGTGTTCGGAAGCGGGATGCGACTTTGAACGGATATTTATGCCGGAGGGATATGGCCTGACACTGGCGCAGTTTCCGATTGAGGAAAAAAACAATATTTCCCATGTCGGAAAAGCGTTGTACAAACTGGCCGCTTATTTGGTGCACGAATAGACGGACCGGTTCCGGAAAGCAAAGGGGTTCTTTTATGAACCTCTTTTTTTGTGCCGGTTGACAGCCGCGGCGGATTAATCTAGATTAGCCGTATAGCAAGGAGCCTGAAATGCCTGATTTTGAAATAGAAGACAGTCTGAACTGTATGGTGGCCGGCGTCGACGAAGCGGGGCGGGGGCCATGGGCCGGACCGGTGGTGGCCGGAGCCGTGATTATTCGTGACCGTAATCTTGGCGACGAATTGCTGAAGGGTTTGGACGACTCCAAAAAGCTTTCGGCCAAAAAACGCGAGCTGTTGTATGAAAAACTGCGGGAAGAGGAGAAAAACGGCCGTCTGTTTATCGGCATCGGACAGGCAAGCGCTGAGGAAATTGACCGCTGCAACATTCTTCAGGCCACTTTTGCAGCAATGAAAAGAGCCGTTGAAGCATTGAAGGAAAAACCGGAATTTGCGATTATTGACGGCAATCAGACGCCGAAGGATTTTCCCTGCCGTACCCGAACCGTTGTCAAGGGAGACGCGCGCTGTATGTCAATTGCCGCAGCGTCAATTGCGGCCAAGGTTTACCGGGATCATCTGATGCGGGAGCTGGCACAGAAATACCCTTATTATGCTTTTGAAAAAAATGCCGGCTATGGTACGAAAGCGCATATCGACGGGCTGAAACGGCACGGTGTGACTCCCGAGCACCGCAAGTCGTATCGTCCGATTCAGGAATTTTTGCATTCAGCCTAAAGAAAAATTGACAAAATTTTAAAAACAGGCAATAATTCGGTTGCTTAAAACCGAATTATTTACTTTTTAAAAATTAATATATTATGACGAATGCAGAATTAGTTCGAGCCCTGAATCAGATTCATCTCGAAGCCAGTGTTATCGAAGCCCTGTTATGCCAGTACAGAGCGCTTGCGGACGAAGCCAACATAAGAGTTTTGGCGAGTGTTCTGGCGGAAGCGTGTCCGGGTATGAGTTTTGACGATTTCAGCGAACAATGGTGTCTGGAAAAACTCGGCGCTCTGTTGGACGATTATGTCGGAGTGTGCCGGAAGGTAAGACGTTCGCCGACGGCCGTAAAACCCAATCCGCCGATGTTTCCGGTGTTGTTTAACGTTTTGCTGCGCAGTTCTTATAAATATCTGTCGCAGACCGAAACGGAAATGGTGATGACGGAAACAGCCAGAATGATGGCTGCGGCTGACAAGTTTTTGACGGAAGACACTTTTCTCAACTTTATCTACTGGTTTGAAGCGCTTAATTTTGACAAGCCCTGGGAGGCGGCGGCAAAAATTCCGCGAGTGATAAAAATGGCGGAAGAGGAAATGGCTGCCGAAACGCATAAGCGGCTGGGATTTTTCAAAAACGGCGACGGGCTTCCCGAAGCCTGATGTTTAACTTTATTAACATGTTGAATTATGGATAAACGGGAGATGGTTAAGGCACTTAACCGGATTTATCTGGTTTTGGAGCTTTCCGAAAGCGTTCATGCCCAAATAGAGCATGGCGACGACTGGGAGAACAAGGCGCTGATGCGGGAAAGCATCCTGACGCTTATGGGACAACAGCTTGATGACGAAAAACGCGAGCGGCAGCGGACGGACAGCAGAGAGTTTTCGATTTGGAACTATTCGATTATGTACCAATGCATCGGTCACTTCAAGGACATCTGTTCATGGATACTGATGAATCCGACTTTGACCGAAGAGTATCCGCCGGTTTTCGGACATCTGTTCGGGCTGGTAAGCAAAATCGAAAGCCGGTATCTGGACGGAATTACGGCAGCACGGGCTGTTGCCGACGTGCTGATTGTCTGGGACGAGAAAATCCCCGACAAGGATTTGGAGGAAATGGCCGGCATTTTTCTGATTGAGAACAAATGTATCGGACAGTTGCGGAAGATACCACGGCTGAAAGCTTTGTTTGACGAAGCGGAGGCGGCGCTGATGCCTTCCGACGACGAACTGATGAGGGTTCTGACGGGCTTTGCCGGAAAACTTCCGTCGGCCTGAATGCGAATTTGCAGCGGTTCCGCATTGACTATGCGGAGCCGCTGCGGCGTTTAAATATATTTTGCCTGAAAAAATAAAAGCTTACCGAAAGGAGCAGATTCCCGGGAGTTTTTTTTGATTCCCGTTAATAAATTTATAACCATCTGTCTATCATACTGGCTGCAGAGTGATAATGTAACCTTAGAAAAGCGGTTTTAACATGAGCAGTATCCAGACAAAGACTATTCTTAATACGATTATCAACGACGACTGTATTAAAGTTATGAATCAGATGGAAGAAGGTTCTGTTGATCTGATTTTTGCCGATCCGCCGTATAATCTCCAGCTCGGCGATGCTCTGACCCGTCCGGACAACAGCAATGTCAGCGGCGTTTATGAAGAATGGGACAGTTTTGAAAGCCTGGCCGCCTATGACCGCTATACCCGCGAGTGGATGACGGCTGCACGCCGTATTCTGAAAGACGACGGCGCCATCTGGGTCATCGGTTCTTACCACAATATTTTCCGTGTCGGGTACATCTTGCAGGATTTGGGTTTCTGGATTTTGAACGACATTATCTGGAACAAGACAAATCCGATGCCGAATTTTAAGGGGACGCGTTTTACCAATGCTCACGAAACCCTGATTTGGGCGGTCAAAAACCCGAAATCGAAATATACCTTTAACTATGAGGCGATGAAAGCGCTGAACGAAGACACGCAGATGCGCAGCGACTGGCAGATTCCGCTTTGCACGGGAAAGGAGCGCCTGAAAGGCGAGGACGGCGGCAAGCTGCATCCGACCCAAAAGCCGGAAGCTTTGCTTTATCGCGTGATTATGGCTTCTTCTAATGTCGGCGACGTGGTGCTGGATCCGTTTTTCGGAACGGGGACGACCGGCGCCGTAGCCAAAAAGCTCGGCCGCAATTTTATCGGCATTGAAAAGGACAAGCATTATGTCAAAGGCGCACAGGCGCGCATTGATGCCGTGGAGCGCGTCGAAAACGAACTTTGTCTTGAGTTCAGTTCCAAAAAGCGTCAGCCGCGCATTCCGTTCGGCGCGGTTGTCGAGCGCGGTTTGCTCAATCCCGGCGACATTTTGTACGATGCGGGGCGGAAGCATTGTGCCGCGGTTCGTTCCGACGGTACAATCAAAAGCGAAAAAATGGAAGGCTCCATCCATCAGGTCGGCGCCGCGGCTCAGAATGCGCCGGCATGCAACGGCTGGGTCTACTGGTATTTTGAAGACCGCGAAAAAGGTTTGGTCTGCATCGACGAACTGCGCAATCAGGTGCGGTTGGAAATTTACGGCGAATGACTTTGTTCTTCAATGCTTTGAACCCGGCGGCAATGCCGGGTTTTTTTGTTAAAAAAAACCGATAAAATTATTGTGCCGGAAGAATTTATGGTTTATATTTTTACGAAATGCGGAATTTTACGAAGAATTGAACAATATTAATGCAAAAATGGTACAAGAAAAACAATAACAAGCCCGGAAATGTCACGGTTCCGAACAAAGGCGCCTCTCAGGCGCAGAAAAATTTTGCCGCCATCGACTTGGGAACCAATTCCTGCCGGCTGGTAATTGCCAGTCCGACCCCGGCTTCCTTCCGCATCGTTGAGACTTTTTCCAAAATTACGCGGTTGGGAGAGGGGATTATCAATGACAACGAATTGTCGCGTCCGGCCATGCGCCGGACAATTAACGCACTGAAGGTTTGTGCCGGCGTTATTGAGGAATATGCGCCGATTTACCGTTCCCGTTTCGTGGCGACGGCAGCTTGCCGCCGGGCCAAAAACTGCAAGGAATTTCTTGATTTGGTCAAAAAGGAAACCGGCCTGACGATTGAAACGATTTCTTCCAAGGAAGAGTCCCGGCTGGCTGTGGTCGGCTGTATTCCGCTTTTGAACCGCAACATCAGGCGGGCTTTGGTCTTTGACATAGGCGGCGGTTCGACGGAGATTTCGCTGGCAAGGGTTACCAACAGCGGCAAGACGTTTATTGAGGGGTTTGTTTCGCTGCCGTACGGCGTGGTTACGATTTCGGAAGCGTTTCCGTCGCAGGACATGACGGCGCTGGCCTATGATACGATTATTGAGCGGACGCATAAGCTGCTGAAGGAGTTTGACGAAAAATACAACATCCGTGAAGCGATTAAAAATCAGGAGATTCAGATTATCGGCACTTCAGGCACGGTTACGGTGCTGGGAGCCGTGCATTTGAATCTGCCGCGCTATAACCGCTCGGCGGTTGACGGTATTTCCATTACCCGGCAGGACATTGACCGGGCGATTGCAAAAATCAAGCGGCTTGGAGACGAAGGCCGCAAAAAGCATCCGTGTATCGGTGCGCAGAAAGCCGATTTGACGATGGCCGGCTGTGCGATTATCGAAGGGCTGTGTTCGTTTTGGCCGATTGAGGAAATTACGGTGGCTGACCGCGGCATTCGCGAGGGAATTCTGCTGGACATGATGCACAGCAACAGAAGCAAAAATTTTTACAACAAAAGGAAAAAGTTTCATCCGCCTTTCCGGCGCCGCAGTGCCCGCCCCGAAAACGGAAATCCCTCTAAAACCAAACAGGAATGAAAACCATGACCAAAGATGTTTTTGCCGCCATTGACCTGGGAACGAACTCCTGCCGGCTGCTGATTGCCGATGAAAAGGGCCGGGAGCTGTATAAGGATATTGTTACGACGCGGTTGGGCGAAGGCATGTATCTGGAAATGAGGTTTACGGAAGAAGCATTTGAACGCGGGCTGAAATGTTTTAGGAAATTTTCCGAGCAGATGAAAAAGTTCGGAGTCACGAAATATCGTGCGATTGCAACCGCCGGCTGCCGCATGGCGTCTAACGGCGCGGCTTTTGTCGAAAAGGTGCGGGCGGAGACCGGTATCGGAATCGAAGTTGTGGACGGTTACGAAGAGGCGCGGCTCAATCTGAAAGGCGCTCTGGTAAATGTAAAAGGCAAGGCGCCTTATGTTCTGGTTTATGATTTGGGCGGCGGTTCGACCGAGATTACGCTGGCAACCAATAATGACAAGCCCGAAATTCTGTATACGGTTTCCATTCCCTGGGGGGCGCGCAACGCCACGGAAGCTTTCGGACTGGAAAATTACGAACCGGAAAAGGCCGAAAAGCTTCGCAACGAGATTCGGCAACAGGTCGGCAGTTTCTGTATCGGCTGCAAGCTGAAGGAATATGAAGGGAAAGTCTGCTGCGTGGCAACGTCGAGCACGCCGCTCAGGCTTACGTCGTGGATAAGGCAGTACGGCGAATATGACCGCGACCGTGCAGACGGCGAGGAAGTCGGGGTTGACGAGATGGACCGGGTTATCGGCGAAATTAATGCCCTGCCGCGAGAGAAACTGGCGAAAGTTCCTTATGTGGGCGAAAAGCGTTCCTTTATTTTTCAGGCGGCCAGCATTATATTTAAGACGATTTATGACGGTCTTGGCGTACGGAAGCTGACGGCTTCGCTGAAAAGCGCCAAAGACGGAATTATTGACGAACTGGTGGAAGAAAATGGCAAAACTCACGAAATCGGCTAAAGAGGTTCGCGGCCGTCATCAACTGACGGTGCGGGTCAAGACCTCGAAATATCGCGACAAGTCGTCCAATCGCTGGCTGGAACGTCAGTTGAACGATCCGTACGTTGCGGAATCAAAACGTCTGGGGTATCGTTCGCGGGCGGCGTTCAAGCTGATTCAACTTGACGAAAAATACCGTTTTCTCGGCAAGGGCCGGACGATTGTCGATCTCGGCTGTGCGCCGGGCGGCTGGACGCAGGTTGCGGTCATGCGCAACAAGGGAACCGGGCAGGTGGTCGGTATGGATATTCTGGAAACGCAGCCGATTGAAGGCGCGACACTGATTCAGCAGGACTTTACCGAGGCTGACGCCGCAGACAGGCTTAAGGCGCTTTTAAACGGCAAGGCGGACATTGTGATGAGCGACATGGCCGCAAACACGACCGGACACCAGCAGACGGACCATTTGCGCACTATCGGGCTGGTGGAGGCCGCTTATGAGTTCGCCAAAGAGGTTTTGGCCGACGACGGCATTTTTATTGCCAAGGTTTTTCAAGGCGGGGCGGAAGGTTCGCTGCTGGCCGACGCGAAGAAAAACTTTAAAAAGGTCGGGCACTGCAAGCCTGACGCCAGCCGACAGGGTTCGCCGGAAACGTATCTCGTCTGTCAGGGTTTTCGCGGCAGTTTGCGTGAAGAAGCGTAAGGCGAGTTTGTAAATAATCTTTGTTTTAATCCGCTTAAAGGGAAAGTTATGCTTGAGAAAAATCTGACGGAACGGGTTTTGCTGAAGGCTTCGGAAAGCGGTGCCGATTTTGCCGAGATTTTTGCCGAGAAACTGCGTTATTCTTCCCTTACGGCCGGGGCCGGCAAAATTGACGGTTTGTCTTCAGGGCTGCGGCTGGGTGCCGGAATACGGGTTTTTAAGGATAATTTCTGCGGCTATGCCTATACAAACGATCTCAGCGAAGCGGGACTGATGAAAGCGGCGGCAGCGGCTTCAGTCGCCATCGACGGCGAAAAGCTGATTAACTCGGTGAATCTGGTTCGGCAGGATATTGAAAACAGGCATAAAATTCAGATAAGTCCGATGTCCGTGCCATCGAAAGAAAAGGCGGCGCTGCTTAAAAAGTTTTCCGATTACGGTTATGCCGCGGCCCGTGAAGTTTCCCGGGTAGACGTCACTCAAAGCAGTAAGATTCAAGAAATATTCATTGCCAACAGCGACGGTTTGCTGGCGGAAGACCGGCGTGTCAGAACCCGGCTCGGTTTCAGTGTCCAGGTTGAGGACGGCGGGCGCCGTTTTGAAAACTTCTGGACGAAGGGAATGTTGCAAGGTCTTGAAATGATTGATGAAACCGATCTGTACGAGGTCGCGGAGGAAACCGTGCGCCAGGCGGTGGAAATGTTGGCGGCAGATAATTGTCCGGCAGGCAAAATGCCGGTGGTTCTGGCTCGGGAAATCGGCGGCGTGCTTTTTCACGAGGCGTGCGGGCATTCGCTGGAAGCGACGGCTGTTGCTCGCAATGCCTCGGTTTTCTGCGACCGGCTCGGCGAACAGATTGCCAGTCCGCTGGTAACGATGGTTGACGACGGAACGCTGCCGAATCAATGGGGGGCAACCAATATTGACGACGAGGGTATTCCCACACGGCGTAACGTTCTGATTGAAAAGGGCATTCTGAAAGGTTATCTGGTTGACCGTTTTAACGGCCGGCGGATGCGAATGGAACCGACCGGCAGTGCGCGGCGGGAATCTTACGAGTATGTGCCGACATCCCGCATGAACAATACGTTTATCCTCGGCGGGGAGAACCGTCCGGAGGACATTGTTGCGGCGACAGAACACGGAATCTTTGCGGCGCAGATAAGGGGCGGTTCTGTAAATACGGAAACCGGAGACTTTAATTTTTCGGTCAGCCGCGCCTATTTGATTGAAAACGGCCGGATTACGCGCCCGCTGCGGGGAGCCAAACTTATCGGCAACGGCAGCGAAATTCTCAGAAATATTGATATGGTCGGCAACAATCCGGGAATGCGCGGCGGCGGACAATGCGGTTCAAAATCCGGCTGGGTGCCGGTTTGTCACGGAACGCCGACTCTGCGGGTGGCGGAAATTGCGGTCGGAGGGCAGAAATGACGGAAATCAACGATTTTATCGACGCTTTGTTCGCTGAAGCCCGAAAGCGGGGATTGGACGAGTGTCAGGTCAAATATGTTGAAAGCGAAAGTTCTGATATTCAGGTTTTTGAGCAAAAAGTCAGCAAACAGGGTGCTTCGGCGGTACGGCGTCTTAATCTGGCCGTGAAGGCCGGAGACAAAATCGGACATTTTGTAACCGAATGTTTTGATGTTGCCGAGGCGGCGTTTGTCGTCGGCGAAGCCGCGGCCAATGCCGCGCTGATGGATTGCGACGAGAAATTCTTTTTTTATGACGGACATGGCGAATATCGGGCAGTTCATCCGTACCGTCCTCAGGATGACAGGCTTGCCGCGCTTGATCCGGCAGCGTATCTGAGAGAGGCGGAAAGGCTGGCTTATGCGGCAGACAAGCGTATTCATCAGGTTATTTACACCTCTTTTTACAAAAAAAAGCGGAAACTGCTTATTCGAAATTCGCTCGGCTTGAATCTGGAAGACGAAACGTCGGCGGCCGGCGCTTATATTTTGTTGAGCGCCAAAGACAACGGCGGTATCCGCTCTTACGGAGCCAGCGTCTGTTTTGACAAGGAAGCGGATTTTGATCCTGCCTGTCTGACACGCAATGCCGTCGACAGGGTTCTGGCGCATCTGAATCCGACGGACGTTGTGCCGCAAAAGATGTCGGTCGTTTTTGAAAACCGCCGGTTTGCCGAGTTTTTGGGAGCGATTGCGGGTATTTTCGACGCGTATGAGGTTGAGACCGGCCGTTCGCGGTTGAAAGGCAAGATCGGCGAACAGATTGCCTCTCCGCTGCTGACGATTATTGACAATCCGTGGCTTGAGGGCGGATTTGCCACGGTTCCCTTTGACGGCGAAGGTGTGCCGACGAAATATAAGGAAGTGGTTAAAAACGGCGTTTTGCAGACATTTCTGTACGGTTTGTGCATGGCGGACAAGCATGGCTGTGATAGTACCGGCAACGGCAGCGGCATGCAGGAAGCCGAAATTTTTAATTTTTACGTTCAAAAAGGGGCACTGCCGCCCGAAACGCTGCTCCGCGAACTTGACAACGGTGTGTATATTGACAAAATTAACGGGCTGCGTGTCGGCCTGAATACGGTAACCGGCGATTTTTCGGCTGCGGCGGAAGGCTTTGAAGTCAAAAACGGAAAAATCGGCCGGGCTCTGAAGCAGTTTACCTTTGCCGGCAATATTTACCGGCTGCTTAAAGATATCCGCGCCGTAGGCAACGATTTGACCTTCTATTGTTCGCCGTTCGGCTCTCCGTCGATTTTGGCGGACAATATTACGGTCGTCAATTCCTGAAAAGAATATAATTTGACAAATTTTCCGAAACAGAATATTTTAACAGGCAGCAAACCTTATAAAATTGTATGAATTATGGAAAATAACAGGAAAGACCGCGTTTGGGAAGAAGATATTCCGATGCGGAAACTTACGGTAGACGACGCTGCGCTGTTTAATCTGAAAAAAATTTATTTTCGTCAGGTAGAAGAACTTTGCGCGCCTGTGCTTAAGGATGCCGGTTATTCGGTCGGAAAAATCGGTTTTCGGAGTGTGAACGTTTTGGCAAACTGTCCGTTTGTCCGGGAGCTGCGTTTTTACGACTGCGTCGGCGGCGTATTGTCTCTGTTCGTGTTCAAAACAAGCCGCGGCGGCGAAGATTTTTTGGCCGCATATGCGCCTTATTCGTCGAAGATTTATCTTCTGAAAGATTCCGGCGACGGATTGCCGGGGAAAGCCGAGTTTGTTGATTGCGGCGCGTCAGAGGGAATTGTACGCCTGAATGTAAAATATTCCTTTCAGGAAAACGGTTCCG
>ENA-OOZO01000009-OOZO01000009.1-human-gut-metagenome-genome-assembly--contig:-NODE-9-length-27505-cov-2.217049_pt1 | contig 27505 bp, 32 predicted proteins | sample MGYA00241046_ERZ501408 | MGnify/ENA primary metagenome ERZ501408 (study PRJEB25962, sample SAMEA2042730) | human gut metagenome | biome: human gut; feature: human-associated habitat; material: faeces... | reverse complement strand
CGGCGAGGCCAACCTCATCAGCTCGGTGCTGATGAACGCCGCACGCAGCGCCAAAATCCGCTTTATGGACAGCAGCCTCAACAAAATCCTCAAGCAGATATACAACTTAATCTTAGTATAAAAGTGCTTTGCAGGTTGAAGAAAAAGAAGAAACGGATTATAAAAAAGTAAGTTGACTCAATAATCAAAAGGCTCTGGCCCATGGAATTTGCATACATCATCACTCTTGCCGCTTTTCTGGTTTGTTTCTTGGCCGCGCTTGTCGGCCTGCGGCTGGCCGCTTCGGAATTGTCATCTCCTGTTCCCGGCAGCAGCTGGCGCTGCGACGCTTTCCTGCCGGTATTGCTGGTTTCCTTTGCCGCTTTTGTCCTTCTTTTTGCCTTTGCCAACCGAACATATGATCAGATTTTTCCGTTGACCTGGGTTGACCTGTTGCTCGCTTTTGTTTCGGCAGCGGCGGTTTATGCCGTTTCCCTGTTCAAAAAAACCGGCCGTTTTGCACTGCCGGCACTGGCAGGCGCCGTACTGCTCTGCACTGCGTTTCTGCCGGCCGATTTCATGCTGTTTCAGAATCATCTGCCTTTCTGGGGAGATCGGTTCTGCATCGTCCTGCTCTGGACGCTGTTTGCCTGGTGTTTTCGTTATATGAACGGCATTGACGGCATCGCCTCCCTGCAGGCTTCCGGTTTCGTCTGCGGGCTGCTTATCCTTTCCGTACTCGGCGGCCTGCCGCTCTTATACGGCAATTTTGCCGCAGCACTGCTTGGTGCCCTGACCGCATTGCTCGTTTACAACTGGTACCCGGCCAAACTTCTGCTCAAAGACGGTGCCTGCGTTTCGCTGGGATTCCTGCTCGGCTGGCTGACGATTCTGACGGCTCGCGAAGGCACGGGCAGCTGCGCTCTGATTTACGCCATGTATTATATTCTTGAGATCTGCTGGGCCGTCGGCCGCAAACTGATTGCCAATGACGGCAGCCTGGTTTCCAATACGCTGTATTACCGTCTCAACGCCTCAGGCCTGTCCCCGGCCGAAATCGGCCAAAACGTCGCCAAACTGCTGACCGTCCTGCTGGTTCTGGGCAGCTTTCAGGTTTATGCGCCCAATAACTATTCTTTGCCGCTGGCCGCCGCGCTCGTTGCCCTCTGGTTTATGAGCAAACTCAACAACTGGCAGGAACCGCAGCAAAGCCTGAAAGACATCAATCGCGAAGTCATTCGCGACATCAAAGACAATGTCGAAGACATAAAGAAGATAATCAGATAGGAACGGTCTCGAAACGATGGCACTTTTCGGCGCAATAAAAAAACTGTTTCAAAATACGGCCAGCCGTTCGGCCGAAACGGTCTGCCCCGCTTCGGCTGTCATGCCCCGCTTCCGGGTCAAGGTCATTGAGTTCAGCGACAACGTTGAAGGCAGCAGCGGCGAAATCATCGCCAGACAGCTGGCGACGCGCGAAGGGATAGAGGTCGGCTATTTCGATGAGCCTTTTAACAAAAGTTTTCTCAATCTGGAAAGCCGCACCCTGTTTGACCTTATAGACAAAGGCCAGACGATTCTGGACAAGACAGGCGCCGACGTCCTGCTCTGGGGCTGCAGAGAAGGCAGCCGCATCCGCCTGAACTTTCAGGTGCCCAGTCAGTACGAAGACGAGGAGCTGGCCTTTGTTTCGCTGATGGACAGCCTTTACATTCCGGCTCGTCCCGAAAGCGAAAACTATCCTGACGCCGTAATAAACCTCATCTACGGCGGACTGCTCAGTTCCCTGAACGCCGCGGGGGCTCAGGCCAAGGTCTACAAACGCTACCTGCTCAAAAAAATCATCGACCGCCTGTCCAAAGACAACTCGGCCAAAACGCTGTCCATTGAATATATGCCTTATATTATGAACTTTCTGGGTATTATTTACCTCAGTTACGCTTTCGACAAATCGGACGGCCGCGACTTCAAAATTGTCAAAAGCCTTTTTGACACGGCCATTAAACATCAGGACCTGATTACCTCGCCGATTCATCTGGGCTGTATTTACAACCATCTCGGCCAGCTCTACGACTGCGCCACCCGTTATATGGATAAAAATCCGGCCGCTTATTTCAAAGGCGCCATCGAATATTACCGCCTGGCTCAAAAATACCTGAGCAAATATACCTATCCGTACGATTACGGCTACATATCCTACAAACTGTCCAAACTGTTCTTTAACTACTGGCGGCAAAAGGAAGACATTCAGGCACTCCGCGATGCCGTCTTCCAACTCCGCGAAGCCGAAAAAATCTATACCTATGCGTTGTTTCCCGAATTTTGGGCCGAAATTCAGGGACAGCTCGGCTATCTGCTCTCGCTGCTGGGTTCGTTTACCAAAAGCGAGGACATCTCCGAACTGGCTATCGCCAGCTACAAGAACCGCCAAAAAGTCATTACCGAACGCCGCGATCCTCTGCTCTGGGCCGAATGTTCGGAAAACATCGGCGACATCTACTATCGCATTGGCAAAAACAAGGCCGACCGTGCCGCTCTTGAAGAAGCGCTTGAACATTTTCACGATGCCCTGTACATTTTTGAAAACGCTCAGCTTTCCGAACGAATCAAAAAACTTACCACTGACATCGCCCGCACCAACCAGAATCTGAATCTGCTTTGAACGATTCAGATTCTCCGTCCCGGATCAGTCGTCACTTCTTCGGCAGAATCTCAATCCAGTAACCGTCAGGGTCTTCAATAAAATAAACGCCCATCTCCCGGTTTTCAAAACAAACGCAACCCATTTCCGAATGTTTGCGAAAGGCTGCGTCATAATCGTCGGGATAAACCGCCAGATGAAACTCACCCTCGCCCAAATCATATTTCTGCGGATGATTTTGCAGTTCGGTCAGCTCCAACTCAAAGGACGTTCTGCCGTCGCCAAGATAAACCAGCGTAAACCCGTTTCCCGTCATTCGGCGAATTTCTTTCAGTCCCAGCGCCTTTTCATAAAACCTTTTGCTGTTTTCCAGATTCGCGACGTTAAAATTAAAATGCGCAAATTCAAAACTCATCTTTTCCCCTTTCGTTTTTCTCTTTTTGCAATAAGCGGAAAGCGATGTCAAACAATTAATTTTTCCATATACAAGGTATCGTATTCATATGTCTTTCCCTCAATCTCCGTCATATAAACCTCGTTTCCGGTCGGCAAAAACGCCGACTTTCGATACAGGTTAATCGCCGGACGCTGGCTCGTCGTAACATGCAGACGCAGTTTTTCAAATCCTTTCAGACGCGCCATGCGTTCCAGATAATTTAACAGTTTTTCGCCATAGCCGCGCCCTTTAAACTCTTTGCGGACATGAAGTTTACAGACTTCGGCTTCTCTGTCGCTCTTCCTGACGATACCGCCCATCCCGACGATTTGTCCGTTTTCAAAAACGCCGGCAAACATGCCACCGTTTCGTTCAGTCTGTCGGATAAACGTCTTGATGTTCGGAAAAAGATACAGCTGCTGGATAAACCCCTGCGGATTGTCCCGAACCGAGGCCTCATAAAGTTGTTCCGCCGCAGCCAGATTTTCTTCGCGTAAAACTTTGACTTCAACCATCGTCAATACTCCTTCATGGCAAAATTTTTCAGAGTTAAGGCATAAATTTCGCTTACTTTTCGCAAATCCTGCTGTGCCGCACGTTCGTCAATCTGATGCATGCCGCCTCTCCTGCCGTAATCGCCGCGCGGCTTGCCGTCAACGATACCGCCTTTCTCGGGCGTTCCGAGTTCAATAATCTGCGCCCGGGGAAAATATCTGCCGATAAAGCGGCCGTCGGTCGTTCCGCCCGAACCGTCAGTATGCGCCTCGATTCGCAACGACGCGCGAATAGCCTCAAGCGCACTCTGCACCAACGATCCCGGTTCCGAATAATAAGGCTCTGACGCCGTTTCCATATTTGCCCGCACAATCACTTCCCGTGCCTTGGCATAATCAGGATGCCTGCGCAGAAAACGCGGCGGATTCAACAATATCTCCTGCAAATCGGCCAGCACTTTTTCCTTGCTCTGCCGACTCGTAAACCGCACGTTCCACATTGCCGCGGCCGTTTCCGGAATAACCGCGCTGGCGGCAAAATCGCCAGACTGCAGGGCCACCGTCTCGAAAGTCGTATTCGGAAAATGCCGATTGCCGTCTTTCCATCTTTTGGCATTGAGAATAACCATGGCGTAAGCCAGCGCCCGGTTCGGATTTTCAAACAGCTCCTCATAAGCCCGGTGTCCCTGCGTTCCCTTTGCCTCCAGATACCCGACCAGCGAACCGCGTCGGCCGGTCTTGATATGCGTTCCGAGATAATCCCGCGACGACGGTTCTCCGACAATAAAAGCGTCGGGATTTTTGCCGTTGGCTTTCATCCAGGCCAACACCTTGTCGCTGCCGTTAACCGCCGCCCATTCCTCGTCGCCGGTAATCAGTGTGCCGATTGTCAGATTCACGCCGACGCCTTTGCCGGCTTTCAGCTCTTCCAGAGCGCTCATCCAGGCGCCGACACTGCCTTTCATGTCCGTTGCGCGCCCCCAGACAAAACCTTCGTCAATCTGCCCGGAAAAAGGCGGACGCCGCCAGAGCTTCTCCTCGCCAACCGGAACAACGTCGATATGCCCCATATAACATAAAAATTTGTGGCCGGCTGCTTTCCTGTCGCCGATAGTCAGTTCCGCATACAGATTCGGCACCGGATACCACCATTTGTCATGCCCACCTTCAAAAACCAGCTGCTCGGTCTGTGCACCCTGTTTTTGCAAAAACTCTTCCAGATATGCAAGGACTTCGCGGCAACGCTCAAAGCGCTCGCGACGTTCTGTTTCATTTCGTCCGAACGGCGAAACCGAAGGAATTTTGACCAAATCGCTGACAATTTCGACCGCATCAGTCATTTTTCAGTTTTTTCTCCGTATATTTCAATCTTATGCCCAAGCATCTTATAACCGTGCGCCGCCGCAATTTTCTCCAAAATGACGTCCAGCTCGTCAGCCGCAAATTCGGTAACCGCACCGTCTCCCATATCAATAATATGATGGTGGTGATGCACCTCCCCCGAAACCTTTTCGTACGCAGGCTCCAAATTCGGAAATTCGTGTTTTTCAATCAGGCCGAGTTCGCAAAGCATATTCAGAGTACGGTAAACCGTTGCCAAGCCGAGCGTCTTGTCTTTTTTTCTCGCCCGGTTCAGAATCTCGTCCACCGTAAGATGGGTTTTCGAATTCTCCAGCACCTGAAACAGCGCCCGCCGGGAAGACGTCAGATTGATTCCCTTTTCCTTAAATACTTTCTCAAAAAGCGACATAAATTTCCTCATAAAAAATGTTGACACATAAAAAATAAAGTTTTATAAAATTTTCTGTTTGAGAAAGATTATCATTCTCAATAAATAAGTCAACAGTAATTTGGAACAAATCATGACTGAGCCGGAAACAATTTCTTTCATTCAGGATTCCTATAGGATTCTCCGTCGGCAGAAAGACATGACGCCGGACAACGAAACGCTCTGCCGCGTTCTTAATCGTCTGGTCATGACGCTGATAGAAAAAAACGTCTGTACGCAGACATTTTGCGACAAAATTCTGAACAGCCCCGGCATCAGGCCGCTGGTTGGCAAAATCCGCAGCATTGCCCAATGCGCCGAATGCGAGATGGAAAAATACTGGGCTGCCCGATTTTGCAAAGAACCGAACGGCGGCATAAACCGGCTGAAAACTTTCTGGTATTACGAACAGTACCGGCAGATTACCCTGAATGAATACGGCTTCATCAAAGACCTGCCCAATGTCAGGCACATTGCTTTCGTCGGTTCCGGCCCTCTGCCGATGACCGCAATTCTGCTGCGGCAGCTCGGCAGTTACGAAATCGACCTGATTGACAAAGATTTGAAAGCGTTGACGCTTTCAAAACGATTATGCGACAGTCTGAACCTTAACTTCGGCTTCATTCACGCCGAAGCTGCACAGGCGGACTATCGCAGATATGACCTGGTTTTCATCGCCAGCATGATCGATGAAAAGACATCCCTGGTCAATAAACTGCACAACACCGGAATCAAATATCTGATTGTGCGGGACGCTGAAAAATTCTCCTGCCTGTTTTATGCCGAAATGGAAAGGGAAATTTTTCAGAAATATAAAATAAGCAACTATCATGCCGGAGACAATATGACGTTAAACTCATCTTTTCTCCTTGAAATACAATAAACATCAAATATAACTCCTGAAACGAAAGATACGGAATCCGGTTGCGCGGATTCCGTATTTTCTGCCTTGAAATTAAATGTTCCCGGTCATATTATCAATGGCAGTTTTACAACTTCTTCCGAGAATGAAAATGAGACAGTTTTATCCGATTGTACTGCTTGTTGTTTCAAATATTTTCATGACCTTTGCCTGGTACGGCCACCTCAAATACAAATCGGCCGCCCTGTGGATCGTGATTCTGGCCAGCTGGGGAATAGCCTTTTTCGAATATTGCTTTCAAGTTCCCGCCAACCGCATCGGTCATGACTATTTTACCGCCCCGCAGCTTAAAATCATGCAGGAAATTATTACCCTTGCGGTTTTTGCAGTCTTTTCGGCGCTTTACCTCAAAGAAGGGTTGAAATGGAACGACGCGGTCGGTTTTCTGCTTCTTCTGCTGGCAGCTTTTTTCGTCTTCAAAAGATGGGACTGAAGCTGACGGCATCCGCGGCCAAACGTTTTCTCCGAAAACGGATAAAAAGACTTGACTTAAAGCGGGCTCTAAGGTTTATGCTGTAAGCAACCGATTGCCATAACGAACAGAAAAAAATGAACAAAACTTACTTTCGCATTCGCTGCATCATCGCCTGGGTTACAGGCATGTTGTGCTTTCTTGCCTTTTTCAGTGCATTTTACCCCGTAAAAATTTTTGACCTCCAATTGACCGCGCTGCTGCAACGTTTTCTCGTCGACGTCTCGCTGACCGCGGCAATTCTTCTCAACGCATTATTGCTTCTCACGCTCTTTTTCGGCCGTGTCTATTGCTCGACCCTCTGCCCTTTCGGGCTGCTCCAGGAATTTCTGATGCTGTTTTTCCGACCCCGCACCGGCTTTCGTCAAAACCGTCCGGCCAAATATTTTCTTGCTGCCGTTTTCTTCGGCGTACTGCTCGGCGGCACGGTTGCCGTCATTCGCCTGATTGACCCCTACGCTCTTTTCGGTTCGGCGGCAAGCGGCGCGCTTCCCGGACTGGCCGCTTTCGGATTCGTTGCCGTTCTGACCTGGTTTTTTGGACGTATTTTTTGCGCCAACATCTGTCCGGTCGGAACCCTCCTCGGCCTGCTTGCCGTCCATGCCCGCAAAAAAATTCTGATTAACCCGGAACAGTGTGTTTCCTGCGGCCTTTGCGCAACCGGATGTCCAACCGGCAGTATTGACTTCAGGAGCAAAACCGTCAACAACGAAACCTGCATCAAATGCTTCAAGTGCCTTGCTGTTTGCCGACAAAACGGCATTGATTACCGCAGCGAACCGGTTGCAGCAGTTCCGTTCAGTCCGGAAAGACGCAGATTGTTGACAGCGGCGGCCGCAGCGGCAGTTTTGTCCGTAGCCGTAAAAGGCGGCATCAGGCTCAGCCGGACAATCGCCGACAAAACCAAAAAAGTCATTCTGCCTGCAGGTGCTGGCAACCCCGGAGAATTTGCCAGCCGCTGCCTCAACTGCAACCTCTGCGTCGCCGGCTGTCCGATGAAAATCATAAAAAAGGCGTCAGCGGATTATCCTGCCGTACATATTGACTACGCCGAGAGTTTTTGCGACTATGACTGTCATAATTGTTCTGCTGTCTGTCCATCGGGAGCCATTAAAAAAATTTCTCTGGCAGAAAAGCAGAAAACACAAATCGGCCTGGCCACTGTCGACGAAAACGCCTGCATCAAATGCGGCATTTGCGTCATGAAATGCCCGCGTCAGATTATTTGCCGAAAAAACGGCGGCTTTCCGCAAATCGATGCCAAAGGCTGCATTGGCTGCGGCGCATGCCAAAATGCCTGTCCGGTAAATGCCATTACCGTAATTCCCGTAGAAACACAGAAAATATTATAAGGAGAAAATAATGTCTTTAGGTTTATCCGAAATCGTCCTGATTCTAATCGTTGTTCTGATTCTTTTTGGCGGCAAAAGAATTCCCGAACTCGCCAAAGCCCTCGGCAGAGCACAGTATGAATACAAAAAAGCACGGGACATGCTGCAAAACGAAGCACAAGAGCTGAAAAAAGACATCGACAACGCCGCCGAAGAAGAAAAAAAGAAAGACGAAAAATAACCGATGGAAAAACGGCAGGAAAGTCTTATTGAGCATTTGGAAGCTCTCCGTTCAACATTGATAAAATGTTTTGCGGCATTGGGCATCGGACTTCTTCCGATGTTTCTTGCCGCACCGGACTGCATTGACCTGCTTATCAGAATCATGACATCAGGCAATAACATCTCCTTAAACTATTTTTCACCGATGGAAGTTTTCGTTTTACAGATCAAAACGGCTGTTGTACTGGACATTCTGATCTGTTCTCCTTACATCGCCAAAAATATTTGGGAATTTGTCCTGCCGGCACTTCACGACAACGAACGCCGTTTCATCAGGTCCATTGTCTTGTCTTCCTGCATATTATTCATCTTTGGCGCACTGTTTTGCGTCTTTTTTATCCTGCCCCTGCTGATAAATTTCGGCTTGAGTTTTGCAACACCGAATATAAGAGCCGTTTTTGGCGTTTCCGGCATCATTTCAACCGCACTTTGGCTGTCGGTAGTTTTCGGGCTGATGTTTCAGTTTCCGCTGATTACCCGCTCGCTGATTCGTTCCGGTATCGTTTCTTACCGCTCCGTAACCGGCAAACGTCCACACGTCATCGTTGGCATTTTGCTTCTGGCCGCCCTGCTGACACCGCCCGACATTGTCAGCCAGCTAATGCTTGCCGTTCCGACTTATGCGCTTTTTGAAACCAGTTTGTTTTTTTCGCGGCCGAAACAAAAATAAAATAAAAAAAGTTCTTGACCTAGAGCATGCTCTAAAGATTAAGCTGTAATCAAATCAATGCAAAAAAATCTCTGCCATATATTGAAACTGGTGGAATCGTTCACAAATTCAGTTCAACACACCAACAAAGGAGAAAAAAATGAACAAAACAATCCTGTTCGGAGCCGTCGTCCTTTCTCTGCTGGCTCTGTTCGGCTATAAATCAAATGCCCAACTTAAAGAGGAGAACAATACAGTGAAAAACGAAACGCCCAAAATCCTGATTGCCTACTATTCATACAGCGGCAACACCAAAGAAGTCGCCGAAGCAATTCATAAACTCGTCGGCGGAGACCTGTTCGAAATTAAAACCGAAGGAAGCTATCCCGAAGAATACCGCCCGATGACCACGCAGGCCAAAAAAGAAATCGACGCTGGCTATCGTCCTAAATTGACAACCGCAGTTACCGACATAACCCAATATGACGTTATTTTCCTTGGTTCGCCAAACTGGTGGGGCACCATTACGCCGCAGGTAAGCAGTTTTCTCGAAACCTACCACCTGAAAGGAAAAAAAGTTATACCGTTTATAACACATGGTGGCGGCGGTGCCCAACATACCGTTACCGATATGACGGCACAGTGTCAGGGTTGCGACGTGAACAGCAATGCCTGGATCGGCTACGGCAGCCGTACAACAGGCCTCTCAGACTGGCTGAAAGATTTGGGTTTCAGCAATTGAACCTGACTTCATTAAACAGAAAGCCCTGCAAATACAGGGCTTTCTGTTTAATGGCGGTGTAGTAAACCTCAACGGTATTGAGCATACGAAATTACGAACATTCTAACCACAAATAACAGGGAATCTATAGGGAAATTTAATCAGATTTTATACGCAAAATCCCCGTAAATGTACAGCTTCTCTTAAATAGCTCCTACCTAGCCACAAATTTATCAGGGAATTCTCATCAAAAAACAGAGAAAATAAAAACAGATTCTTATAAAGAAAAAATCTTGCATTATTTTAATGTCTCCACTATCTTGATTATATTAACATTTATTAGAGTGTAAACATGAATGATACTATAAAAGAAGATAATGATGATTATAGCAGATTATTCGCAGAAGAAATTATACAAAATATAAATACTAATAAACGTGCGTCAACGATACTTAAAACTGACCAGAAAGTTCTGGCAAGAATAACTGATGGAATTTATCGTCAAACTTCTTCTGCCCTTCGTGAATTAATATGTAACGCCTATGATGCTGATGCTGAAAACGTTTACATAGAAACAGATGTTCCAAGATTTGATCGAATAATTGTGAGAGATGATGGCAATGGAATGTCTCCTGCGACTTTATCTAATATGTTACATCACATTGGCGGAAGTGCTAAAAGAAATGTAAAAAAATCAGATCTAGAAATTTTTGATAAAAATGATCCAACATTGTCTCCTGTAAAGAAGAGAAAGTTAATTGGAAAAATTGGTATTGGTCTCTTTTCTGTAGCCCAGTTAACAAGAGATTTTTCAATTGTAACAAAACAACGGGGTACCGATTACTACATTATTGCAGATATTGTGTTGCATAACTTTTCTGAAGAACAAATTCAAGAGATTGAAAAGAGAGGAGAGAGTTTTCAAACTGGGGAAGTCAAGGTATATACAAGAAAAGCTGAAGATAAAAATAGCCACGGTACAGATATTATATTAAGAAATTTAAAAAAATCAGCGATTGATGAATTGAGAAGTGTTGATATATGGCAACAGGCTTTAGATGAAGATAATATATTCTCAAATGATGCCAAACCAACTTATCATATTGGGGAAGTTGACCCCAAACAAGAAAATATAATAAAAGAAACGGCTAATTTTCCATGGGAAAAAACAGAAAGCCCTAAACAAAAGTTTTTATCTTTTTATAATAAACTTATTGAATTAGAAACAGCTGAAGGAACCCCCTCCGTTGCTAAGAATTTAGATAAATATTTGGCCACTCTTTGGACACTAGGTCTTTCTCTTCCTGTTAAATACATTGATAAAGATCCCACACAGATAACTTTCAATGAATGTAATTATATATATGAAATCCAAAACGGAGAAAAATCAGCAAAAAAAATAGAAACATTCGGTAAAGATAAAAACATTGGAGAATATTTAGGACTACAAAAATTTAGCGGTAATGATTTCAACGTTTTTATTGATAATATTGAAATCATGCGTCCCATAAAGATAATGGAAGAAGTGAAATCAGGAGCAAAATTTAAAGATGTCATGCTCTTTTACGGAAAGTTTGAGCCAGATTTATCCAAAGTACCCTCTGAAATGTCTGGAGGAAAATTAAAATTAGAGGCGTTCTTTAAATGGGTTCCTAAAATTATACCCAAAGAGCATAGAGGTGTAAGTATAAGAATCCATGGAGCCACAGGGGTTCCTTTTGATGCTGATTTTATGAAATGGCAATTAGCGGAGTATGTTATTAAACACCAAGTTATGGTTGAAATAAATATTATCGAAGGGTTTGAATCGGCTCTTAATATTGATAGAGAATCTTTTAATATGGCACATCCTCATTACCAGATTGTAATGAGATGGCTCCACAAAGCATTAAGACAAGTGGTTAATGCCGTCAAAGCGAAAAAATCAGAAAAGAAAAAAGAAGCAGAAGAACAAGAACAGCACAAAAAAAGAAACAAATTAAATACTATAATTTCTGAAATAAAAACATCTTCCTTTGATGATAATAATGAACTAAAAAAAATTGAAATTACCGAAGAAAAAAATCTTAGTGCAGAGATTTTTCCCATCACACCTCAACGTATCGCAGACCTTACAGAAAAAAAAGTATTATCCAAGATTAATAATAATATTATGCCTAAAGTAAATGCCATTATTGGTCTTCTTGATAAATTTGGACTGCTTGATGAGCTAACCGAAGGAACAAGAAAAGAATTATTTGAGGCATTAATAAAAATTATAAGTTATGACGAATAGTGGGACCTTACAAAATGGACAATTTAGATTTCATTGAAGGTGTTGATGCTCGAATTTACGGAAAAGTTTCTTCTCGTGAAAATTTGTGTAATGATTTTGAACCATGGCATAAACCAAGAAAACATTGGATTAGGTTAAATCAATGGAACAGACATATTCTTGAACTACTTGAAACTACAACGTCTTCTCAAATAAACTACTTTTCATTCCCAGGAAAAGATGCCTTAGATATCAGAACTATCGGGAAATGCCTTCCAAAAGGAAAAAAATTATGCTTTTATGGTCTTGAGTGTAGAGAGGAAGCTTTCGATCAAAGCATTACAGATAGCCTTCTACGAGACTATGATTATATTTCTGAAGATTCAAAAATTGAGCCACGAACACGTTTTGAAGACCTAGGTAAAAGAACCTCAAAGTTAATTTCAGAAGTGGTATCCCGAGATCCGTTTCATGTTATAAATCTAGATTTTATGGATTCTTTACTCTCTCCCACACGCGGAAGTTCTACAGTAAAAGCATTATTGAGATTACTCACACTACAATTTGAGAGGCAATATTCTGATTGGCTTTTATTCATCACAACTCGGTGCGATCAAAAATCAACAAACATAGAACTTTTAAAAAAATGCATATCATCTTTAGCTAAAAATTATGAAAAAGAATCATTTCGCAGAGAAATGAACTGTCAAGTATATAAAATAGATGAAACTGAACAGCTTGATAATACGCAACTACTAACAGAGCAGCAATTTGAAGAAATTACAATAATTTCAATTTTAAAAATGATTTTACAAAATGCAGTTAATCATCATATTGAGATGAACACTTGCACAGTTTATTCATATACGGTATTAGATAGTAACGAAAAACCAGATATGTTATCAATTGCATTAAGATTTAAAAAGCACATAGCTATTGATGATGCGACTCAAATAATTGAAGATAATCCTACGCCAAATATTGATGAAGTGGCTCTAGGAAAAAGAATCGTTAGCTGCGTTGCGCATTGTAAAAACGTCGATAAAATTCTTAATGATAATATAGAAACAAAAGAGAAAATGGCTCAACAGACAAAAGAATTATTAAATGTCTGCGGATATGACATTTCACGTTATCCATATTGATCAATAAAATCCTTTATATCTTTTGCGATGCCTTGAGATAATAGAAAAGGAACACCATTACCAACCATCTTAAATTTCGAAGATAAAGAAATGTTTTGGGGTAATTCAAACCACATAGGTAAAGATTGAATAGCAAGGACTTCTGCCACACTCATTCTTCTTAATTTATAAGGATGAAGATGAACCTCATTATTTCCATAAGCCGCCGTTGGAGAAAATCGCCAACGATGAAGTCGTTTGAATGACTTTTTTGAAACATCACCTTCACAAACATCAAGGAAGCGCTCCATTTTTCTTACATTGAAATAATCCTTAGAATTAGGATGTTCCATTACATTGTTTTTTTGAAACCAATACTCAATAGTCAATTCTTTTTCTATTTTATTAGGAATTGAAATTTCACCATTTTCTACGAATCTATCCTTTTGGGGCCAATCCAAAGACAGAATTTGTTTTAAATTGTATTTTTTATTTTTTCCAAAATTAAATTGCTGGGAATTACTAAAAATATCATCATTAAAGCCTATGAGAATTAATCGATCTCTATACTGGGGAACACCATATTCCAATGAATTAACAATTCCATCAAATAAAGTATATCTTGCTTTTTTTAAATTTTGTTTTAATACTTCATAATACTCCCTATGTTTCTGAGTTTTATAGAGCCCCTTAACATTCTCAAAAAGAAAAAAAGCAGGCCTTCTTTTAAGAATTAATGCAATATAATCTGATGTTAATTGTCCATTGATTCCTGAAAATCCTTTATTTTTTCCAGCTACAGAAAAATCTGGACAGGGAGGACCACCAATAAAACCAATTTGACGGCTCGTTTGTGAACCAAAAATACTTTCCCAAATCTCGTCATTTAAAAGATTCGTAGTACTTTCACAGTAATAACCATATTTCGGTGTCTTATTTTTATTTCTGCGGGCATATTTATAGCTATCTAGAAATTCCTTATTTTTTTCATTAACAAATTCAATCTGAAACCCAACTTCTTCAAAGCCAAGATCCAGAAATCCTAATCCAGAAAAAAATGAAAAAACTTCCATCACCATTCCATAAGTTACAATTTTTCTTTATAAACATCGTTTTATATCAGAAATTAATTAAAATCTATTAAATTGTTCACTTTTACATTTTTTGATAGAACATAATACATAGCTATTTATTTCTTACAGAAATATAAAAACTGAACCATCAAAATTTTTCACAGAATATTAATTTAACTAAGCTCTAACCTGTAAATTCTTCACATATTTTATTTTCATTTAGAAACGCTAGAAAATAAAACAATCGTTCTCTCCCCACCAATAAACTCCATTTTAAATTAAAAATCTAGTATATCCCACTGCGTCTCACATAACCCCTACCGCTTTAAAAAGTAAATAAATCGCAACACAGATAATAAAGAGCTCATAATTATTCCGTTCGCTAACACCGTTTGCATTTTCCTGTGCCTGAACAGGAAAACATACAATAAAGCCTAAAAATAAGTATTTCCAAAACATTACATTACCCCTTTTCATATCTCAAATTCCGCAATTATCGGGTAATGATCAGACAAATCCTCAATCTCCGCTATATAATCAACATGCGGATTATGAACGGTAAACGTCTGGCTGGCAAACATCCAGTCTATTTGTCGATTGCCATTATGTTTAAATGTCGTTTCATAACCGCCGTCAGGAAAATGCCCCAAACAATCCTTAAGATCAAAGGTTACTAACCGCTCAAAAAAGTTAAAATTCTTGCGCGACTTCTCCTTATCCCATTGCGGCCCGGCATTCCAATCGCCGGCAATAATAAATCTTTTGGCAGAAGAAAAGCCGTCCAGCAGCGGCGCGGTATCGGATAAACAACGATGCAGATTGGCCAGATACGAAAAAGCCGTTACTTTTTCATAATCGCAGACATTTTTGCCATACATGGAAATAACGGCAATATCCGTTCCTGCAATCTGTGCAACAGTCATGCTTCCCGGATAGGCCGTGCTATATTTTAACTCAATTTTGTTCAAATTGACATTCTCAGCAGCCAATATCGCCGTTCCCCATTTAGGGCGGCTATTATTATTACGCGTATCGATCGAAAAATCCATCACGCCCCATAATCCTTGCCCCTGTGGATTATAAACGGGAATGTCAGAATAAATCTGGTTAGGATAAAGACACCGCAACTCGTTTGGATCAAAAATTTCCTGCGCCAAAACAATATCCACATTATTTTTCCGCAGATATTCAAGGGCTTTTTGAACTTTCGTCTTGTTGCCCATACTGGGTGAACCAACAGAACTGTAGCCAAAGTTCCAAGTTGCCGCGCGTAATATCCTAACCATAACCTGCATCCTTTATTTCGACAGTTCTCTCAGCTTAAACATGGCTCTAACGCCTTTGTTGCCGATATAGGCAAAAAAGGCCCCCGCAAAAAATGACAATATTCCGGCTTCATCAGGATTCATCCTTAAACCCATGATAAGAAATACCTTAAGGTACCCCATGGTCATAATAAAAATGAGAACCGCATAAATAAACGCAACCAACGGCGGCAAGCCGGGCAATTTTGTTTTTGGGGTTTCTTTTTTAACTTCTTCTGTCATTTTTTATCTCCTTTAATATGTGTATTTTCCCAATCTCGTAATCAAACGGTGGCTCTTTTGCCAACCGGACAGGTGTTCCTGCGTAACCCGGAAGACTTTAATATCTGCCTGATACTCATGTTCAACCCAATATATTTTAACCGTCGCTTTATAGTCCTTATCTTCAAAAAACCATTTTGACTCCGTATTGGCCTTGTAATCTCGATCAACTTCGAAAAAACATAAATCAGCCTGATACTTCTCATTAACGGCAAATACTTTTATATCTGCCTGATATTCAATGTCCGTAACGTAAACTAACGCCATTTTCTTTCTCCTTATGTTGATTTAATTATTTTGTTTAGTCAATAAAATTATATTGTTTTATCGCAATACTTTTATCAAAAAAGCTATTGTATCATCCCAATATATTTTTAAGGGGTGAAGTATGCTTAATGAAAAAGAGTTTTTAAGGCTTATCAGCGATTCTATTCGAAAAAGACGATTAGCCGGCAAAATTTCCAGTGAAAAATTGTCCGAGCTGAGCGGTATGGATTATTCGTCTATTAACTTGATTGAGAATCAAAAGCAAAATCCGCGCTCCTACTCGCTGTACAAACTGCTTTTCGCTTTGGACATTGATATTACCAAAGATTTGAAAGAAGATATATCGCAGCAGGACGTGAAAGACAAAATCATCCGCAAACTCAACCTTATGACTGATTCTCAAAAGGAATCCCTGCTAAAGCTGATTGATAATTTTGAAATAACCGCCAAGTAAAACATCTTAAAATTTACCATTCCACCAAGCATAGCCCCCATTAGATTTATATGGCATATTATTCATGCTATAGAGTTCCTCTATGCCGGTATTATAACCGCCCATACCACACATCGTATTCGAGCGGACGGCTAACGGCATATTTTGCGAAACCTGATTATAATTTTCCAAACCATAATTCAGGACTTGGCTCAATGCGTCACATTGATCCTTAAATAAAGAATTCGGAAAAGTTAAGAACTCATCTTCAAAATTTTTGAACCAGGATTCATATTTGCCCGGAAACAACAAGTCCCCTTGCTCGGTTTTTAACGCGACAATATTAAAGCGCTGCTCTTTAGAACCTTTGCAAAAAACAGACTTCAGGCTTGCGATTCTACCTTTCAACGTTTGATATAAAGAAGTTCCGGATGAAGCGTCTTCAATCAAAGTTATAGTCCGCCCCTGCGCAATTCTTTCATATTTATCAGACATTTCCTGAACCTTTTTTGTTAATTCAGGAAAATTAAGTCTGCCGCGAAACACCACTATCAGATAATCTTTCTGACCATTTTCATTTCCGATTCCGACAACCGCACAGGCAGAATAAGCGTTATTTTCCATAGCCTTAGCCGCTGTATCCCACGATAAAATAATTTTATCTAATCTTGACGGCAGTGCTTGATAATACTTCATCCACTCCTGTTTGATCATTCCGCCACCGATAGGCATTGGATTTTGCTGATACTGCGCAGAAAATACAAAAGGGCTCATCGAATTGCGATAACTGTTTACAACTTTTTCGCCTTCGCGTTCCGGATGCAGCAATTCTCCTTTTTTCCGCTCATATGTCGTTATCGTTTTGGTAATACGATTTTTTATTTGCCATTTTTCATCTTTTTCAGCAATTAGCGGCAAGACAATAGACTTAAAATCAGGATCGTTTTCAAACAGGAAACCGGATAAATCATGCGCATGCAAACGCTGCATGACTACAAGCATTCTCCCGGTATTTTTATCATTCAGTCTGGAACTGACAGTATTTCCATAGATTCATTAATTTTTTCCCTAACCACGTCTGAAAGGGCATCAGCCGGTTTTAGTGGATCATCTATAATAATCCAGTCTGCGCCGCGGCCTGTGACTGCTCCTGAAATTGTCGTTGCAAACCGTCCGCCGTGTTTTGTCGTTTCAAAATCCATAACAGATTTTTTATCTGTCCGGATTCTCGTCTCAGGAAAAAGCGCTTTATACCAGTCCACCTCCATAACGCTCTTACAATCAGCCGCTAATTTGGAAGCCAACTCCTCGCCATAGCTGATGCACATAATTTTAGTTGACGGATTATGCCCCAAAATAAACGCAGGCAAAGCTATAGAACATATAACCGATTTTAAATATCTTGGAGGAAGATTGATTATCAGTTTCTGATTTTTTCCCTCTATCATATTTTGGATTTGATCGCATAATAAGTCTATATACGCGCCTTTTATAAATGTCTCCGAAGGATTTAATTCATAAAAACACTTCTGTACAAAGCTTGAAAAACTTTTGCGTAATATCGCATTTTTAACCTGATTTATATCAGTCATTTTTACTCTCCTGTTTATTTTCTTCTAAAAATTGTTGTAAAATTTCCTCATCTTTTAGAGACAATTTGTTTGTTTCCAAGGATTGCTCTTCTTTCATGTCCAGCTGCATCATGTATAGAAAAAGCGCCGCAATGGCCTTAATTTCGCCTTTTACCGCAGCATTAACCAATTGCATCAGCATCGCCTGCTTTTTGGTAATGCTGATGGTTTTGCCCTCTTACTGAATTTTAATTTTCTGTTCCAAAACAGCATCCAGAAGTTTGAGCGTGTTCTTGCTTCCTTTCGGCCTCCCTGCAGGATTACCCGAACACCCTTTCTGAAATCGCGAATGTTTGGGCGGATTTTTATAACCGCTTTCACTCATTGATTTTCTCCAATTTTTCTTGCAATAATTGCTCATATGATTTTTGCGAACTTAGATGAATAGCCCAATTTCCAGTTAATTCGTGATACCGACGGATAATCGTATCGATATACAAGGGCTCATACTCGATTCCATAACAAACACGTCCGGCCTTTTCTGCCGCAATCAGTGTTGTTCCGCTGCCGAGAAACGTATCCAGCACAATATTACCGCGTTTAGAGGCGTCCAAAATCGCATCGCGGACTAATTCTACCGGTTTGACTGTCGGATGCATTTTGAGATTTTTCTGTTCGGAACCAAAACTATTAACACCGGCATAATGCCAAACATTCGTTCGATAGCGCCCATGCTTGCCTAACTCTACATTATTGACATGAGAACCTTTGCCATTCTGAAAAACGAAAATCAGCTCATGCTGAGATCGGTAAAAACTACCCATGCCACCGTTTTTCTTGCACCAAACCACCATATTCAGCATTTTGGGATAGATATCCCTCGCCGCTGAAATAAGTTCGTATATGTGCCGCCAATCCATGCAAACATAATGAATGGAATTTTCAGCAGAATATTTAGCTATATTCGCCATTGATGTTTTCAAAAACGAAATAAATTCAGCCTCATTCATCTCACCAGAGGCAAAAGCAAACTCGTTATGTTTTGTCTGACCAGCACCACAAACATGTCCTTGAATTTTCACATTAAATGGTGGGTCTATGAAGACCATATTGGCTTTAACGTCTTTAAACAAACGCTGGTATGTTTCTTCTTTTAATGAATCTCCGCAAATAATTTTGTGTTTTCCTAAAAGCCAAACATCGCCGTGTTGACTGACTATTTCATTTTCCAGCACATATGGAACGGAATTAAGTTTTTCATCCGCTTTTTTATTAGGTCTGTCTTCCGCCAGAAGAACATCTATCTCCTTAAAATCAAACCCGGTAATATCCAGATTCAATTCGTCTTCAAGATTTAGAGCCAGTTTCTCAATTTCTGAAAATTCCAGCTTTAACAAATCCGTATCCCATCGACCATTCTCCGATAATTTATTGTCTGCTATGCGATAAGCCCGCTTTTCCGCTTCAGAAAGGTGTATGAGACGAACTATCGGAACTGCTTCCAGTTTCAACAGTCTTGCGGCCAACAAACGACCATGACCGGCAATTACCTCTGATCTTTCATCAACCAAAATAGGATTATTAAAACCAAATCTTTCAATCGATTTAGCAATTTGCTGAATTTGTTTCTCGTCATGAACCTTAGGATTTCCTTTATAAGGGTTAAGATTTTCCAAGGCTGTATATTCAATTTTTATCTGTTTATTAGACATACTTTTTTCCTTTGTTTTGAGTTTTATTAGCCCCCCTTATTAATAGAATTTTTAAATTCATAAGTTTTGTTGAAAAACAAAGAGTTATTTGCTCAATTTGAGCGGGAAGTATCCTCAGAACGTGTCCGCGATAAAATCCGCGCTAGTAAGGCTAAAGGCTTATGGACGGGCGGAACACCAAAGCTAGGTTACGATATTAAAGACAAAAAATTGGTTATTAATCCGGTTGAAGCTGAACAGGTTCGCAGCATTTTTGAGGGCTATCTGCAATGCGGTTCTCTGACCGAACTTGAGAAATTTGCTGAAATTAAAGGCTTCAAACATAAAGGCTGGATAACAAACAAGGGCGAACAGAGGGGTGGCAAGCCTTTCAAAATATCCGCACTCCACCGCCTATTGCATGAAAAATTATACCTCGGTATGATTGAGAATAAACGCACCGGACAAGCATTCAAAGGACCGCATGAGGCAGTCATATCAAAAGATATGTGGGAAAAGGTGCAAACTAAACTCAAAGATAATGACAATTGCGGCAATCATGCAAGGAGCCGAAACAATAATCTGTTGACTGGCAAGTTATTTGATACCAATGGTACCATTTTTACCAATCAATCCAACAGCAAAAAGAAAGCTACCAAACGACATTACTATTCTATTAAGGGTTTGTTCCTACCCACGGAGCAAATTGATAAGCTTGCCAAAGATGATAATTGAAGTTCTTAACGGCAATCTCAATGGCTTAAACAAAGACAGCGCAATGGCTTTAAAACTGATAAACTTCAACGATATGGACTATTTCGCGCAACGCAATTTTATCCGCAACTTCATTAACAAAATCATCTATCAAAAAGATCGCCTGACCTTCTTCTTTAATACCGATCCGATAATCCTCTCGGCCTATACCAGCGATTCGCTGAATGAAAGCAACAACCCGCTGGAGTTTATTGCTGATAATACCAACAATCAAATCATCTATGAAAAACAAGTCATCATAAACCGTGGGCTGTCAAGCAATGTCTACAACGCCGGAAAAGTCGGACTGATGAGCATCAATGACAACAACCGCCTGATCGTCAGAACCTTTGCCTACGCTTGGCGGTATAAGAAACTTTATGAGAAAGGCATCCGAATGGAAGACATCATGAAACAGGAGAAAATGACCAAGCGCACAATTTATAAATACCTAAACCTCGCTTACCTCTCTCCCAAAGTAATTACCCAGCTTCTCAGCGGCATCTTAACTGTCAACCTGCAAACCCTCTTCGATATCGCCTCTAAAAACCTAAGCTTTGAAGAGCAGGAGAAAAAAGTATTTAATTAAAAGAAAAAAAATTTAATGCTTCAACAACTCTTTCTTTTATCTGTTCATCAGGTTCTTCATGTCTTGCTAGAGTTAAATAATAGTTTTGGTTATCTTTCCGATATAATACAATCCAATCACCTGTAAGTCTTTTTTCCTCATGACGCTTTAGATATCCATCATCTGTAAAAATTTGCCCCATCCTTCCAAGGGCATATTGATTCGCCTTATTTTCATCAAATTTCTCTATTACATAATAATAAAGAAATAAAGTATCATATACGAGCTTTTCATATTCATCTTCAGACATTTTCAAAGAACCAGCCCTTTTTTTCAACTCATTAATACAATTTAAAGCAATATGAGAGGCCTGGACATGATGTATATGAAACAAATTATCTATGCCAAAATTTCTTAAAGGCTTATAGACATTCTTATTAAAAGTACATTCTTCAAGCTGTTTAATCTTATCTAATATTATAAATACATTATAATATATTGCCTCATATTGTTTGGTATATTTATTATAATAATTACCAGCTTTATTAGCACCATGCTCAATTAGTTGCCTTAAAAATTCAGGACTAAAACGGTTATAGCCTAAAGAACTTTCTATCCACTCTTTCATTTTTTCTCTCAAGTAACAACTGAAGTGACTTTGCAAAAATCTGCATTGTATGTAACTGCCGAAAATTTTGCAATTTTTGATCTAAAACGAGCTTACCATAGTCAATTCAACAAAGTCAACTGCCGGTAAAGCCCGTATTTCCGCCGGATACGAAAAAAGACGCTGTTATCTAGCGTCTTTTTAATCAAAATGGCGGAGAGATAGGGATTCGAACCCTAGGTACCCCGATAGGAGTACAATTGATTTCGAGTCAACCGCATTCGACCACTCTGCCATCTCTCCACAGTCGACCTACTTTTAATAAAGTCAAATCAATTAATTTGCAAGCCAAATTTTATCACAATGCAAAAATTTTCTTTTTTTATCGTTTCGATATGCTAAACTAAACATGTTTAACAACCATCCGAGACGCTCATGCTAAATCTGAAAGACTATATCCGCAATATCCCCGACTTTCCTAAACCGGGAATTATATTTCGAGACATCACAACCGCACTGAAAAAGCCTAACGTCTTCCGACAAATTATTGATGAAATCTATTTTAACTTTAAAGATGAAAACATCGATTATATTGCCGCCATAGAATCCCGCGGCTACCTCTTCGGAGCTCCTTTGGCATACAAACTTGGTGCCGGTCTGGTTATTATACGCAAACCGGGAAAACTCCCTTCCAAAGTCGAACGAATCGAATATGAGCTTGAATACGGAACCGATTCGCTTGAAATTCATCAGGACGCCGTTGAACCGGGAAAAAGGGTTCTGGTTGTCGACGATTTGCTTGCTACCGGAGGAACAATTTGCGCAGCCTGTAAACTTATCGAAAAAATAGGCGGCATAGTTGCCGGTACCGCTTTTTTAATTGAGCTGGATAATTTAAAGGGGAAAACGCATCTCCCAAAATCGGCTAAAAACATAGCACTACTGCGTTATTAATTACCTACTTAAACACCTTAAACCGCATATCCATTGGCAGATAAGTTTTCTCACCCGCAGACGCTTCAATACTGCCAAACGGCATCTGCGCTCTCAGTCGCCAGCTTTGCGGCAGTCGCCATTCTTCATGAACCTTTTCGTCAATCAACGGATTATAATGCTGCAGGCTGGCTCCGACATTATTTTCGGCCAGCGAAGTCCAGACCATATACTGTAAAATGCCGTTTGCCTGTTCGGCCCAGACCGGAAAATTATCGGCATACAAGGGAAATTTAGCCTGTAAATCTGCCGTAACCTGATCATCGACAAAATACAGAACCGTACCATACCCGGCCGCAAACGAATTTATTTTTTCCTCTGTTTTGCCGAAGGCTTCCGCAGGAACCCTAGCCTGCAACGTACCTTTGACAATATTCCAAAGTTTATGATGATTTTCACCGAACAGAACGACAACCCGTCCCGATTGCGAATTAAAAGCTGACGGACAGTTTTTAACCATACCTTCAACCAGGCGGATAACCTCGTCCTCCGCCAGAATTTTTCGTTTTCCCAAATTATAAACCGAGCGACGTTTCTCGGCCAGGCGTAAAAACTTCTCTTCCATGTTCGCCCCCGCTGAATTGTTATAAAGATAAATATTTCTCGTTTCTTGCTTTTTCAAGCAGTTCGGCCGTCATATTTTTTACAAACAGCCCAACCAGATTAAACTTGCTGACCATATCGGCCGGATACAGCCGCTCAAAACGCAGCATCAGTTCGTCTTTGTCATCATATCCCAGAAGCTGTGGCGTCAGATAGTCAACCATGTCTTCAAAATTCTCAAAAATTGCTATGCCGCGCAGCTGTGTCAACAGCTTTTCCTGTGTACGCGAATTGACAAACTCAATCACATCGCCGATTTTCAGCTGTTGCCTTTTCTTATCAAACAACCTGACCTCGACATGACACTCATTATTTTTCATTTTGTTAAACGAAATATAATTGGACTTCATGGTATATTTCATCGTCGTCTCCGCGTTTAATTGTTAATCCGGATACCCTCAAACATCTGATATTCAAAAAGCGCAAAATCATCCGTCATCGCGCTGACATGATCGACAATCAAATGCACCCGCAGCCACCATTCCAGACCGTCCGGGCCATAAAGACGGACGGCATCGTCATCGGCAAACCATTCTTTCAACTGATTCTGATAACTCTTGAGACAACGTCTTGACAGACGATTGAACAAATGCTGCTCATAAGCTCTTCCGCCAACTTTCTTTCCGGCGACAAAAGCCTCAAACTCAGCCCGCGGAAGTTTCAGCAACCTGCCGAAATAACGTTCAAGCAGCCCCGAAATAACCGCATAACCGGAAAGCTCAATACTTTCCGCTTCTTTCGACTGATAAATCCTTTTAACCGAAAAATCCTTAATTACGTTCAAAACGCGTCCCATCGGCATATCTTCGGTAATCAACTCTTCCGCCGAACTGTCGCAAAACGTGTCATAACGCCGGACAAATGCTTCTGCGGCAGCTTCCACGGCTCTATGACTGATTTCGATACAGATTTCAACGCCGAAATCCCGAACGCTCTCTTTCTCGGCCAGACTTTTAACCGGTATTTCTTCTCTCCCGTATTTTTGCTCCCACATCTCGTGAAACTCTTTCAAAAATTCGGCCGGCGTAATAATCCCTTTGGCAATGGCATCCGAAACGTCGCTCAGACAATAGGATATGTCGTCAGCGGCTTCCATGATATAAGTCAGTGGATAACGAAATCCCGGCCAGCCGATAAGCCGATACGCCTTTTCTATCTGCGCTTCTTCCGATTTGAAATAACCGGCCTTTTTTCTGATTTTGCGACCGGCTTTCTCTTCTCCGGAAGTTCTGGCATACTTGACTGCCGACAACAGCGACGGCACTGTCAGATTCAGAGCAAACTCATCTTTTTCGCAATGCAGGCGGCTGACGATTCGAATTCCCTGCGGATTCCCGTCAAACTCGTAAAAATCCGCCAAAAGCAGCTTTATTGCCGAATAATCAAGCCGCAAATCTTTCGCATAACTTTCCAGATTGTCTTCCGCCCATTTAACCAGCGCCGCTTCTCCGAAATGTCCGAACGGCGGATTGCCGATATCGTGCATCAAACAGGCGTTTTCAACGACTGCCGGAATTTCAACGGCATTTTCCGCGCTTATCTTTCCCTCGGCACATAAACGCCGGGCTATTTTGCTGGCCAGAATTTTCCCGATATCAGCCACCTCCAGCGAATGCGTCAAACGCGAGCGCACACTTGAATTAAGTTCCAGAGAAAAAACCTGCGCCTTTTGTTGCAAACGCCGAAAAGAAGAAGAATAAATAATACGCGATTTGTCGCTGAAAAATTCTTCCAACGGAACACGGCCGCCGATATCCGATTTCCGCAGACGTACCGGGGTTAAAATCCGCTTAAACAAATTCTCCGTCATATTTTCCACCATGTTTAACTTTCTGAATATATTACATTTATAGCAGAAAAATAAAATCTGATAACATTTAATTGCAGTTTTTACAGCACAAAAACCGCCTTTTATCCGCGGAAAATAAAAATGAAACAAAAAAACCAGCCTCTCGGCTGGTTAAGAATTGGAGCGGGCAAAGGGATTTGAACCCTCGACATCAACCTTGGCAAGGTTGCGCTCTACCCCTGAGCTATACCCGCATTCTGTAGAACGAGATATTAATTACCATATCCGAAAAAAAATGCAAGCCCTAATTTTAAATTTTTGCAATTTTTTTTACTCACACTGTTTTCGAAAACAGCCGGATAACCAAAACACCGCAAATAATCAAAGCCATACCGGCAATTGCAGGCGCATCGGGTTTTTGATGATAAACAAAATATGCCGCAACCGAAACCAGAACGATTCCCAAACCGGACCATATCGCATAAGCCGTTCCCAGTTGAATACCGGACAGACTCAGGCTCAGAAAATAAAAGGCGCCGCCATATCCGAGAGCCACGGCCAAACTTGGCAGCAATACCGTAAAGCCGTTTGCCGCTTTAAGAAACGTTGTCGCAAAAACCTCGCAGACGATTGCCGACAGCAAATAAATATAACTCATTTTAATCTCCTACAAACCCGCGGAAAGCAGATAATCCTGCCCCTGGTAATATTGAAATGCCAGAAAAGCCAGGCCGGCCAAACGCCACAGCCAGATGACCGCCCGACTGCCGCGAAACCGCATGCCGCCGGCACTGTGATTGATAAACAGAAACTCGGCCAGTGCCCAAAACGCCGTAACCAGCAACGGAATATAATACATATAAAAGGAAATCAGTGTCAAAAACAGTTGAACGCCGCCGCGTTTATAATAACCGGCATAGAAATTGTGCAGCCCGATTGTTCCGGTAAAATAAGCCAGCAACAGATAAACCAAACCGCTCTTACTGCGGGCTTCTTCTTTCCGATCATTCAAAATCCGCTGCGCCATTCGGCTATAACGCCGTTCGAATTGCTCTTCGCTCAACACGCCTCGCGCTCGCAGTTTTTTCAGTTCCTCAAGATTCTCAAAATCCATTTCCGCCACCTTTTTTCCCTATCATAAGCTTTCGAGATTAATATTTCATAAAAAAAGAGCCCTTATCTAAGGGCTCTTTTTTCGGAGTTAACCTTCGCCGGGCTTTAAAAACCCATGCCGCCCATACCGCCGGGCATAGCCGCGCCACCGGCATCGCCGCAATGGCATTCTTTCTGCGGCGCTTCGGTAACCATGGCCTCGGTCGTAATCAGCAGACCGCCGACCGAAGCGGCATCCTGCAAAGCCGTACGGACAACCTTGGTCGGGTCGATGATACCGGCCTTGACCATATCGGTATATTCGCCGGTCTGAGCATTATAACCATAGTTGGTATCGGTGCTTTCCAGCAGTTTGCCGGCAACAACCGCACCGTCAACGCCTGCATTCTCGACAATCTGACGGATTGGAGCCTGCGTTGCCTTGCGGATAATCTCGATACCGACTTTCTGATCCTGATTTCCCGGAACCAAAGCGTCAAGCGCCTTGCCTGCATACAGCAAAGCTACGCCGCCACCGGCGACAACGCCTTCCTTGACCGCGGCACGGGTTGCATGCAGCGCATCATCGATACGGTCTTTCTTTTCCTTAACTTCAACTTCGGAAGCACCGCCGACTTTGATAACCGCAACACCGCCGGAAAGTTTGGCCAGTCGTTCCTGAAGCTTCTCACGATCATAGTCCGAAGTCGTTTCTTCAATTTCCTTGCGGATTTGTGCCGCACGGGCAGCAATTAAATCCTTCTCGCCGGCACCGTCAATAATCGTTGTGTCTTCCTTGGTAATTTCAACACGTTTGGCCGTACCCAGCATATCAAGAGTAACATTCTCAATCTTCATGCCCAGTTCGTCGGAAATAACCTGTCCGCCGGTCAGAATGGCAATATCCTGCAACATGGCTTTGCGACGGTCGCCGAAACCAGGAGCCTTAACGGCGCAAACCTTAAGTCCGCCGCGAATACGGTTGACAACCAGCGTCGCCAGCGCTTCGCCTTCAATGTCTTCGGCAACAATCAGCAGCGCGCGGCCGGACTGAACAATCGCTTCCAAAACCGGAATCAGCGGCTGCAAATTGGAAATTTTCTGGTCATAAAGCAAAATGAACGGATTTTCAAATTCAACATTCATCTTTTCCGGATTGGTAATAAAATACGGCGACAGATAACCGCGGTCAAACTGCATGCCTTCGACAACTTCCAATTCGGTTTCCAGCCCTTTGGCGTCTTCAACCGTAATAACGCCTTCATTGCCGACTTTTTCCATCGCGCGCGCCAGATATTCGCCGATTGAACGGTCGCCGTTGGCCGAAATCGTTCCGACCTGGGCAATTTCCTCAGAAGTTTTGATGTCCTTCGAACGCGACTTGACATCGGCGACAACAGCCTCGA